>Ga0302311_10002538_pt1 | contig 20679 bp, 15 predicted proteins | sample III_Palsa_N1_3_FD_200449 | JGI IMG/M metagenome (GOLD analysis project Ga0302311, IMG submission 200449) | Peat permafrost microbial communities from Stordalen Mire near Abisko, Sweden - III_Palsa_N1_3 | ecosystem: Environmental > Terrestrial > Soil > Palsa > Peat permafrost | place: Sweden... | reverse complement strand
TGGGGGAGGCGCAACCGAAATCAAACGCTTGTTTGATTGTTCCGTACCAAGATTTCGAACCCTCCCCATCGAGGGGAGGGTGGTGAGCAGAGCGAACCGGGGAGGGGGTCTCTCCGCGTTCCGGGTGCTTGCGGCAAACCCCCACCCCCAACCCCTCCCATCGAGGGGGAGGGGAGTGAAATAGCCCATTGCTACGCTGGACGAACGGCGCTCGGTGCGCCATGTGCCGCGCATGCCTGACACCCGCCCCATCGAACGCCTGGTGATCTTCGGCGCCACCGGCGACCTCGCCGCGCGCATGCTGCTGCCGTCGCTGTATTTTCTCGACCTCGACGGGCTGCTGCCGAAAGAGCTGAAGATCATCGGCTCGGCCCGCTCTGACCTCAGCAAGGCGAGGTTCGCTGAGCACGTCCACGACATCCTGAAGCACCGTCCCGAGGGGCTGAAGGACGACGTCTGGACCCGCTTCAAGGCGCGGCTCGACTACTGCAAGGCCGACGTCACCAGCGGCGCGGGGATGAAGCCGCTGGCAGAGCACGTCGGTGAAGCCTCGACCATGTTCTTCCTGGCGCTGTCGCCCAGCCTCTACGGCGCGGTCTGTAAGGCCTTGGACGAGAGTGGCCTGGCGTGCGGCGACTGCTGCATCGTGCTGGAAAAGCCGCTCGGGCACGACCTGGAAAGCTCCAAGACGATCAACGCCGAGGTGGCGGCGGTGTTCGACGAAAGCCGCGTGTTCCGCATCGACCACTACCTCGGCAAAGAGACGGTGCAGAATCTGGTGGCGCTGCGCTTTGCCAACACCCTGTTCGAACCGCTGTGGAACAATCTGGCGATCGATCACGTGCAGATCACGGTGGCCGAGACCGAGGGCGTCGGCGACCGCTGGCCCTACTACGACGAGTACGGCGCGCTGCGCGACATGGTGCAGAACCACATGATGCAGTTGCTGTGCCTGGTGGCGATGGAGCCGCCGCCGGACGCCGAAGCCGACTCGATCCGCGACGAGAAAGTCAAGGTGCTGAAGTCGCTGAAGCCGTTCGACCGCGCCTCGGCCCATCAGCTCAGCGTGCGCGGCCAGTACAAGGCCGGCGTGGTCGAGGGCAAGCAGGTGAAGTCCTACGCCGAAGAGCGCGGCGGGCCGACCGACACCGAGACCTTCGTCGCCCTGCGCGCCGACATCGAGAACTGGCGCTGGGCGGGCGTGCCATTCTATCTGCGCACCGGCAAACGCCTGCCCGAGCGGCGCACCCAGATCGTGGTCCAGTTCAAGGCGCTGCCGCACCTGATCTTCGGCGAGCGCGCCGAGGACGACCTGATCGCCAACCGCCTGGTGATCGACCTGCAGCCGGAGGAGGACATCTCCCTGCTGCTGATGAACCGCCGACCGGGGCTTTCCGGCAACCGGCTGCAGGCGCTGCCGCTCAGCCTGTCGCTCGACGACGGCGGGCGCCGGCGGATCGCCTACGAGCGGCTGCTGCTGGATGTATTGGCCGGCAACCACACCCTGTTCGTGCGCCGCGACGAGGTGGAGCTGGCCTGGGGCTGGATCGACGGCATCGCCAACACCTGGAAGGACCTCGGCATCTCGCCGAAGCCCTACGCCGCCGGCAGCTGGGGCCCCGCCGGCGCGTTCGCCCTGCTGGAGCGGTCCGGGCGGGCGTGGCTGGATGAGTAGCCTCGAGGTTTTCGAGACTGCCGAAACCGCTGCGCAAGCGGCGGTGAACGCCGTCGTCGCCCAGCTGACGCCACCGGGTTCCAAGCGCCTGATGGTCACTGGCGGGCGCGGGCCGGGACCGGTGTTCGACCGGCTGACGCACGCCGATCTCGACTGGTCGCGCGTCACCGTCACCTTGAGCGACGACCGCTTCGTCGCGGTCGACTCGCCCGATAGCAATGAGCGCCTGGTGCGCGAGCGGCTGCTCAAGGGCCACGCCGCGGCGGCCCGGTTCACACCGCTGAAAAGGCCCGGTCCGACACCTGCCGCCGACGCCGCGGCGGTCGAGCCGGCGATCCGCGCGCTGGTCCTGTTCGATGCGACACTGCTTGGCATGGGCGACGACGGCCACATCGCGTCGCTGTTCCCCTCGACGCCGGACGTCGCGGCCCTGCTGGACCCTGAGGGCGAGCATTTCACCATCGGCGTCGAGATCCCGGGCCTCGCGCCCTATGTGCCGCGGATCAGCCTGACGGGCCGGGCGCTGATCGAACGGGTGCTGGCCGATCCAGCTTTCGCCCCGCCGGTCTCGGCCCTGATCCGCCAGACACGCTCGCCGGTGCGCCTGCTATGGTCGCCCCAACCGGCTTAAGGCTCGCCGCCTGAAGGAGGCTTCCTTGCACCCCGTCACCCTCGAAGTCACCGAGCGCATCAAGGCGCGCAGCAGGGACTCCCGCGCCGACTACCTGGACCGGATGGAAGCGGCCCGCGCCGCCGGCCCTGGTCGCGCCAAGATGAACTGCGCCAACTTCGCCCACGCCTTCGCCGCTTCACCCGACGGTGACAAGGCGACGATGCGCAATCCCGCAGCGCCGAACCTGGCGATCGTCTCGGCCTACAACGACATGCTCTCGGCACACCAGCCGCTGGAGCGCTTCCCGGCGATCATCAAGGCCGCGGCGCGCGAGGTCGGCGCCACCGCCCAGTACGCCGGCGGCGTGCCGGCGATGTGCGACGGCGTCACCCAGCAGCAACCGGGCATGGAGCTGTCGCTGTTCTCCCGCGACGTGATCGCCATGGCGACGGCGGTGGCCCTGACCCACGACGCCTTCGACGGCGCGCTGATGCTGGGCGTCTGCGACAAGATCGTGCCGGGCCTGTTCATCGGCGCGGCGACCTTCGGCCATCTGCCAACCATCTTCGTGCCGGCCGGGCCGATGACCTCCGGCGTCTCCAACGCCGAGAAGGCCAAGATCCGCAGCCTCTACGCCGAGGGCAAGATCGGCCGCGAGGAACTGCTCGAGATCGAGATGAAGGCCTACCACGGCCCCGGCACCTGCACCTTCTTCGGCACCGCCAACTCCAACCAGATGGTGATGGAGATGATGGGCCTGCATTTGCCGGGCGCCGCCTTCGTGCATCCCAACACCCCGTTGCGCGACGCACTGACCGCCGCGGCGACCAAGCGGGCGGTGGAGATCGGGGTCAAGTCCAACGCCTACACCCCGTTCGCCGCGGTGGCGGACGAGAAGAGCTTCGTCAACGGCGTCGCCGGCCTGCTGGCCACCGGCGGCTCGACCAACCACACCCTGCACCTGGTGGCGATGGCCCGCGCGGCCGGCGTGCTGCTCACCTGGGAGGATTTCCACGACCTCTCGGAGGTCACGCCGCTGATCGCCCGGGTCTATCCGAACGGCGCTGAGGACGTGAACGCCTTCCACGCCGCCGGCGGCATGGCCTTCGTGGTGCGCCAGCTGCTGGACGCCGGCCTGGTCCATGACGACGTGACGACGGCGGCCGGCCACGGCCTGCGGCTCTACCAGCGCGAACCGTTCCTCGACGACGGCGCCCTGGTCTGGCGCGAGGGCGGCGAGAAGAGCCTGGCGCCCGATATCCTGCGCCCGGCCGACGATCCGTTCGACGCCGAGGGCGGTATCCGCATCCTGAGCGGCGCCCTGGGCAAGGCGGTGATCAAGGCCTCGGCGGTGAAGCCCGAGCACCATGTGATCGAGGCGCCGGCGATCTGCTTCGACGACCAGGAGGACCTGCTGGCGGCGTTCAAGCGCGGCGAACTCGACCGCGACTTCATCGCCGTGGTCCGCTTCCAGGGCCCGCGCGCCAACGGCATGCCCGAGCTGCACAGCCTCACCCCGACGCTCAGCCTGCTGCTCGACCGTGGCCGCCGGGTCGCCCTGGTCACCGACGGGCGCATGTCAGGCGCCTCCGGCAAGGTGCCGGCTGCGATCCACCTGACCCCGGAAGCCGCCTGCGGCGGGCCCATCGCCAGGGTTCGCGACGGCGATATCCTCCGCCTCGACGTTCCCGCCGGAACGCTGACGATCAAGCTGGACGAGCGCGAACTGCTGCGCCGCACACCAGCGACGAGACCCTCGCCCGGCTTCGGCTACGGCCGCGAACTGTTCGGCTGGGCCAGGGCGACCGCGAGTCCGGCCGATCAGGGGGCGTGCACGCTGTTTGAGAGCGTGTGAGCGGCCCTCAGCACAACACCATGACCACGCCGTCGTCCGCCAGGCTGGCGATCCGGTCCGGGTCGATGCCGTAGTCGGAGAGGACTTCGAAGGTGTGTTCGCCGAGGCCGGGGTCGGGGCGGGTATAGCCGCAGGCGCTGCGCGAGAACGTCGCGTAGGGCCGATTGGTCACCGGCCCGTAGGGCGTGTCATGCGCCTGGTCGAGGAAATTGTTCGCCGCCAGCCAGCGGTCGGTCAGCGTCTGCTCCGCCAGCTGGGCTATCACCGCGCGAACGCCGCCCCTGCGCAGCGCTGTCAGCGCATCGCCCGCGCTCCGCTGGCGCAGCACCGCTTCGATCCGGTGGGCCAGCGCGCCGTCGCGTGGCTCGGCCATCATGTCGAACTCGCCCGTCCACTCGGGCCGGCCGAGCGCGCCGGCGAGCGCCGCGGCCTCGTCGGCATCGCCGCAGGCGATGAGGATCCAGTTGTCGGCGCAGGCGTAGAACCGGTCCAGCGCCGTGACGCCGAGGCAGTCGCGGCTGCCCTTCGGCGCGGGCGGCGCGCCGGGCCAGGTGGTCAGGTCGCCGGACTGGAACATGGCGCTCTGGTTGGTCAGGCTGGTCTCCAGCACCTGGCCCTCGCCGGTGCGCTCGCGGGCGTTCAGCGCCGCGATCACCCCGAACGCGGCCATTGAGGCGGAGGCGAAGTCGTTGACAGCGATGATGTGGAACACCGGCTCGTCGTCGTCGCCGCCTTGCGCGGCCATCAGCCCGCTGCGCGCCTGCAGCAGCGGGTCGAAGCCGGGCCGCTTGGTCTCCTCGCCGCGCGAGCCGTAGGTGGTGATCGAGCCGGAGATCAGGCGCGGATTGGCCGCCAGCACCGCCGCGTGGCCGATGCCCAGCCGGTCGCGCACGCCCAGCCGGTAGTTGTCCAGCACCACGTCCGACTTACGGGCGAGGTCGAGGAACAGGTCCCGCCCCGCCGGCTGCTTCAGGTCGACCACCAGGCCGCGCTTGCCGCGGTTGTAGGCGGTGAATCCGATGCCGCGATCGCGCCAGGGGTCGCCCTCGGCCGACTCCACCTTCACCACCTCGGCGCCGAGGTTGGCGAGGATGGCGTTGCAGTAGGCGCCGGCGATCACCGTGCCGAGGTCGAGCACCTTGATACCGGACAGCGGCCCTGCGCCCGCGTCGACCCCGACGGTCGCCGCGACTGCTGGCTTGTGGGCCAGGAAGGCGTCGACGTCGGCGCCCGTGGCGTCCTGCACCAGATGCCGCACCGATCCGGCGGTCTGCAGCAGCTTGATCGGCACGCCGGGCATCTCGATCGGCCCGCGCTGCGGGTCCTGCAACTCTACGCGCATGTCGTTGTTGGCGATGAGTTCGCTGGCCAGCCAGTCCTCGCGCCGGCAGACCGGGCCGGCCGGCACGTCGGCGTCGCGCAGGATCTCCAGCCACTCGGCGCGGCTCTTCTCCAGGAAGCGCGCCTCCATCGTTTCGGCCACTTCCTCGGGGAACACCTCCTCGGCCAGCGCGATCTCGGTCAGGCCCATGGCGTTCAGGGCGCGCTTGAAGAAGTAGCTGAACAGGGTCGCCAGGAAGAGAAACTCGCCGTCGCCGCACTTGTAGAGCCGGTACGAGGGCGAGGCGCCCAGCGGCTTGCGACCGGGCGGCAGGAAGGTCCCCGAAGCGCCGCCGACCAGGGCGACCGCGTTCAGCCCGCTGACCGTAACCGCCTGGCCAAGCCCGCTCTTCGAGCGCTCCAGCAGCGCCGCGCCCGCCGCGCCGGCGGCCATGGCGGCCTGGGCGTAGTGCAGCACCGGGGCGATCAGATAGACCGGCTGCTCCTCGTAACTGGACTGGCGGAACGCGGCGCCGGTCAGGGCGATCAGGGCGCCGTGGTGGGCCTCCAGCTCGCTCCAGTCGCCGGTGGCGCCGTAGGGCGGCGTCCACAGCCGCACCAGCCGCGGATGCCGTTCGGCCGCGTCGATCAGATCCAGCGCCGCCATCCGCCTGGGACTGAAGTCGAAGATCGCCACGTCGGCCGCGGCCAGCAACTGTTCCAGACGCTCACGGCCGGCGGCGTCATCGAGATCGAGGGTCAGGCGCTTCTTGTTGCGGTTCCACATCTGGTAGCCGGGCTTGGCGGCCGCGCGGTCTCCCCCTGGCGGTTCGACCTTCAGCACCTCGGCCCCGAAGTCTGCGAGAAGCATCGCCGCCATCGGTCCGACCAGGCCCTGCGAGCAGTCCACCACCTTCAAACCCAGAAATGCGCTCATCCCACACCTGCCGACATGCAGTCCGCCCCCAAAGCCCCTTACCCGCGGAAGATCACCTGTTCCCTCGCCAGTTCGACGATCCGCTCGCGCGGTACGCCATAGTCCTGCAACACCTCGACGCCGTGCTCGCCCAGTTCAGGGTGCAGCCGCTCGAAGCGCAGCGGCGCGCCATCGAAGTCGGCGAAGCCGCGCGAGGTGATCAGCTCGCCCTCGGCCGGGTGCGAGCGCAGTTCGTAGTAGCCGTTCTGCCAGAAGTATTCGGCGCGGTGCGCTTCGTCGGCGCGCATCACCGGGGCGGCCGGCACGCCGGCGTCGCAGAGCAGGTCGACGGCCTCGTTGCGCCTGATGTCGGAAAAGGCCCGCGCCACCTCGGCCGCCAGCTCGCCGTCGCGCGGTTCGGCCAGCGCCGCGGCGCCCGTCCACCGCCGGGTCCACTCCGGATGCTCCAGCGCCCGCGCCAGCTCCTCGAACTGCTTCGGCGTGGTCACCGCCAGCGTGAGCCAGCCGTCGGCGCAGCGGTGGAAGCGCTCGAGCGCGGAAAAGCCGATGCAGTCGCGCCCGCCCTTGGCCAGCGGCGGACGGCCCGCGTACCAGGTCAGGTCGCCGGACTGATAGAGCGCGCTCTGCGCCGCCAGGCTGGTCTCGGTGTCCTGGCCCCTGCCAGTCAGCTCGCGGGCGTGGAGGGCGGCGATGATGGCGAAGGCGCCCATGGCGGCGGTCGCCACGTCGTTCACCGGGATGGCGTGGAACACCGGCTCGCCGGCGCCATCCTCATTGTCGCCGCCTTGCGCCCACATCAGCCCGCTCCTGGCCTGCAGCAGCGGATCAAACCCCGGCAGCGCCGCGTCCGGGCCGCGCGAGCCGTAGGTGTTGATCGAGCACGAGATCAGCCGCGGGTTCAGCGGCGCCAGCGCCGCGTAGTCGATGCCGAGCCGTTCGCGCACGCCGAGGCGGAAGTTATCGAGCACCACGTCGGCCTGCCGCGCGAGGTCGTGGAACAGCGCCTGACCGGCCGCGGTCTTCAGGTCGAGGCCAAGACCGCGCTTGCCGCGATTGTAGTTGATGAAGCCCATCGCGTAGCGGAACGCGTCGCCTTCCTGGCTCTCGACCTTGACCACGTCCGCGCCGAAGTTGGCGAGGATCCCAGCGGCGTAGGTCCCGGCGATCACGCTGCCGAGGTCCAGCACTTTCACGCCGGCCAGCGGCGGCCCGGTCCGCGCCTGCAGCTCGTTGGGGATCGCTCTGGGGGCGGTGAAGGCGACGATGTCGGCGGCGGTGGCGTCGGCGATCAGGCTGCTCACGGACCCCGGCGTCTCGTGCAGGCGGGCCGGGACGCCGACCATCCGCACCCGCCCACGCTCGGGATGTTCCAACTCGGCGACCAGTTCGTTGGCGCAGATGACCTCGCTGGTGAGGAAGTCCTCGCGATGGTCGACCGCGCCGGCCGGTGCGTCGTATTCGCGGAACAGCGCCAGCCAGTGAGCCCGCGGCGCCGTGCTCAGCACCGCCTGGATCGCGGCGCCGATGTCGATCCCCGGCGGGATTCGCTCCAGCTCCAGCGCCTTGATCGCGCGCTGGAAGAAGTGGGCGAACAGCGTGGCGAGGAACAGCCACCGCCCGTCGCCGCACTGGTAGAGCCGGTAGCTGGCCGAGCCGCCGAGCGGATGGCCGCGGACCATCGCCGGCAAGCCGACGTGGGAAATCGGACACGCGGTCTCGGCCATGGCGTGCAGGCCGCTCACCGTCACCGCCCGACCCTTGCCGTTCGGACCGCGCTGGATCAGCGCCGCCCCAGCCGCGCTGGCCGCCAGCACACCCTGGGCGTGGTGGACGATCTGGGCGACGTGCCAGACCGGCTGGTCGGTGTAGCTGCCTTGCCGGAACGCCGAGCCGGTGAGGCCGGTCAGGGTGGCGTGGTGCGCCGGCAGCTCGCTCCAGCGCCCGGTCGTGCCATAAGGCGGCGTCCACAGGTGGATCAGCCGCGGATTGCGCTTGGCCAGCGTCTCGGCGTCCAGGTCCAGCGCCTCGAGCCCGCGCGGCGAATGGTCGAAGACGGCGATGTCGGCGGCGGCCAACAGCGGCTCGAACCGTTCGCGGTCGGCCGCATCGCACAGGTCGAGCGTCAGCCGCTTCTTGTTGCGGTTCCAGGTGATGTAGCCCGGGTTGTCCTTCGCCCGGTCGCCGCCGGGCGGCTCCAGCTTCAGCACCCGGGCGCCGAAGTCGGCGAGCAGCATCGTCGCCAACGGCCCCGCGAGCCCTTGGGTGCAGTCCAGGACCCGGATGCCCTGGAAGGCGCTCATCCGACGCCCGCGCTCATGCCGCCGTCGACTGGCAGGACCGCCCCGGTGATGAACTTCGCCTCGTCGGAGGCGAGGAACAGGGCGGCATAGGCGACGTCCCAGCCCGTGCCCATCTTGTGGCCCAGCGGCACCTGGGCGTCGCGGGCGGCGCGGATCTCCTCGGTCGGGCGGTTTTGCGTCGCCGCCCGGCCGCCGACCGCCATCGGCGTATCCATCAGGCCGGGCATGATGCAGTTGCAGCGGATCATGTAGCGGGTGTTCCCCGCCGCGGTGGCGCGGGTCAGCTTGTTCACCCCGGCCTTCGACATGCCGTAGGCGATCAGGTTCGAAGCCGCCACCGCCGCCATCGACGAGATGTTGACGATCGCCCCGCCGCCCTGCTCGCGCATCGGCGGCAGGAAGTGCTTTATGGTCAGCCACATGGCCTTGAGGTTGGTGGTCATAATGCGGTCGAACACGTCGCCCTCGAGCTGGGTGAGCGAGTTGTCTCGGCCGCCGATGCCGACGTTGTTGTGCAGGATGTCGATCCGCCCCAGCCGCGCCTTGGCTTCGGCGGCGAGCGCCTGGCAGGCCGCCTCGTTGGTGATGTCGGCCTCGTAGGCGCTGGCCTTGCCGCCCTCGGCCTCGATCATCGCCACCGTCTCGGCCGCGGAATCGAGCCTGCGGTCGACGCACAGCACCGTGGCCCCTTCGCGAGCGAACAGGATGGCGGTGGCGCGGCCGTTGCCGATGGTCTCGCCCGGCGTCTGTCCGGCGCCGACCACGACCGCCGTCTTGCCCGCCAGCCGACCGGCCATCAGACGGTCTCCAGCTTCAGGCCGTCGAGGAAGCCGAGCACGGCGTCATTGAACGCCGCGGGCTGATCGATGTTGGAGGCATGCCCGGCGTTTCCGATCACCGCCTTCTTCGCCCCCGGGATCTTGGCGGCCATGTAGTCGGAGGCGGCGATGAAGGGCGCGTCCTCGGCCCCGACCACCACCAGCGATGGGACCTGGATGTTCGGCAGGCTGGAGATAACCCGGTCATCATGCTGGGTCAGCATGCCCCGCGCGGCCTTGGCCAGGCCGGTGGCGTTGCGGTGCGGCGCGGTGCGGGTCTCGGCGCCGCCGCCCTTGGGTAGGCCCTCGGCCTCCAGCTTCTCGGCGCGCTTGATCGAGGTGACGTTCCAGCCGGCGCGCGGCTCGTCCTTCTTGTAGCCGGGCCCAGTGTCGATGATCAGCAACGCCTGGGTGCGCTCGGGGTGGGCGAGGTGGAACGCCAGCGACATGTAGCCGCCCAGCGAAAGCCCGCCGATCACCGCGGTCTTCGCGCCGACCGCATCCAGGATCGCGGCCATGTCGGCGACCGTCTCGGCTTCGGTGTAGGCGGCCTGGTCCTCGGGATAGTCGGTGTGGCCGTGGCCGCGCATGTCCCAAGTGATCAACTTGTAGCGCTTGGAGAACGGCTCGACCTGGCCCTCCCACATGTGCGAACTGGACGAATAGCCGTGCGTCAACAGCACCGGCGTCCCCTCGCCATGCACCTCGTAGTAAAGCTCGACGCCGTTCCGGTTCAGCTTGGGCATTTTGCGTTCCTCTTATTTCTCAATCGCGGAAAACACGGAAAGCACGGACCGACATCCCAACCTCAAGTGTCATCCGGGTCGGAGCGCAGCGCAGAGCCGGAATCTCGTGCCAGGGCGATCCCGGATGAGGCCGCTTCGCGGCTCTCCGGAATGACATGGAAGGGGAAAATCCCTCGTACTTTCCGTGCTTTCCGTGGTTCAAAATCTTCCTCACGCCCCGACGAAATTCCCCGCCCGGCGCTCGTTCACGGCCCGCACGCCCTCGGCGAAGTCCTTGGTCTTGCGCAGCCAGGATTGCTCGATCAGCTCGTGGTCGGTCTGCGCCTTCACCGCCTCGGCGACGCCGGCGCGGAAGGTGGCGCGGGTCGACTGCACGGCCAGCGGCGCGTTGTCGGCGATCTCCTGCGCCAGCCGCATCGTCGCCGCCTGCAGCTCGTCCAGCGGCGCCAGCACGTCGGCGAGGCCCCAGTCGAGCGCCTGTTCGCCGGTGATCCGCCGGCCGGTCATGCACAGCAGCGCCGCCCGCTGCTGACCGATCAGCCGGGGCAGGGTGTAGGTGATGCCGAAGCCGGGGTGGAAGCCCAGCTTGACGAAGTTGGCGGTGAAGCGCGCCTCGGGGGCGGCGACGCGGAAGTCCGCCACCAGCGCCAGCCCGAGCCCGGCGCCGACCGCCGCGCCCTGCACCGCCGCCACGATCGGCTTCTTCGCCGAGAACAGCCGCACCGCTTCGACGTAGAGCGGATTGATCCCCTGCATCCCCTCTGCGCCGACGCCGCCGGGGGTGACCAGGTCGGCGCCGGCGCAGAACACCTTGCCGGCGGTGGTCAGCACGCTGACGCGCAGATCGGTGGTGGCGTCGATGTCGACCAGGGCGTCGGCCAGGTCGCGCATCGACTCGACCGAAACGTGGTTATTCGGCCGGCGGTCGAAGGTGATGACGGCGACGTGGCCCTCGGTGGCGACGGCGACATCGCCGTATTGGGATTTCATGGGCAAACTCGCAAACGCCCTTCTCCCCCCACGGGAGAAGGTGTCGCCGGAGGCGACGGATGAGGGGTGAAAGCGCGGCCGGCGGGTGATTGGCCTATCGGTGAGGGGCGGCAAGCACCCCGCATCCGACCGCTTCGCGGCCACCTTCTCCCGCAAGGGGAGAAGGAAGAGGTAGGGCTGACGTTCATCGCCGCGTCCCCAGCAGGTTCCTCGCCACTACCCACTTATGCACCTCGGTGGGGCCGTCGTAGATGCGCATGGTGCGCAGCTTGGCGCTCATCTGCTGCAGCGGCAGTTCCTTGGTCATGCCCATGGCCCCGAAGGTCTGCATCGCGTGGTCGACCACCTCGTAGGCCATCTCGGTGCAGAACGACTTGATCATCGAGATCTCCAGCCGCACGTCGCGCTTCTGGTCGAGCTTCCAGGCGCAGTCGTAGACCATCAGCCGCGCGGCGTGGATGCGGGTCGCCGCGTCCGCCACCCACCACTGGATCGCCTGGCGTTCCGACAGCGGCACGCCGAACGTCACCCGCTGCGGCGCGTACTCGATGATCATGTCCAGCGCCCGCTGCGCCATGCCGACCGACCAGGCCGCCATCTGGATGCGCCGGGTGCCGAGCCGCAGCTGCATCGGTGCAAAGCCGTTGCCCTCGGTCCCCAGCAGCTTCCAGCCCTCGACCCGGCAGTCCTCCAGCGCGATCTCGTAGGTGACCGCCCCGCCGACCATCGGGATGCGGCGCAGCACGTTGAAGCCGGGCGTGCCCTTGTCGACCAGGAAGGCGGAGATGCCGCCGCGCGAGCGCTTCTCCTTGTCGGTCAGCGCCATCAGGATGGTGAAGTCAGCGTCGGCCGCGCGGCTGATCCAAATCTTGCGGCCGTTGATCACCCAGTCGTCGTCGCCGCCGTCCTTGCCGGGCACGCGTTCGGCGCGGGTGGTCATGCCGGCCGGATCGCCGCCGGCGCCGGGCTCGGAGATGCCGATCGCCGAGACGGTCTCGCCGCGGACGTAGGGCTCCAGGTAGGCGACGCGCTGGCGGTCGGTCACCGTCGCCATCAGCATGCGCAGGTTCGGGCTGTCCGGCGGCAGTGTGTAGGGCGTGACAGTGCGGCCGAGCTCCTCCTCGACCCCGACCATCGCCATATTGGGCAGGTCGGAGCCGCCGACGTCCTCCGGCGCGTCGAGGCCCCAGAGGCCGAGATCGCGGGAGATCTTGTCGAGCCGTTCGTGATCGGCCTGCTCCAGTCCCAGGCCCTTGCCGGACGCCTCGCGCTCGAGCGTCCTGGCCTCGAGCGGCATCAGCTCGTCGCGCACGAACCGCGCCACGAGGTCCTTGAGCATCCGGTGCTCTTCGGCCAGCTCGAAATCCAAGCGCGTCTCCCTATCCCAGCCGTGGCTTTTCGCCCTTCTTGCGGCCATTGTAGTCAGCAATGACCGGGGGCGTCATGCCCCAAGAGCCGTCAAGGAGGAAATCGTTGAAGGAAGCCGTCGAGCTGGCGCGCGAGGCGACCGGGCCCCTGAAGGGCGTGCGTATCCTGGATATGACCAGCGTCGTGTTCGGGGCCTACGCCACCCAGATGCTGGGCGATCTCGGCGCCGACGTGATCAAGGTCGAGTTCCCGGGCGGCCGGCGCGGCGGCGGCGGCGACATCATGCGCTGGACCGGCGCCCTGCCGGAAGGTTGTCCGCCGGATCTCGGCCCGATCTTCCTGACCATCAACCGCAACAAGCGCTCGGTGCTGCTCGACCTGCGCGAGGAGAAGGCCGGCCGCCAGCTGCGCAAGCTGATCAAGAGCTGCGACGTGTTCGCCGCCTCGGTGCGCTACGAGGGCCTCAAGCGCCTCGGGCTCGACTACGAGTGTGTCAAGGCGATCAAGCCCGACATCATCTACTGCCATGGCGCCGGTTATGGCGGCGCGGGGCCTTACGCCGGCGAGCCAGCCTATGACGACCTGGTGCAGGCCGGCTCGGGCCTCGCCGACCTGCTGCCCCGCGTCGACGGCGATCCGACCCCGCGCTATCTGCCCACGCTGGCGGCGGACAAGGTCTCGGGGCTGTTCATGTGCAACGCCATCACCGCGGCGCTCTTCCACAAGGAAAGGACCGGCGAGGGACAGTTCGTCGAGGTGCCGATGCTGGAGTGCCTGGTCAGCTTCAACCTGGTCGAGAACATGTTCGGCCACACCTTCGACCCGCCGACCGGCCAGTGGGGCTATACCCGCTCGGTCAACCCCAACCGCAAGCCGTTCCCGACCAAGGACGGCTACATCGGCCTATTGCCCTACACCGACCAGCAGTGGGACCAGTTCTTCGAGATCGCCGGCTGGAGCGAGACCGTTTCGAAGGACCCTCGCTTCTCCGACTTCCGCACCCGCGCGGCCAACATCAGCGCGCTGTACGCCATGGTCGACGAGGTGACCAAGACCCGCACCACCGACGAGTGGCTCGAGCTGTTGAAGCCGCTGCAGATCCCGGTGGTGAAGATGAATCGGCTCGATGACCTGTTCGACGATCCGCACCTGAACGCGGTCGGCCTGTTCGAGCGCCATCAGCATCCGGAGGCGGGACCCTACGTCGCGATCCGCCCGCCGGTGAAGTTCTCCGCTTCGCCCGCCAACATCCGCCGCCATCCGCCTCGAATGGGTCAGCACACCGAAGAGGTGCTGGCCGAACTCGAAGAGAGAGACACGGCGGAGTAGGAGCCACAGCCCATGCGCCTGCGCCAGATCGCCTTCATCGCCAAGGACGCCGAGCCGATCGCCGATCAGCTGGGCGCGGTATTCGGACTCAAGGTCGGGTTCCGCGACCCCGGTGTCGAGTTCTTCGGCCTCCGCAACGTGGTGATGCCGGTCGGCGGCGAATTCCTCGAGGTGGTCGCGCCGTTCCGCGACGACGCCTCCGGCGCCCGCTACCTTGCCCGCCGCGGCGGCGACGCCGGCTACATGGTGATCCTGCAGGACGCCGACGCCATGGCGCACCGCGAGCGGCTGGAAAAGCTGGGCGTCCGGGTGATCGCTAGGAGCCGGGGCGACGATTATCAGTACACGCACTTTCATCCCGCGGACTGCGGCGGGGTGCTGATGTCGTTCGACAGCGTGCCCGGGGACGCCGCCTGGCGAGACTCGAAAAGCCAATGGCCGCCGGCCGGCCCCAAGTGGCGCGAGCACCAGAGCGATGCGGCGCTCGGCATCGCCGCGGTGACCATCCAGTCGCGCGATCCGCTGGCCGCCTGCGAACGCTGGTGCGCCTTGCTGGACCGCCCTGCCCAGACCGGCGGTGACCGGCTGGAGATCGCGCTGGACCGGGGCAAGATCCGCTTCGTCGCCCCGGTCGACGACGACGGCACGGGCGTCGTCGGGCTGGACGTCGAGGTGCGCGACGGCCATGCGGCGCTGGACCGGGCGCGGGCCGCCGGCCTGCCGGTGGCCGGCGGCGCGGTGGAAATCTGCGGCGTGGTCGTGCGTCCGGTTGCGGTCTGAGGAGAGAGCCATGACGCTCGACGGCAAGCGCATCGTCATCATCGGCGGCACGTCCGGCATTGGCTTGGCGGTGGCGCAGGCGGCGATCGCCGAGGGCGCGGAGGTGGTGGTCGGCTCCAGCCAGGCCGCCAACGTCGAGACGGCGACCCGCCATCTCGGCAACCGCGCCTCCGGGCATGCGATCAATGTCCGAGACGAAGACTCGGTGACCGCCTTTTTCGGCCAGGCCGGCCCGTTCGACCATTTGGTGTTCACGGCCGGAGACTGGGGGGCGGCCGGGTTGAATCGGCCGACGATCGACGAACCCGACCGCGCGGCGGACATCTTCGCGGTGCGCTACTGGGGGGCGCTGGCGGCGATCCGGCGTGGACGCGCACAGATCCGCGAGGGCGGCTCGATCACCTTGACCAACGGCATGGTCGCGCACCGGCCGCGCAAAGGCTCGGCGCTCTCGACGGCGATGGCGGGCGGCATCGAGTTCTTGACCCGGGGCCTCGCCGTCGACCTCGCGCCGATCCGCGTCAACGCGGTCTGCCCCGGCGCCATCCTGACCGGCGTCTGGGACGGCATACCGGCCGACCGCCGCGAGGCGCAGCTCCAGCGCATGACCGGTCACCTGCCGATCCCGCGCGTCGGCCTGCCCGCCGAGGTGGCCGAGGCCTACCTCTACCTGATGAAGGCCGGCTACACGACCGGCCAGGTCCTGCTGGTCGACGGCGGCGGCTCGGTGGTCTGAAGCCGCAAGGGGGGAGCGGTGAAGAAGCTCGTGCTGGCGTTGCTGTTGGCGAACTCGGTCGCGCTGGCGGGCTGCGGCTATTTCTATCCGTTCGCCGACAACCGCGCCCGCGCCAGCGTCGAGGCGATGAACCTGACCGACGTAAAGCTGACCCGCACGGTGATGGGCCTGAGCTGCAGCAAGAGCGACCACATCTTCTACAAGTTCACCGCCCGCAACCTGGCCGGTCAGCGGATCAAGGGCGTGGTCTGCATGAGCTATTTCAAAGGCGCGACGGTCCGCATCACCGGCTAATCCGACGGCCGAAGGCGCGGCAGAAATTTGCGCCGCTGGCGGGTGTTACAGAGCTTTAATTGTCGCAATTCAAATACCCGCGTTAGCGTCGCTCACATGCCGATGCTGACGATCGAAGAACTCACCCACATCTATCCGAACGGCGTGAAGGCCCTCGACGCCGTCTCGCTGACGATACCCGCGGGCCTCTACGGGCTGCTCGGCCCCAATGGCGCTGGCAAGTCGACGCTGATGCGCACGATCGCTACGCTGCAGGCGCCGACGTCGGGACAGGTCCGCTTCGACGACATCGACGTGCTGGCCAACCCGCAGGCGCTGCGCCGCCAGCTCGGCTATCTGCCGCAGGACTTCGGCGTCTATCCTCGCGTCTCGGCCTACGACATGCTTGATCACATGGCGATCCTGAAGGGCCTCGCCGAGGGCAAGTCGCGCCGCGAGGCGGTCGAATACCTGCTGAACCAGACCAACCTCTGGGCCGTGCGCAAGAAGGCGCTGGCCGGCTTTTCCGGCGGCATGCGCCAGCGCTTCGGCATCGCCCAGGCGCTGATCGGCGATCCGGCGCTGATCATCGTCGACGAGCCCACCGCTGGCCTCGACCCGGAGGAGCGCCTGCGCTTCCTCAACCTGCTGGCCGAGATCGGCGAGAACGTGGTGGTGATCCTCTCGACCCACATCGTCGAGGACGTCTCGGACCTGTGCCCGCGCATGGCCATCATCGCCGGCGGCCGGATCGTCCGCGAAGGCGGACCGCTCGACCTCATCGCCGAACTCAAGGGCCGCATCTGGACCAAGTCGATCGGCCGCGACGAGCTGGAGGCCTGCCGCGCGAAGTACGAGGTGATCTCCACGCGCCTGTTCGCCGGGCGCACGGTGGTGCACGTCCTCTCCGACGCAGACCCCGGCGAGGGTTTTGCGCCGGTCGCCGGCGGACTGGAGGACGTCTACTTCTCGACCCTGTCCACCGACCGCCGCGCCGCCTGATCGGGGCCGGGGGAATGTTCTTCAAGATCGCGGGCTTCGAGTTCCGCTACCAGCTGCGCCAGCCGATCTTCTGGGTGGCGGTGATCCTGTTCAGCCTGCTCGCGTTCGGCTCGGTCGCCTCGGACAACGTCCGCATCGGCTCGACCGATAACGTGCACAAGAACGCGGCGTTCGTGATCGGCCAGACCTGCCTGATCCTTGGGGTCATCTACACCTTCGTGGTGGCGGCCTTCGTCGCCAACGTGATCGTGCGCGACGACGAGACGGGCTTCGGCGGCATCGTCCGCTCGACGCGGCTCAGCAAGTTCGACTACCTCTACGGCCGTTTCGCCGGCGCCATGGCGGTGGCCGCGCTGGCCTACCTGGCGGTTCCGCTCGGCATCTGGCTGGGCGCTTCGGCGCCGTGGGTGGACCCGGAAACCTTGGGACCGCTGGTCGTCGGCCACTACGTTTACGCCTACTTCGTCGTGGGTCTGCCGATCCTGTTCCTGAGCGGCTCGATCTTCTTCGCCCTCACCACCGTCACCCGCTCGATGATGTGGACCTACGTCGGCGTGATCGCGCTGTTCGTGCTGCGCACCATACTCGCGGTGGTGCTGAGCAAGCCCGGGCTCGAGCACATCGCCGCGGTGTGGGAGCCGTTCGGCGCCGGCGCGTTCGGCGCGGCGACCCGCTACTGGACCGCCAGCGAGCGCAACAACCTGATGCCGCCGATCGCCGGCGACCTGCTGCTCAACAAGGCGATCTGGATGGGCGTCGCGCTGGTTTTCCTGGCGGCGGCCTATCGTCTGTTCAGCTTCCAGTCGGCCGAACGGTCGGGGCGCCGGCGCAAGGCGGTCGCTTTGGCGGCTTCGGCGGCGCCGGCGGAGGTCGCCGCTCCGGCCAATCGGCCGATGGTCAAGCCGAGTTTCGGCGCCGCAACCGCCTGGGCCCAGCTGTGGGCGCGCACCCGGCTCGACGCCGGCCAGGTGTTCCGCAGCCCGGCCTACTTCGTCCTGCTGGGCCTGGCGGGGCTGCTCTCGGTGTTCAACCTGTGGCTGGCGACCGACGTCAGCACCTATGGCGGCGCCATCTTCCCGGTGACGCGGGTGATGATGCAGGCGCTGGCCGGCGCCTTCAATTTCTTCGGCCTGATCATCGCGGTCTACTACGCTGGCGAACTGGTCTGGCGCGAGCGCGAGCGCAAGACCGAGGAGATCGTCGCCGCCGCCCCCGTGCCGGACTGGATGTTCGTGGCGCCCAAGACCTTGGCGATCGCCTTGGTGCTGATCTCGACCATGGTGGTCGGCGTCGCCGTCGCGATCCTGATCCAGGCGATCAAGGGCTACTTCGATTTCGAGATCGGCAAGTACCTGCTCTGGTACGCCCTGCCGGTCGCGATCGACTTCGTGATCGTCGCCGCCCTGGCGATCTTCGTGCAGGCGCTGGTCCCGCACAAGTTCGTCGGCTGGGCGGTGATGGTGGTCTACTTGATCTCGACCATCGTGCTGAACAACCTCGGCTTCGAGGACAATCTCTACCAGTATGACGGCGGTCCCAACACGCCGCTCTCGGACATGAACGGCCTCGGTCACTACTGGATCGGCGCCTACTGGTTCCGCGCCTACTGGGCCGCGTTCGCGCTGATACTGCTGGTGCTGGCCGACAGGCTCTGGCGGCGTGGGACCGAAACCCGCTTCATGCCGCGCCTACGCCGCCTGCCAGCGCGGCTCGTGGGGCCGTCAGGCGTGATCCTCGGCGTGGCGCTGGCCGCGTTCGTCGGCTGCGGCGGCTTCATCTTCTACAACACCCACATCCTCAACCCCTATCGCACGGCGCTTGGGGACGAGCGCTGGCAGGCCGACTACGAGAAGAAATACCTGCGCTACGAAACCCTGCCGCAGCCCAAGGTCGCCTCGCTCAAGCTCGACATCCAGATCTGGCCGCACCAGACCAAGGTCGTCACCCAAGGCGTCTACACGATCCAGAATCGCTCGGCGGGGCCGATTGGCGTGGTGCACCTGCGCTTTCCGCGCGATCTGATCGTCAATGACGTACGGCTCGACGGCGCGCGCCTGCAGAGCGACGACCGTGAGTTCAACTATCGCATCTACGCGCTGGCGACGCCGATGGCGCCCGGCGAGACGCGCCAGCTCGCCTTCACCACCACCTTCCAGCAGGTCGGCTTCAGGAACAGCGGCAACGTCGTGCAGCTGATGGACAACGGCACGTTCGTGAACGACCGCAACCTGCGCCCGACCATCGGCATGGATCGCAACGGCGCGCTGGAAGACCGCACCAAACGCCGGAAGTACGGCTTGCCGCCCGAACTGCAGACGCCCAGGCTGGGTCAGCCCGGCGCCGACCAGTTCAACGGCCTGACCCGCGATTCCGACTGGGTGAAGGCGGACATCACCGTCACCACAGACGCCGACCAGACCCCGATGGCGCCCGGCTACCAAGCCGCGCAGACGGTGGCGCACGGACGGCGCACGGTCCACTTCGTCACCGACACGGCGATGCTCAACTTCTTCTCGGCCCAGTCGGCCCGCTATGCGGTGGCGAGCGTGCCCTACAAGGGCGTCCAGATCAGCGTCTATTACGACCCGCAGCACCCGTGGAACGTGGCGCGCATCCAGCATGTGATCGAGGCGGGCCTGGACTACTACCAAGCCAACTTCAGCCCCTACCAGTTCCGCCAGATGCGGCTTTTGGAGTTTCCGGCCCCACAGGGCAGCTTCGCCCAGTCGTTCGCGGGCACGGTGCCGTGGTCGGAGGGCATATTCTTCATCGCCGACAACAGAGATCCGACCCGGGTCGACATGGTGACCTACGTCGGCGCCCACGAGCTGGCGCACCAGTGGTGGGCGCACCAGGAGATCGAGGCGGACGAGCAGGGTGGCCCGATCCTCTCCGAAACCCTCGCCCAGTACTCCGCCGGCATGGTCATGAAGCACCTGTACGGCGCCGACATGATGCGCAAGTTCCTGAAGTTCGAGCTCGACAGCTATTTGCGGGCCCGGGGCGGCGCGGTGAAGGCGGAACTGCCGCTCGAGCGGGTCGAGGACCAGGACTACATCTACTATCGCAAGGGCTCGCTGGCGATGTACCGGCTGCAGGACCAGATCGGCGAGGCCGCGGTCAACCGCGCCCTGCGCCATCTGCTGCACGACTACGCCTTCAAGGGTCCGCCCTATCCGACCTCGCTCGACCTAGTGAAGGACCTGCGCGCCGAGGCGCCGGCCGACAAGCAGTCGCTGATCACCGACCTGTTCGAGAAGATCACGCTTTATGAGGTGAAGGCCTCGAACGCTGTCGCGACCAGGCGGCCGGACGGCAAGTGGAACCTCACCTTCACCGTCGACGCCAAGAAGCTCTACGCCGACGGCCAGGGCCGCGAGACGGCGGCGCCGATGAACGAGACGCTCGACGTCGGCGCCTTCGACATCAAGCCCGGCGCCGACGGCTATGACTCCGGCAAGGTGATCGCGGTGCAGAAGCTGGCGATCCACTCGGGCGTGCAGACCGTGACGCTGGTGGTCGGCCGGCTGCCCAAATTCGCCGGCGTCGACCCGTTCAACGAGCTGATCGACCGCGACGCCGAGGCCACCGTCACCCAGGTCGCCGCCCGCTGACGGCGCCCAAGGGCGGTCGTCCGACCGCGTGACCCCTCACCTTCCCACGCCCGATGCGTCAGCATCGTGTGAAGGTGAGGGGTTACGCTGCGAGCAGCTAGCGCGCCGACGCAGCCATTTCCGGCCACGTTCGTTTCCTCTCCGAACGCTGGGCGGGAATTCGATGACGCTTCACCAGGGGCTGGCGTTCGGGCTAATCGGCGTCACCCTGCTGCTCTTCATCTGGGGGCGGCTGCGCTACGACTTGATCGCCCTATGCTCGGTGCTGACCGGCGTGCTGATCGGCGTAGTGCCGGCCGCCAGCGCCTTCGACGGCTTTAAGA
>Ga0302311_10002533_pt1 | contig 20699 bp, 20 predicted proteins | sample III_Palsa_N1_3_FD_200449 | JGI IMG/M metagenome (GOLD analysis project Ga0302311, IMG submission 200449) | Peat permafrost microbial communities from Stordalen Mire near Abisko, Sweden - III_Palsa_N1_3 | ecosystem: Environmental > Terrestrial > Soil > Palsa > Peat permafrost | place: Sweden... | reverse complement strand
GGTGGCCCGCTTCACGTCGGTACGCTGGCCCACTTCAGCGTCGGAATGGTGGCCCGCTTCGCGTCGGTATACCCGGCCCGCTTCCGTCGGAATTCGCACCGATGGACATTCGACATCAACCAGCTTCGCAAATGGGCACAGCAACCAACTGAGAAAGTTGTACCATGCCTAAGAACATTACCGTCAGAAACGGCGTCTACTGGGGGCGTTTCCAGGTTGCCGGACGCATTTACCGAAAGTCTTTACAAGTCCGTGTTGAACCGGCGAAACGCGCCGAGGGCAAGGCCGTCAGAGCGCTAGAACGGCTCAAATCGGAGATCGAAGATGAAATTCGTCATGGGATCACGCCGCCGCGCTTGTGGCAGGAAGCGGTCATTTCCTGGAACGAAGTTGCTTCAACGCTGATCTCGGAAAGCACTCAGAAACGCTATCTGGTTAGTCTGGCGCAATGCACCAAGGCGCTTGAGAGAAAAGCGTTGCATCAGATCGATGCTGCCTGCCTGCGCGATTTGATCAAGGGCCGTCGCGAGCAGGGTGCAAGCAACGCGACGATACGGCGCGACTTGACGGCTATTTCTGCCGTTCTGTCACACGCCCAAGATGAGGGCTGGGTCGAGCAGAATGTCGCTCTTTTGGTAAACCGTCGGCGGATCCCTGAGCGGCGCGATCCGATAATGCTGCCAACCGAAGCCTCGATCACGGCGATTCTGGAGGTACTGCCGCCGAAGCTCGCCGATATCTGCTTATTCGCCATCGAGACTGGCATGCGCCAGAATGAGATTGTGCAGCTTGATTGGAGTTGCATCGACTTCGCCCGCGCCGTCGCGACAATCCACAAAACCAAGGGAAGCAAGCTGCGAACGGTGCCTCTGACGCCAGCGGCCTTGGTCATTTTGAGACGTCAGCCTAAGGCGCCGAACTCGCCTGTGGTGTTCTGGAAAGGCGACGGCGCGGTCATCGACTGGGTATCGACGGTCTTCGGGAAGTGGTCACGAAAGCGGTCACAGCAAATGCCCGATTTTGTTCGCTTCAGATTCCACGATCTGCGCCATCTTTTTGCCGTTCGATATCTGCAAAATGGCGGAAGTATCTATATACTTCAGGGGATTATGGGGCACACCAGTGTCAAGACCACCGAAATCTACCTAGTCTATCTGACCCCCGACAAGCAGCAGGTTGCAAAGCTGGGATAGCACAGGGGTGGTCACAAAAGTGGTCACAGTACCAACGGTTTTCAGTGATTTACCAATTTTATGCGGCGCCACGAAAGGCGAAAAACATTTAAAAATCAGTATTTTGGCGGAGACGGAGGGATTCGAACCCTCGGTACCGGATTTACCAGTACGACGGTTTAGCAAACCGTTGGTTTCAGCCACTCACCCACGTCTCCGGATCGCAGCGGCGAGCGCGGGCTATAGCGACGGTTTTTGGGGGCGGCAAGGGGTGTGGGGATTTTTTCGTTCGGGGGCGGCGGGGTGTTGAATGGTGGGGGTTTTTGTGGGGGTTTGGCGCGCTTTGCGCCGGAAAGGGGGTGGGCGCGAAAACGGTGCGGGTCATCGTGGGTTCATTGTCCTGGGGGCAATTGTCCACGAGAAGCATGTGCGACCGGCTTGCCAGATGATTGATGTCGGGCAAACGTGGCGCATTGTATGGAGTGGGGCGCGCGCATGATTATAAGCACTCGATCGTGGATGCGGGTGGTGCCGGTTGCCGGTGCGGGCCTGGCCTTGCTGATGGCGCCGGTGGCGCATGCGCAAGTGCAGACGATTGATCCCAACAGCGCGATCGATTCCGATATCAATCATGGGCAGCAGCCTTTGCCGGCCGTGCCCGATACGCCGCGGGCGCCGCCTCAGACCGGGCAGTATCAGTCCGGCCAGTATCGCCCTGACTCTTCGGCGCCGCCGGTTTCGCAGCAGGATCCCGGCGATCCTGATCCGGGCATGGGCACGCCTGCCAATCCGCCGGGCGCTCCCTATGCGCCGCAGGGTGGCCAGACGGGCGGGCAGGTCGGTGGTCCCTATGCGCAAGGGAGCGACGAGACTTATCATGAGAACGAGCTGTTCAACGCGGCCGAGAACGTGTTTGGCAAAGGCGCGCGCGGGCTTGCGTTGATGATCCGTGACATCCTGAAAAAGCAGGGTGAGCCCGATGCCTATATTACCGGCAGCGAAGGCGGCGGCGCGTTTGTGGTCGGGTTGCGGTATGGCAGCGGGGTATTGCATCACAAGATCGAGGGGCAGCAGCCGGTGTATTGGACCGGGCCTTCGATCGGGTTCGATGTTGGCGGCAGTGGCGGCAGTACGTTTGTGCTGATCTATAATCTGCATGATACCGAGAAGCTGTATGGCCGGATCGCTGCGGGCGAGGGCCAGGCGTATCTGATCGGCGGGTTCAACGTGTCGTATCTGCGCAAGGGCGATACGGTCGTGATTCCGGTGCGGATGGGCGCGGGGCTGCGGCTTGGCGTCAATGGCGGCTATCTGAACTTTACGCACAAGCAGAAGTGGGTGCCGTTCTGATCGAGCCGGTTTTGGGCTAAAACGGCTTGCGCAGTGGGGCTGCGGGGGGCATGGGGGCGCCGGTTATTATCCGCGAAGGCCCCGTATCCATGCTCGAAGCACTGTCGCCGCAGCCCGCCGATGCCCTGTTGGGCCTGATCAAGCTGTTCAACGCCGATCCCCGCGCAGACAAGATCGACCTGGGCGTTGGCGTCTATCGCACGTCGACCGGCGCGACCCCGGTGTTCAAGGCGATCAAGGCGGCCGAAGCGCACCTGGTGGAAACGCAGGACAGCAAATCGTACCTCGGGCCCGATGGTGACATGGGCTTTGTCCATGCGCTGATCCCCTACGTTTTCGGCAAGGATTTCGACCGTTCGCGGGTCGAGGGCATGCAGGCGCCGGGCGGTACCGGTGCAGTGCGTCTGGCGGTCGAAGTGGCCAAGCGCGCGGGTGTGCGGCGCATTCTGATGGGCGTGCCTTCGTGGCCCAATCATGCGCAGATCGTGGCTGCGGCCGGGATCGAGCTGGTTACGTTCGGGCACGTTACGCCGGAAGGCACTGCTGATCTTGGCGCGTTGCAGGCGGCGCTCGCCGATGCGGGGCCGGGCGATTGCGTGATGCTGCATGGCTGCTGCCACAACCCTAGCGGTGTCGATTATACGCCGGCGCAGTGGGACGAGATTGCGACCCTGGTGGCGACCCGCAAAGTGCTGCCGCTGCTCGACCTGGCCTATCAGGGCCTGGGCGCGGGCATGGAAGACGATGCCTATGGCCTGCGCCGCGTGCTTGGCGCCGTGCCGGAGGCACTGGTTGCGTATAGCTGCGACAAGAATTTCGGGCTGTACCGCGACCGCGTTGGTGCGTTTTACGCGGTGACCGACGATGCCGATGCGCTGGCCCGGGCGATTGCCAATGGTGCGGCGATTGCGCGCGCGAGCTGGTCGATGCCGCCTGACCATGGCGCCGCCGCTGTGCGGGTGATCCTGTCTGACCCCGCGCTGACCGCGATGTGGCTGAGCGAACTCGACGATATGCGCAATCGCATGCGCGAAGTGCGCGACCGTTTGGCCGCCGCGCAGCAGGTCGGGCCGATCGCGATGGCGCCGCTGGGGATCCAGAACGGGCTGTTTTCGATCCTGCCGCTGACGCCGGCGCAGATCCTGACTTTGCGCGACGAGCATGGGATCTACATGGCGGGATCGGGGCGGATCAACATTGCCGGGCTGACCACGGGTAATATCGAACGCTTTATCGAGGCCCTGCGGACCGTAACCGCCTGATCTCATCGCCAACCGTACAGCCCTCCCCTCAGAGGAGGGCTGGGTGGGGGTGCTCAGCGCTGATGGGTCACGTGAGCGCGGGCGTCGGACACCCCTCTCCTACCCCTCCCCTGAGGGGCAAGTGGATTCACACATCGTGGACCGCTAGAATTTGGGATGTAAATTCCAAAGTTCGCTCATCCTGAGCTTGTCGAAGGACGCGCGCAAGGCTCGCCCTACGCGACGGCAACATCACCCGGATCGACCGTGGCGCGCGTCCTTCGACAAGCTCAGGATGAGCGAAAATTGTTAAATAACAGAAATTTGATAGCATTTTGGCACAGAACGCCAGCGCGTGCCCTACATGGCACCCCTAACATGTCCGTGCGCTGATTTGCCGCGCATCGAACTTCGAATCCACGATGTGTGAATGAATTAGCCCCTGAGGGGAGGGGCTAAGGATGTGCTTCGATCAGGCGGCGCGCGTCGTGCTCTGCATGCGCATCAGGTAGCGCGCGAGCACATCGATTTCCAGATTGACCACTGCGCCCGGGACCAGTGCGCCAAGCGTGGTGACATCGGATGTGTGCGGGATGATGTTGACGCCGAACCGGGCGCGGCCGTCGGCTTCGTCGGACACGGTGTTGACGGTCAGTGATACGCCGTCGATCGTGATCGAGCCCTTGGCGGCGATATACGGCGCGAGGTCGGCGGGCGCGAGGAATTCGATCCGGCGGGATGCGCCGTCGGGGGTGATCGCGGCGACTTCGCCGATTCCGTCGACATGGCCCGATACGATATGGCCGCCCAGTTCTTCGCCCAGTTTCAGCGCGGGTTCAAGGTTGAGCCGCGCGCCGACCTGCCATTGCGCGGGGACGGTGCAACTGATCGTTTCGCCCGAGACATCGACCGCGAACCAGCCGGTGCCGGCTTCCTTGGCGAAGCCGGTGCCTTTTTCGACCACGGTCAGGCACACGCCCGAACACGCGATCGAGGCGCCGATCGCGATCGAACACTGGTTGCGCGTGGTCGAGATCGTCACGCGGGTGTCGCCCGTGGACTCGATCGCCAGCACTTTGCCCAGTTCGACAATGATGCCTGTGAACATGTCCGCGATTCCTTATTGGGTGTTTGAAACTCTAGTCGCGCTGGCGGTCGTAGATGTCCAGCGCGTCGCTGCCAAGTCGCCGTTGATCGACCAGTCGCCAGCGGCCATGTGCGTCGTGCAATTTGTCGAGCCCGATGTCGCCGATTGCCGACAATCCTGCGCCGATCACGATCGGCGCGCGGTAAACCATCAACCGGTCGACAAGGTCGGCGGCGAGGAACGTTGCGGCCGCGCCTGCGCCGCCTTCGACATAGACGTATTGCGCGTCGCCGAAGGCGCCGGGCGCGGTGATATCGGCCACGGCGCGCCAGCCATCAGGGGCGGTGCCGCGCGTCAGGACCCAGCGTTCGGGGCTGCGCGGTTCCAGGCCGGGCAGGCGCACATCGAGCCGTGGATTGTCCGCGCGAAATGTCGCGCCACCGACCAGAATCGCATCGGCGCGTGCGCGTGTGGCGTGGACATGCGCGCGTGCGGCGGCGCCGGTGATCCATTGGCTTTCGCCCGATGCCGTGGCGATGCGCCCGTCGAGCGATGTCGCCAGTTTCAGCGTGACATGGGGCCGGGCGGCTTGAGTGCGCAACAGATAACCGATCAGCGAGGCGCGCGCGGCCGCGTTTTCGATCACATCGACGCGGATGCCTGCGGCGCGCAGCCGGGCTATGCCGCTGCCGGCGGTGCGCGGATCGGGATCGGTGGAGCCGATGACGACGCGGGCCGGGCGCGCTGCGATGACCAGATCGGTGCAGGCGGGGCCGCGCGCGCTGACATGGGCACACGGTTCGAGTGTGACATACAGCGTCGCGCCCCGGGCCTTTGTGCCCGCCATGGCCAGCGCCACGGCTTCGGCATGAGGACGCCCGCCAGATTGCGTGTGGCCGCGGCCGACCACGCGACCATCGGCGACCACGATTGCGCCGACGGACGGGTTGGGGCGGCTGAGCGGGCGGCCTTGCGCGGCGAGGTTTGCGGCGGCCTGCATCCAGGCGTCATCGCCATGCGGCATTACGGGTTGGCCGAGGCGGCAGCTTGCGGATCGACGACCGGCTTGGTGGTCTTGTCGATAAAGCGGTCGAGCAGCGCCTTGTCCTTCTTGGCCTGCGCCTTGTCTTCGGCGGCGCGGTCGATCTTGCCCTGTTTGTACATCGTGTCGGTGTCTAGCCCGGTCGCGGCGCCCACCGATTTGTACATCTGGCGCATGTCTTCGGCGCGGGCTTCCTCGGCGGCGGCCTCGGCCTTGGCCTCGCGCGCGGCCTTGATATTGCCCGCGATAATATCCTTGTCGCTGCGATCGGCGCGCCAGCTTTCGAAATACAGGATTTTGGGCGGCGGGGGCAGCGCGCGGCCTTCCTGGTTGACCATCAGCCAGAAGATCGACCCGGTAATCACCGCGGCGATCGCCAGCGCGGGAAAGCGGAATTCGCTGGGCGCACCCAGGATTTGCCAGATATCGCGGATCGCCCGGCGCGGCGAAACATTGCTCCAAAACGTGCTCATGGGCGCATTATAGGGACTGCGCGGCGAAAATGCCAGTCATCCAAACGGTTGATATAGCGCGGGGCCGTGGCGTTTGAGCCAGAGATTGGCGGCATCCACGCTGCCTTCGAACAAAGTCGTCAGGCATTGGTGAAACGCCGGGCTGTGATCGAAATGCGCAAGGTGCGCGACTTCGTGCGCGACGACCGAGCGGCGGACGGCGTCGGGCGCCATGATCAGGCGCCAATTGATACGGATGGTGCCATCGGCGGCGCAACTGCCCCAGCGCCGCCGGGCGCGCGACAAGGCGATACGCGGCGGTTCGCGGTGGTCGAGCCGCGCGCAATACTGCGCCAGGTCTTCGGCGATCAGGCGCTGTGCCTCGGATTCCAGCCAGCGCGCGGTGCGCGTCGGCAGGCTTTCGCGCGGGCCGCCGATGATCAGGCGATCATCGATTACGATCGGTTTGCGCCCCGCTTTGGCGCTCCATTCGATTGCGAGGTCCTGTCCGCGATAGGCGACGGTTGCGCCCGGCTCGATCGCCACCGCCACCGGCACGCGCGCAATCTGCGCGGCGAGCCAGTCGCTCCGTGATGTCGCAAAGGCCAGCGCCTCGTGCGTCGAGGCCCAGCGCGGCATCGACACGCGCACGGCATTGCCATCGGGCGCGAGTCGCAAGGTCAGGCGGCGGGCATGGGGCAGTTTGCGCACTTCGAGCGGCAGGATCCGGTCACCCACGCGTACTTGCGGCGGAGTCGGGGCTTGGGGCGGGCTCTTGCTGCTGATCCAGCCCGGCAACCTGATCACCAGGTCCAGCCGTCGGCTTCACCGTCTTTCATGGGCACGCCATCGGCATCGACGATATGGTCTTCGAGCGGCCCGGCGATCACTTCGCTGATCGCCTTGCCCACGACCGATTGCCCGGCGCGGTGGACGGCGTCGCGATCGCCCGATTCGAGGTAATGCCATTCGGGCAGGGGGCTGCCCTCTGCGCGCAGGCGATAGGCGCAGGTTTCGGGCAGCCACGGCACTTCGTTGACAAGGCGCAAAGTCAGGCGGAGGCAATCGGGCACGATTGCCTTGCGGTGGCGATAGTCGGAACAGCGCCCGGATTTCAGGTCGAGCAACCGGCACGCGACATTGGTGCGCCAGACATCGCCGGTGTCGTCGTCTTCCAGCTTGTGCAGGCAGCATTTGCCGCAGCCGTCGCACAGCGCTTCCCATTCCTCGCGGTTGAGCGCGGCGAGCGGCTTGTCCCAGAAGCGGTCCACTGGCGGCGTCATCCGACCCACTTTTCAAGTTCGGCGGCGACGGCCTTGCCATCCTGATCCGCGGGCAACAGCGCGATCGGCTTGCCGTCGGGGTCCATCAGGTAGGCGGCGCGGCTGTGGTCCATCAGGTATGTGCCTGGCGTCGCGCCATCACGTTTCTGGTAATACACCGCAAACGCCTTGGCCGCCGCGGCGATCTGGGCCGGGGTGCCGGTCAGGCCGATCAGTTCGGGGCCGAATGCGCCCGCGTATTGCCCGACGACGGCCGGCGTATCGCGCGCGGGATCGACGGTAATGAACATCGGTGCCACACGCCCGGCGAGCGCCGGATGCGCCTTGGCAAAAAGGTGATAGCCCAACATGATGTGCTGCAGATCGAGCGGGCAGACATCGGGGCAGAACGTATAGCCGAAATAGACGATCCGCCATTTGCCTGCAAAATCAGAGTAATGCACGATTTTGCCGGTTTTATCGACCAGCGTGAACGGCCCGCCCAGGGTCGATCCGGCCAACGGCGCCTCCGGTTTTGGCGCCTTCTGGCCGCATCCGGCGAGCGACAGCGACAACAGCGACGCTGCGCAGATGACAGGGAACAGGCGCGACGTGCGCTTCGGCATTTGCTGGGGTGTGGCTGGCATGGCGCTTCGGTTCATGCTCTGCTAACCCGCCGGTGGCAAGTGTCGCGCCAAAGCGGGACGATAAAAGACACTTGCGGATTTGGCGTTGTAATATGACGCTGAAACATCATCTTCGGCCGTGTAGACTACGCGCGCCCGCAATGGCCATGCGGGCAATTTTTTGAGGGATCAGACCGACGTGAACAGGAACTTTGGGTTGCGCGCACGCAAATCCTCCTTTGGTGGTGCGCTCGCCGCGGCGGTGTTGATCGCAGGCCTGGCCGCACCGATGCCGGCCGCAGCGCAGTTTTCCGAAAGCTATAAATTCCTCGACGCGGTCCGCAAAAAAGACGGCGATGTGATCAACGACATGTTGAGCAAGCCATCGACCCAGATCGTCAACACCGTCGACATCACCACCGGCGACAGCGCGCTGCACATCGTGACCGCGCGCCGCGACATGGTGTGGATGCAATTCCTGGTCGCCAAAGGCGGCAATGTGAACGCGCGCAACGCCAAGGGCGAAACCCCGCTCGAAATCGCGGCCGAACTCGGCTTTGTCGAAGGCGTCGACTTCCTGATCAGCACCGGCGCGCGCGTCGATGAAACCAACAACACCGGCAGCACCCCCCTGATCGACGCCGTCAGCCGCCGCGACCTGGAAGTCGTGCGCAGCCTGCTGAAAGCCGGCGCAAACCCCGACCGGCCGGACAATTCCGGGCGATCGGCGCGCGACTATGCCACGCTCGACGGCAAGGAAAGCCCCGTGCTGTCCGCGATCACCGATTCCACCCGAGCGCACAGCGGCGCCGGCGGGGAACACAAGACGTATGGCCCGACTTTCTGACCAAGAGCCAAACTTCTAGCTAAGAGAACGACGATGCAAGGCGACCATGACGACTTCCGGCTGCAACTGGCGCCCCTGATCGCCGACGCGGCAGCATTCGACGGCTGGACCGATACGGCAGTGCTCGCCGCCGCCGACATGGCCGGAGTCGATGGCGAAGCCGCGCGCTTCGTCTTCGGCGGCAAGGCAATGGCGATGATCGAAGCCTGGGTCGAAACAATCGACCGTGCGATGGTCGCCGCACTGCCACCCGAGCATCTCGCCACCCTCCCGATCCGCGAACGCATCCGCGTCATGATCGAATTCCGCATCGACGCCGTCCTGGGCCAGGAAGAATCCCTGCGCCGCGCGCTGATCGAAATGGCCAAGCCCCACCACGTCGCCGCCACCGCGCGCCTGGCCTGGCACACCGCCGACGTGATGTGGCGCCTCGCCGGTGATACTGCGACCGATTATAACCACTATACCAAGCGCATGACACTGGGCGGGATCTACGCCGCAACGCTGGCGGTACTCGCCGACGACCGCAGCGAGGACCGCGCCGACACGCGCGCGTTTCTGGGGCGCCGGATCGATGGGGTGATGCGGTTCGAGAAGTTGAAGGCGCAAGTGCTTCATCCGAAGGGGGATCGGTTCAGCTTTTCGCGGTTGGCTGGGCGGTTGAGGTATCCGGCTGCTTAAGAGCCTCCGGCGGGCGGTTTAGGTCCTCCGGCGGCCTAGGGCCATTGCCCTAGGAACCCGTTACCGTCTTGCTTCGCGTGCTGTTCATGCGTTTGCGTCCCGCCGCGCAGCGGCTGTATTGTCTACCGACGCAGCGGCTGGATGCTATGATACGAAGGCGCACCAACGCAGACGGTATCGGGTTCCTAGGGCAATGGCCCTAGGCCGCCGGAGGCCCTTCCTAATCATGACCAATCGCTAACCCACGTCTAATGCGAATGACTTGCAAATGTTCGCGGGCGGTGGCATTCCATGGTTGTGACGCTCGACGAACTCCCCATCCGCACACCGGCCCGCATTATAGCGGTCGATTGGGCCAGGCTGGTGCCTGAAGAGGCGCTGCGGTTGCAGGCGCTGGGGCTGGATGTGGGAGCGCATGTTCAGCTTGCGTATCGCGGTGTGTTTATGACGCGTGATCCGTTGGCGGTGGAAGTTGGGCGGATGACTGTGGCGCTGCGCCGCGTGCATGGCCATGCGATGGAAGTCGAACCTGTGACATCGGAAGCCGCATGAGCCGTTTGCCTGCCGTTGTTGCGCTTGTCGGCAATCCCAATGCGGGCAAGAGTGCGCTGTTTAATGCGCTGACTGGTGCGCGTCAGAAAATCGCGAATTATCCGGGTGTTACCGTTGAACGCAAGGCTGGGCGGATGCTGATGCCCAGTGGCGAGCCGGTTGAGCTGGTTGATTTGCCTGGTACTTACGGGCTTGCGACGACGAGCCCGGACGAAGAGGTTACGCGGCGCGTGATCATGGGCGAGCAGGCGGGGCAGGCGCGGCCTGAAGTGCTGGTGATCGTGCTCGATGCGTCGAATCTTGAGCAGCATCTGGTGCTTGCGCAGGAAATTATTGCGCTGGGGCGGCCGACGGTGGTTGCGCTTAATATGGTCGACCTGGCGGCGCGGGATGGGTTGACGCTTGATCCGGCGGCGTTGGCGGCGGAATTGGGCGTGCCGGTGATCGAGACGGTGGCGGTGCGCAAGCGCGGGCTGGTCGAGCTGGCCGAGGCGGTCAGTGTGGCGCGGGATCGGTCGGAGACCGAGGCGACGCGGCCGCGCGCGGCGCTGACTTTGGGTGAACGGCGGATGCTGGCGCGGACGATGGCGCGCGGGGCGGTGTTGTCCGAAACGTCGCAGCATCGCTTGCATGCGCGGCTTGATATGGTGCTGCTGCATCCGTGGCTGGGGCCGGTGATCCTGTTTGCGCTGCTGTTTGTGGTGTTCCAGGCGGTGTTTAGCTGGGCGGTGCCGTTCCAGAACGGGCTCGATGCGCTGTTTACGATGGCTTCGACCGAATTGCGCGTCGTCATGCCGCCGTCGTTGTTTCGTGATTTGCTGACTGATGGGGTTATTGCTGGCGTGGGTACGGTGATCGTATTTCTGCCGCAGATCCTGGTGCTGTTTTTCTTCATCCTGATGATGGAGGCGACCGGGTATATGGCGCGCGCCGCGTTCCTGATGGACCGGATGATGGCGGGCGTGGGCCTGTCGGGGCGCAGTTTTATCCCGTTGCTGTCGTCATTTGCGTGTGCGGTTCCGGGGATCATGTCGACGCGATCGATCACCGATCCGAAGGACCGGCTGACCACGATTTTGATTGCGCCGATGATGACCTGTTCGGCGCGGCTGCCGGTTTATGCGGTGATTATTGCGGCGTTTATTCCGGCGCGCGATGTGTTTCCGGGCATGGGCTTGCAGGGGCTGGTGCTGTTTGTGCTGTATATCGCCGGCATTGTCGGGGCGATGGCGGCGGCGTTGATTTTCCGGCGGTCGCTGACCAAAGGGGCGGCGTCGGGCTTTATCATGGAACTGCCGAAATATCAGTTGCCTACGGTCAAGGATATGGCGCTGGGGCTGTTTCAGCGTGGGTGGATATTCCTGCGCCGTGCGGGGACGATGATCTTTACGGTGGCGATCGTGCTGTGGTTGTTGCTGAATTTTCCGCGTGCCGAGCCGGGCCAGGACCAGGTCAATGCTTCGGTTGCCGGGCATATCGCCAATGGGCTGGCGGTGGTGGTAGAGCCGATCGGGTTCAATCGCGATATCGCGCTTAGCCTGATCCCGACGATGGCTGCGCGCGAAGTTGCGATCAGTTCGCTGGCGACGACGTATGCGGTTGGTGCCAAAGACGAAGATGCGCGCGCTGTGGGCCTGACCGGGCAGTTGAAGCGGCACTGGAGCCTGGCGACGGCGCTGGCGTTCCTGGCGTGGTTTGTGTTTGCGCCGCAATGCATGTCGACGATTGCGGTCACGCGGCGCGAAACCAATGGCTGGAAATGGCCGGTGTTCATGCTCAGCTATCTGTTTGGCGTGGCCTATGTGTTTTCCGGAATCGTGTACTGGAGCGCTGTTGCGTTCGGCCTGGGTTAAAATCCTGCGGACATCCTGCGCCGACCCTTTTGATCCCCGCGCCCGCATCGGCTACCCGTAGGGCAATTACGGCAAGGGAATCGATTCGATGGCAGGCAGCGTCAACAAGGTCATTTTGGTCGGCAATCTCGGCGCGGACCCTGAAACGCGGTCGTTCCAGAACGGCGGCAAAGTCTGCAATCTGCGCATTGCGACGTCTGAATCGTGGAAGGACAAGAACTCGGGCGACCGTCAGGAACGCACCGAGTGGCACACCGTGGCGATCTTTTCCGAAGGTCTGGTCGGGGTTGCCGAGCGTTTCCTGAAAAAGGGATCGAAAATCTACATCGAGGGTCAGTTGCGCACGCGCAAGTGGCAGGACAAGGATGGCCAGGACCGGTATTCGACCGAAGTCGTGTTGCAGGGGCCTGGCTCGGTGCTGACGATGCTCGACGGTCCGCCTGGTGGCGGCAGCGGTGGCGGTGGCGGTGGCGGTGATCGCGGCGGCTACGGCAATGGTGGCGGCGGTGGCCAGCGTTCGGGCGGTTCGTCTTCGGGCGGCGGTTATGGCGGTGGATCGTCGGGCGGCGGCTTTGGTGGCGGCTCGTCGGGCGGTGGTTCGTCAGGCGGCGGTTCGTCGGGCGGCTTTGGCGACGACCTCGACGACGACATCCCTTTCTGATCAGGTCCCGCGGGTATCGCCGTAAAGATGGATGTGCAGCCGGTCGGTGAAACGCCAGCCGGCTTGCACCGCCGCTTCGCTCAGCCAGCGTGATCGTGTGCGCAAGGTCGCGCTGTCGGTGCCTTCGGGCATGACGAACAGGCGTTCTGGCGTCATCGCGTAAGTTTGGGCGAGCGAGCGGACTTCGTCCAGATCGTCGGGGCTGGCGATCACGAATTTGAATAGGGCGCGCGGCTCTGCGGCCCATGCGGCGAGGCGTTCCGGTATGAGCGCAAGCGCCGCCGGATTGCCCGAATGCGCCAGCTTCGGGCTGACGTTGTATTGGTCGATCAACGCGTCGAGTGCGGGTGATGGCGCGACAGTGCCGTTGGTTTCGACTTCAACATGCAGCGCTGGCATCGTTTCGCGCAAGGCCACGATCATCTGCGCCAGGGCAGGGGCCTGCAACATCGGTTCGCCGCCGGTTACGACGATGCGCGGCACGCCGAATGCGGCAATGCGTGTGGCGACGACTGCGGAGTCCAAGGTGACCTGGTTGGCCCCGCGCTCGAACGCCAACCCATCGCGGTGCGGCCGATTATCGCCCGCAAACCGCCACGTATAGGCGGTGTCACACCACACACACGCCAGGTTGCACCGCGACAATCGCACAAACACCGAAGGTCGTCCGATCGAAGCGCCTTCGCCCTGCAACGAGGCGAAAATCTCCGCCTCGCCCGGCGTCGTGGTCGCAAGAACAAGCGAACTCACTTGATCCTCCCCCTTTGGGGGAGGGGGACCGCCCGAAGGGTGGTGGAGGGGCCTCGCCTCATGGCGCCACGCTCGCGAAGTCGCACCCGGCCAAACTGCGCGACTAGGCGAGGAACCATCCAGCCGCACCGCCCCTCCACCACGCTTCGCGCGGTCCCCCTCCCCGGAACGGGGAGGATTTTAGAGGCGTGCCAGCGCGGCACGCAGGCGCTCTGCTTCGGCGGTGTGGTGGGCGTGGTCGGCGCGGGCTTTTTCGACGGCTTCCGGTTTTGCACGTTCGACGAACGATGGGTTGTTCAACCGGCCGGCGAGGGCCTTGGCTTCCTTTTCGGACAGCGCCTGGGCTTTTTCCAGGCGTGCCTTTTCGGCGGCGATGTCGATCAGGCCTTCCAGTGGCACGATCAATGTCGCATCGCCGGCGCCGACCTGCATCGCCGCGCCTGCAGGTGCGGGCGCCAGATGGATCGCCGACAGGCGCGCCATCCGGTCGATCGCCGGGCCATTGGCCGCGATGATTGCGCGCGTCGCATCGCTCGGCTCGGGCAGATACGCCTCCAGCCGCACGCCGGGCGCAAGGCCCAGTTCGTTCTTCGCGGTACGGAATCCCGAGACCAGCGCGATCAGCCATTCGACTTCGACTTTGGCCGCCGCGTCGACCGATGCCGCCGGGTCAGGCCAGCGCGCGAGGATCAGGTCGTTATCCCGATCGCCCAGTGCATGCCACAGTTCCTCGGTGACGAACGGCATGAACGGGTGGAGCATGACCAGGATCTGGTCGAGCACCCAGCCGGCGACGGCCTTCGTTTCATCATCGAATGCGCCCTTGATGAACTCGATGTACCAGTCGCAGAACGTGTCCCACACGAAGTGATAGATCGCATTGGCCGCGGCATCGAACCGCAGGTCGGCCATCGCCTGGTTGAGCACGTCGAGCGTTTCAACGACTTCGCCGATGATCCAGCGGTTGACCGCGTGGCTGGCTGCAGGGGCGGCGAGCGACGACGACGCGCCGATCCCGTTGGCCTCGCAAAACCGCGCCGCGTTCCACAGCTTGGTCGCGAAGTTGCGATAGCCTTCGACCCGGCGCTCGTCCATTTTGACGTCGCGGCCCTGGCTCTCCATCGCGCACATGAAGAACCGCAAGGGGTCGGCGCCGTATTGGTCGATCAGCACGAGCGGATCGACGACGTTGCCCTTCGACTTCGACATTTTCTGGCCATCGGCGGCACGCACGAGGCCGTGCAGATAGAGCCGGCGCCATGGCACTTCGTCCATGAAATGCAGGCCCTGCATCGCCATGCGCGCATCCCAGAAGAACAGGATGTCGAAGCCCGAAACGAGCACGTCATTGGGGTAATGCCGCGCGACCATCGCCGCATCGACATCGGGCCAGCCGAGCGTCGCAAACGGCCACAGCGCCGACGAAAACCACGTATCGAGCACGTCTTCATCGCGCGTCAGCACCGCGTCAGGCCCGGCCAGCGCCTGCGCGCCCGCTTCGTCGGTCGCGACATAAGCTTTGCCATCGGCGTCGTACCAGGCCGGGATGCGGTGGCCCCACCACAACTGGCGCGATACGCACCACGGCTGAATGTTTTCCATCCAGTTGAAGAACGTTTTTTCCCAGGTCTTGGGCACGATCTCGATCGCGCCCGACCGCACGGCGGCCATCGGTTTTTCCGCAAGCGTGGCTGCATCGACATACCACTGGTCGGTCAGCCACGGCTCGATCACCACGCCGCCGCGATCGCCGAATGGCGTCTGGATCGTGCGCGGTTCGAATTCGTGCTCCGCGCCGTCCTTGTCGATGTGCGGCACCAGTTGCCCGCCCTCGATCAGGGCCGCGACCACAGCCTTGCGCGCGTCGAACCGGTCCATGCCGATGTACACGTCAGGAATCAGGCCATCGGAAGTCTGCACCACGCGCGCTTCGGCGTCGAACATGTTGAACATGTCCGATGCCTTGAACCCGGCGCGCTTGCCCACTTCGAAATCGTTGAAATCGTGCCCGGGCGTGATCTTGACCGCGCCGGAGCCCAGTTCGGGATCGGCGTGTTCGTCGGCCACAATGCGGATGCGCCGGCCGGTCAGCGGCAGCGTCACATACGCGCCGATCACCGACTGATAGCGCGCATCATCGGGATGCACCGCGACCGCCATGTCGGCGAGCATCGTTTCGGGCCGCGTCGTGGCGACTTCGATATAATCGAGCCCATCGGCGCGGACCACGCCATCGGCCAGCGGATAGCGAAACCGCCAGAACCCGCCCTTGATTTCGCGCGTTTCGACTTCGAGGTCGGAAATCGCGGTCTTCAGCTTCGGGTCCCAGTTGACCAGGCGCTTGTCGCGATAGATCAGGCCCTGGTTGTGCAGGTCGACGAACACTTTGACGACCGCGTGGGTGAAATGCGGGTCCATCGTGAACTGTTCGCGGCTCCAGTCCATCGAACAGCCGAGCCGGCGCAACTGGTTGGTGATCGTGCCGCCGCTTTCGGCTTTCCATTCCCAGATCTTGGCAACGAAATCCTCGCGCGTGTAATTCGTGCGCTTGTCCTGGCGCGCCTCCATCTGGCGCTCGACGACCATTTGCGTGGCGATTCCGGCGTGATCGGTGCCGACCACCCACAGCGCATCTTTGCCGCGCAGCCGCTCGTAACGGATCAAAACGTCCTGCAACGTGTTATCCAGGGCATGACCGATATGCAGGCTGCCGGTCACATTGGGGGGCGGATTGACGATTGTGAACGGTACGGCGTCGGGACGCGCAGGGCGGAATGCGCCACTGGTTTCCCAATGGCGGTACCATTTCGCCTCGATCGTGGCGGGTTCAAACGTCTTGGCCAGCGTTTGGGTTTCGGCTTCTTGAAGGGTGTTCTCGGTCATGACCTCCGCGCCTTGCCATTCCTGCAGGCCTTGCGCAACAGGCGGAGCGGTTTGGCGCGCCTGCGCAACAGTTTGTCTCATTGCAAGCGCTTGCCGTGATACAAAATATGCCGCATGACGGGCAGCGATGACGCAAGCGCCCGATTTCACTCTGAACCATGGCGATGACGGCGACACTATTGCGTTGACGGGCGCCCTGCTGGTTTCCACGGTCGGCGCGCTCGACCGGCGGCTGCGTGGCGTTGACGGCCCCATTGCCCAGCTCGATCTGGGCGGCGTGACCGCGATCGACACGGTCGGCGCGTGGATCTGCCTGCGCACGATGGCCGATACGAAGGCGAAGCTGGTCAACGCCGACGATGTCGCGACCCGCCTGATCGAGGCGCTGGGTCATGCCGACGATGGCGACCCGGTCGAAGAGCCGAAGCGTGAGCCGGTATGGATTCGCGTGCCCGAAAAGGTCGGCGAAGCGGTCGTCGGGCTGGGCTTCGGCTTTGTTGGCGTGCTTGGTTTTATCGGCGAAATGATCCTGTCCATGGGCGCGGTGATCCGGAACCCGGGGCGCGTTCGCGGGCGTGCGCTGGTGCACCAGATGGAGCTGGTCGGCGTGAACGCGCTGGCGATCGTCGGATTGATGAGCTTTCTGGTGGGGATCGTGATCACCCAGCAGGGCGCGGCGCAATTGCGGCAGTTCGGCGCGGATATCTATACGGTCAATCTCGTGGGGCGGCTGACCTTGCGCGAGCTGGGCATCCTGATGACCGCGATCATGGTCGCGGGCCGGTCGGGGTCTGCGTTTGCAGCCGAGCTCGGTACGATGAAACTGACCGAGGAAGTCGATGCGATGCGCACGATCGGGGTCGGCCCGATGGAAGTGCTGGTCGTGCCGCGGATCATGGCGACGGTGATCATGATGCCACTGCTGGGCGTCTATTCGGCAGTGATCGGGATCATCGGCGGTGCATTCCTGGCGCAGTTCACGCTCGGCATTCCGTTCGTGACATTCCTGTTGCGCATCCGCGAAGTCGTGCCGACGTATGACATCTGGGTCGGCCTGATCAAAGGGCCGGTGTTCGGGCTGATCGTGGCGCTGGCCGGGTGTTACCAGGGCATGCAGGTGCGCGACAATGCCGAGGAAGTGGGCAAGCGCACGACCGCGGCGGTGGTCCTGGCGATCTTTACCGTGATCGTGCTCGATGCGTTCTTTGCGGTGTTCTTTACCGAGGTGGGTTGGGGATGAGCGACCACGACTCCAGCCACGGGCACGAATCCAATCATGGGCACGACCACAAGCCCAGCCACGGGCACAAGCGCAAGCATATGGTGCGCGCGAGCGATTCGACCGACGAATCGAAGCGCGATTGCGAATTTGCGATCCAGATCCGGGGCTTGCGCAACGATTTTGGCACGTTCACTGTCCATGAAAATCTCGATCTGGACGTACGCCGGGGCGAAATCCTGGGTGTCGTCGGCGGATCGGGCACGGGCAAATCGGTGCTGATGCGGTCGATCATCGGGCTGCAGATACCGACCGCCGGGACGATCGACGTGCTCGGCGATTCGATTACCGATGCGCGCGTCGATTCCGAAATTTCGATCCGCGACCGCTGGGGCGTGCTGTTCCAGGGCGGCGCGCTGTTTTCGACGCTGACCGTGGGCGAAAACGTCGAAGTGCCGTTGCGCGAATTCTATCCCGAAATCGACGAAATCCTGCTCGCCGAAATCGCACGGTTCAAAGTGCTGCTGACCGGGCTGGGCACCGATGCCGCCAACAAATTTCCGTCCGAACTTTCGGGCGGGATGCGCAAACGCGCCGCGTTGGCGCGCGCGCTGGCGCTCGATCCCGAATTGCTGTTTCTCGATGAACCGACCGCCGGGCTCGATCCGATCGGCGCGGCCGCGTTCGATCAATTGATCCTGGGGCTGCAGCACACGCTGGGGCTGACGGTGTTCCTGATCACCCACGATCTCGACACATTGCACGAAATCTGCGACCGGGTGGCGGTGATCGCCGACAAACATGTGATCGCGGTGGGCACGATCCCCGAACTGATCGCGACCGATCACCCGTGGATCCAGGAATATTTCAAGGGCCCGCGTGGGCGCGCCGCATCGGCCGCGCACAGTTCAGAACACAAATATGCTTCCACGGACAACGCGGAAGACAAGAATACCTCAGAAAACTCCAAGACAGACCCAAAACCCGACAATATTCCCTCGGCTCTCGAAGCCTAGGAAGGATCAGGCACGACAATGGAAACGCGCGCAAATTATGTCTGGGTCGGGGCGGTCACGCTGGCCTTGTTTATTGCGTCCGCCCTGCTCGTGGTGTGGATCGCGCGGCTCAGCCATCCCGAGCAGAACCGCTATGACATCTTTTTCAAACAGTCGGTCGATGGCGTGACCAAAGGCGCCAGCGTGTCGTTTTCCGGGGTGCCGGTCGGGCAGGTGTCCACGATCGCGCTGTGGAAGAAAGACCCCGCCTATGTCCGCGTGCGGATCACGGTGAACAAGAATGTGCCGATCCTGATCGGCACCACCGCCAGCCTGCAGGGCAGCTTTACCGGCGTGACCACGATCCAGCTCAAAGGCGCGATCAAGGGCATGCCGCCGATCACCGATCCGGGCCCCGACGGCGTGCCCGAAATCCCGACCAAGAGCAGCGGCCTTGGCGAACTGCTGTCGAGCGCGCCGGTCCTGCTGGAAAAACTGACCAACCTGACCGATCGCCTGGCGCTCGTGCTGTCGGACAAGAACGTCAAGACGATCGGCGATATCCTGACAAACACCGAAAAGGTCAGCGGCAGCCTCGCGTCGACCGCGCCGCAGATCAAGGCGACCTTGAACGAGTTGCAGTCGACGATTCACCAGGCGAACGGCACGCTCGCGAGCTTCCAGCGCCTGGCTGATTCGACCAACAGCGCGGTCAATGACCAGGACAAGGGCCTGATCAGGCAGATGCATGAAACGCTGAAATCGGCGAATGCCGCGGCGGTGTCGTTGCAGCAGATGGTCGAGGAAACCCGGCCCGCGGTACACAATCTGAACGACCGCACATTGCCCGCAGCCGACCATGCGATCCACGACCTGCAAGGGACGATCCGCTCGCTGCGCGATCTGACCGACCAGATGAAGGATCGCGGTGTGGGCACATTGATCGGTGGGCCGCAATTGCCCGACTACAAGCATTAAGGGTGGGATTAGCCATGAACTTTGACACCATGCGCAAGGCTGTGTTTGTGCCGTTGCTGCTGATCCCGGCGCTGGGCGGGTGCATCAACCTGGGTCTGGGCAATGCCAAGACCCCGCCCGCGCTGCTGACTCTGACCGCCACGACGCCCGAAGTCGATGGCAGCACGATCGTCGGCACGCCCGGAAACGCGCTCAGCGTGATGGAGCCGGGCGCCGCGGCAAAGCTGGAAGTCGTACGCGTGCCCGTCACTGTCGACGCCGCGCGCGTGGCCTATCTGAAAAAGGCGCAATGGGTCGAACGGCCCTCACGCCTGTTCCAGCACCTGCTCGCCGAAACCTTGCGCGCCAGCGGCAAGCGCCTGGTGGTCGAAGGCGATTCCTTTACCCACGGCCAGATCCTCAACGGGGAACTGATCGATTTCGGCTATGATGCGCGCTCGCGCTCGGCCGTGGTGCGGTACGATGCCACGCGGACCATGCCGGACGGCACAACCCAGACGCGCCGCTTCGAAGCGAGCGTGAGCGGGATCGACGCCGACGTCGGCCAGGTCGGGCCTGCGTTGAACGTGGCCGCGAACAAAGTGGCGCAGGACGTATCGGTCTGGATTGGGTGAAACCCTCGCGCTCGTCCCGCGGGGCATGACGCCACAGGCGCTGACATAGCCAATTTTCGTCGTCCCGGACTTGATCCGGGACCCCACTGCCTTCCGCGCGAACCAGGCCTCATTGGCGCTAACACGCGATTGCGATCATGCGAACTTGTCGGTTTTTTAAAGGGCCTCCGGCGGCCTAGGGCCATTGCCCTAGGAACCCGTTACCGTCTTGAACTGCGTGCTGCCTAAGCATTTGCGCGCCCTTGCTTAGCGGAATGGTCTCCCGACGCAGCGGCGGGATGCCCCGCCGAACAGACACATCAACGCGGACGGTAACGGGATGCAAGGGCCCTTGGCCCTTGCCCGCCGGAGGCATCTTAAACGCCCACCGCGCTGAGCTTGTCGAAGCAACCTCACGTCAGCGCGAAAAGGCAGTGGGGTGCCCGGTCAAGCCC
>Ga0302311_10002525_pt1 | contig 20721 bp, 14 predicted proteins | sample III_Palsa_N1_3_FD_200449 | JGI IMG/M metagenome (GOLD analysis project Ga0302311, IMG submission 200449) | Peat permafrost microbial communities from Stordalen Mire near Abisko, Sweden - III_Palsa_N1_3 | ecosystem: Environmental > Terrestrial > Soil > Palsa > Peat permafrost | place: Sweden... | reverse complement strand
ACGGCGGGCGTCTCGACCGGCTGTTGCTCGACGACCGGCTTGGCGGGCCGACGATGACGCTCGCGCTCGGGGCGTCGTTCGGCGGCCGGTTTGACCACGGCCCGGACGGGCTCCTCCTCGATGTCGCTTTCCGGCGTCAGCGGCGGAATGCCGTTGGGGAAGGGTACCACCAGCATGAAATCGGGCACGTAATGGCCGAAACCGACCACATTGTCCGCGTGATGGAATTCACCGATCTCGTCGTCCCAGCGGCCGCCACGACGGCTGCGGTCGTTACGGCGCGGCTCGTCGCGGCGCGGGCCGCGATCGGGCCGCTCCTGGCGGTCCGGACGCTCGCTGCGCTCCGGACGGGCCTGACGTTCGGGGCGTTGTTCAGGCTGTTCGGCGCGCTGGGGCTGCTCCTGGCGCTCGACGGTCTCGGGACGCTCCGGAGTAGGGGCTGGCTGCTCGGTACGTACCGGGCGTTCGGCGCGGGCCGGTCGTTCGGCGCGGCTCGACGATTTGCGATCCAAAGATTTGCGGTCGGAGGGCTTGCTGCGCCCGCGTCCACGGCCGCGGCGGTCGCCGCCTTCCATGTCGAGTTCCAGGGTCGGCAGGCCTTCGATAGGCACGCGGGGGATCTCGTTGCCGATCAGCTTCTCGATGGCGGCGACGAACTTGCCGTCGTCGGGTGTCGCGATGGTGAAGGCGCGGCCTTCCTTGCCGGCGCGGCCGGTGCGGCCGATGCGGTGGACATAGTCCTCGGAATGGTGCGGCGTGTCGAAATTGAAGACGTGGCTGACATTCGAGATGTCGATGCCGCGCGCCGCGACGTCCGAGCACACCATCAGGCGGACTTCGCTCTTGCGGAACTTGTCCAGCGTCTCGGTGCGCGCCGATTGCGCCATGTCGCCATGCAGTTGCACGGCGTCGAAGCCATGCTTGGCCAGCGAGCGATAGAGGATGTCGACGTCGCGCTTCCTGTTGCAGAAGATGAAGGCGTTCTTGACGTCTTCGAGGCGGATCAGGTGGCGTAGCGCCTCGCGCTTGTCCAACTCGTCGCAGATCACCAGGAAGTGTGACACGGTGGTGGCGGTCGAGGATTGAGCGGCGACGGAGATTTCCTTGGGATTCATCAGGAAGGCGTCGGCCAGGCGGCGGATCTCGGGGGCCATGGTGGCCGAGAAGAACAGGGTCTGGCGGATCTTCGGCAGCAGCGAGACGATGCGCTCGATATCCGGGATGAAGCCCATATCCAGCATGCGGTCGGCTTCGTCGATCACCAGGATCTTGACGTCGTTCAACAGGATGCGGCCGCGATCGAACAGATCCATCATGCGGCCCGGTGTGGCGATCAGCACGTCGACGCCGCGGTCCAGCAGCTTCTCCTGATCGCCCATGCTTTCGCCGCCGATCAGTTTGGCCATGGTCAGGCGGTGATACTTGCCGTATTTCTCGAAATTCTCGGCCACCTGCGAAGCCAGTTCGCGGGTTGGAGCAAGAATTAGCGAGCGCGGCATGCGCGCCTTGGCGCGGCTGCCGGCCAGAATGTCGATCATGGGCAGGGTGAAACCGGCTGTCTTGCCGGTGCCGGTCTGCGCCACGCCCAACACATCGCGACCCATCAGCACGACCGGAATGGCCTGCTGCTGAATCGGCGTCGGCGTGTTATATCCGGCCTCTTCGACCGCCTTGAGAAGTTCGGGGCTTAAGCCCAGTTCGGCAAAACTCATTGAGCCTTTTTCATCCAATCGGCCGTTGGCCGGTTCCGTCCTGGTTTACAGGTTGCGCCGGATAATAGTGAGAAGCGCGGCCATGTCAATTTAAGAGGTATGTAATGCTGCTAGAACGCGACCATTCCTGTCTTTTGATCGCCGATGTGCAGGAGCGTCTGGCGCCGGTGATGAGCGATCCGCGCCGCGTGCTGCATAATTGCGCGCTGTTGATGCGGGCCGCGCGGCGGCTGGAGATCCCCACTCTGGTCAGCGAACAATATCCCAAGGGTCTCGGTCCGACCATGGTCGACCTCCGCGAATTCATGCCGGAGGAGGGGGCTCTGCCCAAACTGCATTTTTCCGCCGCCGCCGACGGGGCGATCCTGGCCAAACTCGAAAGCTTCGGCCGACGCCAGGTGGTGATCGCCGGTATCGAGACCCATGTCTGCGTGCTGCAGACCGCGCTGGACCTCAAGGCCAAGGGCTTCGACGTGATGGTCGCGGCCGATGCCTGCGCTTCGCGCCGTATCGAAAGCGAACAGATGGGGTGGAGCCGCCTGCGCCAATGCGGCGTCGAGCTGCTGTCCTTGGAGATGGTTCTGTTCGAATGGATGCATAAGGCCGGGACGCCGGAATTCAAAGAACTGTCGGCGCTGATTAAGTAACAAGCGCCCCTCACCCCGGCCCTCTCCCCAGAGGGGCGAGGGGGAAAAAAGAAACCCTCTCCCCCGCGTCGGGGGAGAGGGTTTGGGTGAGGGGCTCGCTGGAGTCCTAGCTGATCAGCCGGTTCCACCAACCCTTGCGAGCCGGGCCTTTCGGCTCCTCCGTCTCGGCGGGAGTGGTGACTGGCGCCGGCGCCACGTCCGGCACCGCCTCTTCGAGCAATGCCGCGCCGGTGGTCACCGGCTCGGGCGTTGCTTCGGGCTCTGCAACCACAGCGTCCTCGGCCGCCGGAGCGGCCTTCTTGCGGCTGCGGGTCGCCTTCTTGGGCGCGAGCTGTTCGACCGGCGTCTCTTCGGTCGGAACGGGAGCGGAGACGACTTCCACGACAGCCGCTTGCGCGGCGGCCTCGGCGGTGTTGTCCGACTCGGCCTTCTTGCGGCTGCGGCTGCGCTTGGGCTTGGCGGGCGCATCCGGCTCGCCGACCGGGACCGGCTCGGACGCCGGCGGTTCCTCGACCGGGGTCTCGGCGGGGGCGTCAGCCGGAATCGGCTCTCCGCCTTCGCCGCCTTCCGCGGCCAAGTCCGGCAGGATGGCGCCATCAGCGCCGCGGCGCTGGCGGCGGCGGCCGCCGCGCTTGCCGCGACGGCGGCGTGGCGCGGCTTCGCCGATCACGCCGGCCTCGGAGCCTTCACCCTCTTCGCCTTCGGACTCGTCACCGGCGGCTTCGTCGCCCTCGCCCTCACCTTCGGCGGCGGGCTCTTGATCTTGACCTTCGGCGGCGACGGGGGCGCCCTGTTCGTCACGGCGGCCGCGGCGACGGCGACGACGACGGCGCTTGCCACCATTCTCGCCGCCCTCGGCGGAGCGTTCCTCACTGCCTTCGCCGCCTTCGGCGCTTTCAGCGCTTTCAGCGCTTTCCTCACCGTCCTCTTCCTCGTCGGCGATGTCGAGTTCGACGGGCTCATCCTCGATCGGCGGCGGCAGGGCGGCCGGGATCTCGATCGGCACCTCGCTCTTGATGCGCTCCATGCGGAGCGCGGGCGGAACCAGGCTGGCGTCGGCCAGTAGATAGACGCGGAAGCCGTAGCGGCTCTCGATATGGTTCAGCTCGACGCGCTTCTGATTGAGGATGTATAGCGCCACGTCGGGATGGACGGTGACGGTGACCTCGCTCGAGCGGCGGCGCGAGCCCTCTTCCTCGATGGCGCGCAAGATATGCATCGAGGCGCTTTCGACCGAACGGATCATGCCGGTGCCGCTGCAATGCGGGCAGGGCAGGAAGCTGGTTTCCTGCAGGCTCGGGCGCAGACGCTGACGCGACAGCTCCAAGAGGCCGAACGGGCTGATGCGGCCCAGCTGGATACGGGCGCGGTCGAAGCGCATCGCTTCCTTGAGGCGGCGCTCGACCGTGTGATTGTTGCGGCCCTCTTCCATATCGATGAAGTCGATGACGATCAGGCCGGCCAGATCGCGCAGGCGCAGCTGGCGGGCGGCTTCGTCAGCCGCTTCGAGATTGGTCTTGAGCGCGGTCTCTTCGATGTGGCGCTCTTTGGTGGAGCGGCCAGAATTGACGTCGATGGCGACCAGGGCCTCGGTCTGATTGATGACCAGATAGCCGCCCGATTTCAGCTGGACGACCTCGCTATGCATGGCGTCGAGTTGCGCTTCCACCTGATATTTGTGGAACAGCGGCATGATCGGATCGCGATAGAGCTGGACCTTGCGCGCATGGCTCGGGGTGAGCATGCGCATGAAGTCCTTGGCCAGGCGGTAACCTTCCTCGCCCTCGACATGCACTTCGTCGATATCGCGCGAATAGAGATCGCGGATCGACCGCTTGATCAGATTGGCTTCTTCATAGACCAGGGCAGGCGCGGTCGATTGCAGAGTCAGCGTGCGGACGCTGTCCCACAGGCGCAGAAGATATTCGTAGTCGCGCTTGATCTCGGGCTTGGTGCGCTCGGAACCGGCGGTCCGCACGATCACCGCCATGCCGGACGGAATATCCAGTTCGTTGACGATGGTCTTCAGGCGCTTGCGGTCGGTGACGCTGGTGATCTTGCGCGAGACGCCGCCGCCACGGGCGGTGTTGGGCATCAGCACACAGTACCGGCCGGCCAGCGACAGATAGGTGGTCAGGGCCGCGCCCTTATTGCCGCGCTCTTCCTTGACGACCTGCACCAGCAGGATCTGGCGGCGCTTGATGACTTCCTGGATCTTGTAGCTGCGCAAGGACCGGCGGCGCGGGCGCTGCTCGGCGTGGCCTTCGGCGTGCGCCGGCTCGGCGTGATCCTCGTCGGTCTCGTGATCATGATCGTGATGATCATGGTCGTGATCGTGGTGGGCGTCGCCATGCACGGCCTCGACCTCATGGTCGTGATCATGCGCGTGGGAGCCGGGTTCGTCGGTAGGAACGGCGCCGCCGGCGCTTTCCACCACCATTGGCTCGCCGGCGGGGACGGCTTCTTCCTCGGCTTCTTCCTCGTCGTCGAAATCGGCGGCGACCGAGCTCTGGCGGATCACCTCATGTTGCTCGGCAATGAGGGCCTGGCGGTCGGCGACCGGAATCTGGAAGTAGTCGGGGTGGATCTCGTTAAAGGCGAGGAACCCATGGCGGCCGCCGCCGTAATCAACGAAGGCGGCTTGCAGCGAGGGCTCTACTCGAACGACCTTGGCGAGATAAATATTCCCCTTTATCTGCTTCTTGGTGGATGTTTCGACGTCAAATTCTTCGAGTCGCGTCCCGCTGACGACGACCACGCGGGTTTCTTCCGCATGGGTCGCGTCGATTAACATACGTTTTGCCATTAAACCAAAGTCTCCATGACGCGGGCACCGACGAGGGCGCCATCGCGAATCGGCATGAATCAACGTAGCCGGAGGTGCCACCGGATCTAGACTCGCATGACGCCATCACTCCGCTCAGGCGCTCGGAAAAGCGCCGCACGGCCTTCGAGGACATGGCGAACATATCGTTCGCCCTGCCCTTTGGCGCCGTCACGGAGTATGTCTGGACGAGTTGCATTGCGAGAAAAACCCTGGCGGGCTGCGCGCCCGGCTACGAAATCTACAAACTGGGGCGTGGAGACGCGAGCGAGCCGCATCAAAAACGCACCAAATGCAAGATAACCCTACGGAACCGCTGGTAGCAATACGTTCTTACAGGCTTTTCAAGGAGAACGGATCGAAACCGGTTTCCGCCAGCGCCGCCCAGGATGCCGCGCCGAGATGGGGCAGGCGGAAATAGAGGCGCGGCTTGGTCGGATCGCTCTCCAGCCCGTAGCCGGTGGGAAGTTCGGCGACGCTGGAGGCGAAATATCCGCCATCGGGGCTGCGTTGGCTTTCGACGACGGCGATCAGGGCCCTGCTCTTGTCCTCATTGCCAAGTTTCCTTTGCAGCAGCGCCGCTTGCGCCGTGCCTTCGGTCCAGATGCCGTTCCTGTCCTCGCCATAAGCGTAACCCTTATCGGCGCTTAACCGCTTGTCGGCGGTGGCCAGCGCCGCATCGAAGCGCTTTGCGTCGGGCAGCGCCGTCAGCGGCCAGATCTGAGCGTCGAGCGACAAGGTCGGGTTGGGGGTGACGCCGTCGTCGCCGGTGCCGGCCGGAAAACAGTCGCAGTCGGCGGTCCACATGGACTCGACGAAATGACGGGCCTGGCCGGCCATGTCGCGCCATTTCGCCTCGCCCGTACGATCCGCCAGCACGGTAAAGGCGGCTGTAAGGTCGGTGTTGTGTTCGGTCGATTTCCAGCGGCGCGGCTCTGGCGAGGGCTCGTGGCCGATCACGCCGCCGGTGAACCCGCCGGCGCCCCTCCCGTCGCGCCATTGCGCGATCCAGTCGGCGATCCTCACAGCGCCGGCGCGCCAGCGTGTCGCCGGGCCGGGCTTGTCGAGCGCCAGCAAGGCCAGCAGGGCCCAGGCCTGGTTGCCGACGTCGCTGCCGACCTGATAGCGGTCCTCCAGCCAGCGGTTCTGTTGCTTGTCCCACCAGCCGGACAATTTAACGGGGCTCGCCGAGACGGCGCCCGCCGCATAGGCGTTGCGCAGGCGGCCATCCTTCCAGAAGCGGTCGTTGGTTTGGGCCCACAGGATGGCCTGGCCGATCCGTTCGGCGCGGGCGCGATCGCCGCAGCCGATCAAGGCGAGGGCGGCCAGGGCGTTGTCGTACAGAAAGGCGGTGCCGGCCAGAGGGCCCGGCTCGGCGGTCGGATAGCTGGCCAGGAAGACGGGGCCGGCTGGAGCGGTGTCGATAAGCTTGACCAGATGCGCGCAGGCGTTTTCGGGAGCCGCATGGGCAGTCATGGCGAAACCAAACAAAAGTGCGGCTATTGCGCCACGCCAGTGACAAATTGCTCTGGTCATCTGAACTCCCTTGCTTCTGACAGATTTATCCGTTTGAACAGCGGTCGTGAATATGTTGTTAAGGCGCACCCGGTAAAAGAGATCGGTTGGACCAGTTTTTTAGGAAGGCCAGGGTTTTGCGCGTCGGGTTCCTCAGTGTTGCGGTGGCCGCCTGGATAGGCGGCATGGCGTCGGCCGCGGATAAGCCGGCTGTGCTGGCCGTGCGCGCCGCCGATCATGACGGCATCACCCGCATCGTGCTCGAAGTCACCGCCCCGATCACTTTTCAGCAGGCCGACGAGTCCGACGCCCGCCATCTCGAAGTCTCCCTGCCGGCGCTCGATTGGCGCGCCGACCCGGCCGCGCTGGGCCATGGCGTCGGGCTGGTGCACAAGCTGAGTTATGTCGTGCCGGACGCCGGTGCTGGCCGGCTCGACCTCGAGACCTCGCGCCCGGCCGTGGTGCGCAAGATGTTCCTGATCCCGCCATCGGGGAACGGCAATTACCGCCTGGTGCTCGATCTGGAAGCGACCAGCGTTTCCTCCTCGTCTTCGCGCACGCCGATCGCCGCCGGCGCGCTGCCGCCCACCGCCGCTGCCGCCGCGCCCGTGTCGCCACCCGTCGCCGCCCCGTCTCCTACCGCGCATCCGGTGATCACCCCGGCCTCGTTGCCCGAGATCAAGCCGGCGGCGCCGGAAGCCGCGCCGCCTCGCAAGGGGCGCCATGCAGGGAAACCCATCGTGGTGATCGATGCGGGCCATGGCGGCGTCGATCCGGGCGCCACCAGCGTGTCCGGCGCCTATGAGAAGAACATCGTGCTGGCCCTGGCCCAGGAGGTGAAGGCGGCGCTCGACAAGGACGGCAAGGTTACCGCCGTGCTGACCCGCGACCGCGACATCTTCATTCCGCTGCGCGAACGCGTCGCGATCGCGCGCGGCGCCAACGCCGATCTGTTCATGTCGCTGCATGCCGACACGGTGGCCGATCCCGACATTCGCGGCCTGTCGGTCTACACCCTGTCGCAGACCTCCTCGGATACCGAGGCGCAGGCGCTGGCCGACAAGGAAAACAAGTCCGACATCGTCGCCGGCATCGACTTTTCCAACGAATCGCCCGAGGTCACCAACATCCTGATCGACCTGGTCCAGCGCGAATCGATGAACCTTTCGGCGAAATTCGCCGGCCAAGTGATCACGGAAGTGTGGCGCGACACCCATCAATTGCTGCAGAATACTCACCGCTTCGCCGGCTTCGCTGTGCTGAAGGCACCCGACGTCCCTTCGGTGCTGGTGGAATCCGGCTATCTCTCTAACGACCGGGACGAGCAGATGTTGCGCCGTCCGGAATACCGCGCCAAATTGGCGCAGGCCCTGGCCAGGGCTATCGAGGGCTTCCTCGTCAAGCAACAGAAAATGCGACGTTCATAATGCCTCCTGCGGTGAAATTCCTGGTGGTGCTGGTCAGCGCCCTGTTCCTTCTGGCCATCGTCGCCACGGCTGGCGTGCTGGGCCTGTTCTGGCACTATGGCAACGACCTGCCGGACTATCATCAGCTGGCCCATTACGAGCCGCCGGTCACCACCCGCGTCTATGCCGGCGACGGCAGCCTGGTCGCCGAATATGCGGTGCAGAAGCGCTCCTTCGTGCCGATCGGCGCCATGCCGCAGCGGGTGATCCACGCCTTCCTGGCCGCCGAGGACAAGAATTTCTATCAGCATGGCGGCATCGATCCGATGGGCGTGCTGCGCGCGCTGATCGTCGACGTCAAGCAGGTGGTCACCCATTCCGACAAGCGCCCGATCGGCGCCTCGACCATCACCCAGCAGGTGGCGCGCAATTTCCTGCTGTCGTCCGAACGGTCCATGTCGCGCAAGGTCAAGGAGGCGATCCTCGCCTTCCGCATCGAGAAGGCCTTCACCAAGGACCATATTCTAGAGCTTTACCTGAACGAGATCTTCCTCGGGCGCTCCTATGGCGTCGCCGCCGCCGCGCTGGATTATTTCGACAAGGGCCTCGACGAGCTGACGGTTTCCGAGGCGGCCTTCCTGGCCTCGCTACCGAAAGCCCCGGGCCGCGACCCGCAGAGCTTCCACGACCGTCGCGATTACGTGATCGGCCGCATGCTGGAAGACGGCTACATCACCTCGGACGAGGCCAAGATGGCGCTGGCTGACGCGATCACCATCCGTCCGCGCCACGAAGCGGTGCAGGCCGCCGGCGGCGATTATTTCGCCGAGGACATCCGCCGCGAACTGGCTGATCAATACGGTGAATCCGCTCTCTATAAGGGCGGTCTCGCCGTGCGCTCGACCCTCGATCCGGCCTTGCAGCAGATCGCCACCCGCACGCTGCGCGCCGGGCTGATCGCCTATGACCGCCGCCATGGCTGGCGCGGGCCGATCGGCACGGTGGACATCAATGCCGGCTGGTCCAAGCGCCTGCCGCCGCGCCCGGATCTGGCGCCCTGGCAGATCGCCGCGGTGCTGTCCGTGACCGATTCCTACGCCGAGATCGGCCTGGCCGACGGCCGCAAGGGCCATATTCCGCTGAGCGAGCTGCACTGGGCCCGCCCGCCGGCGCCGAAGCAGACCCTCGGCCCGCTGGTCAAGAAACCGTCCGACGTGCTGAAGCCGGGCGACGTGGTCGCCGTCGAACCGGTGACCAAGAGCGACGACGGCAAGACGCAATATCCCGCCGATACCTACGGGCTGCGCCAGCCGCCCAAGATCGAGGGCGCCCTTGTCGCCATGGACCCGCATACCGGGCGCGTGCTGGCGATGCAGGGCGGCTTCTCCTATGCCCGCAGCCAGTTCAACCGCGCGACGCAAGCGCTGCGCCAGCCGGGCTCCTCCTTCAAGCCCTTCGTCTATATGGCGGCGCTGGACAGCGGCTATACCCCGTCCTCGCTGGTGCTGGACGGGCCGGTCGAGTTCGACCAGGGCCCCGGTCTGCCGAAATGGCGTCCGGGGAATTACGAGCATGATTTCCTAGGTCCGACCACTCTGCGTGTCGGCGTCGAGAAGTCGCGCAACCTGATGACGATCCGCCTGGCCGCGGCGATCGGCATGACCAAGGTCGCCGATTATGCCGAAAAATTCGGCGTCGTCGACAAGCTGCCGCACGAACTGGCCATGGCGATCGGCGCCGGCGAGACCACGCCGCTCAGGATGGCGGCGGCCTATGCCGAGATCGTCAATGGCGGCAAGAAGATCAATCCGACCCTGATCGACCGCATCCAGGACCGTAACGGCAAGACCATCTATCGCCATGACGACCGGCCCTGCGAGGCCTGCGCGTCGACCTTCTATACCGACCAGGACATGCCGGAGATCACCGACAATTCCGAACAGCTGGTCGATCCGATGACCGCCTATCAGATGGTGCATATCCTCGAAGGCGTGGTCGAGCGCGGCACGGCGCGCTACGCGTTGTCGGGCATCGGCCGGCCGATGGCGGGCAAGACCGGCACCTCGAACGATTCCAAGGACACCTGGTTCATCGGCTTCTCGCCCGATCTGGTGTGCGCCGTCTTCGTCGGTTTCGACGAGCCCTTCGAAATGGGCGAGCACGAAACCGGCGCCGTCGCCGCAGCACCCATCTTCAAGGAATTCATGGCCGACGCGCTGAAGGGCAAGCCGCCGGTGCCGTTCCGCGTTCCGCCGGGCATCCGCCTGGTGCGCATCGACGCCCGGACCGGCCATCCGGCCGAGCCCGGCGACAGCAACATCATCTATGAGGCTTACAAGCCCGGCACCGTTCCCGATGGCGGCCAGGAGGAGACGGTGCTCGACAACGGCATGGTCACCGACCCCGACGCCAATCCGGCTGGCCCGACCATCCCGAGCGCCGATTCCGAGACCGCCGCCTCGCCGCTGGTGGTGCAGGGCCTGCAGCAGCAACAGCAGCAGAAACAAAAGCAGCAGACGCCGCAGCCGGAGGCCGGCGGGTTGTACTGATCGAGGTGGCATGATCGACGACGAGTGGCGGCGCTGGATCGCGGAAAATCTGTCTCTCGGCGGCACGCCGGACAGCATCGCCGCGGCGATGACCGCATCCGGCATTCCTGCGCCGGAGGCCCAGGCGGAGATCGAGGCGGCGCTGGCCAGCCCCTATGTGCGCGGCGGCGATCTTGTGCGGGCGCGCCTGTCGAAGCGCGATTGGCTGCTAGAGACCCTCAGCAAACTTAAGCGCTTGCACCCGGATGCCCGCCAGGTCGAGCGTAAGCACCGCCTGTCCCGCGACGAATTCCTGCGCGATTACTATTCGCAGAACCGGGCGGTGATCATCACCGGCATGCTCGAGGACTGGCCGGCTCTGAAAAGCTGGAGCCTCGATTATTTCGTCCATCGCCTGGGCGACCGCGAAGTGGAGGTCCAGTTCGGCCGCGATGCCGATCCCGACTACGAGATCAACCAGCCGCGCCTGGCCCGGCAGATGCTGTTCGGTCAGTTCGTCGAAACCATCCGTACCGCCGGAGTCACCAACGACCTCTATATCACCGCCCGCAATGGCGGCAGCAATCGCGGCGCGCTCGGCGAGCTGTGGAACGACATCACGCAGATCCCGGATTATCTGGACGCCTCGGATCCGCTGGCGGGCTTCTTCTGGCTGGGGCCGGCCGGCACAATCACGCCGTTCCACCATGATTTGACAAATAATTTCATGGCGCAGGTGCTGGGCCGCAAGCGGATCCTGATCATCCCCGCCAACGAGTTGCCCCGCGCCTACAACCATCTGCATTGCTATTCGCCGGTGGACGGGCGGAGCATCGATTTCGAGCGCTTTCCCGCCCTGCGCGACGCGGTGATCCAGGAAGTGATACTCAATCCAGGCGAAATCCTGTTCCTGCCGGTCGGTCATTGGCATTTCGTCGAGGCGCTGGATATCTCCTGCACCATGACCTTCACCAATTTCCTGTTCGACAATGATTTCTCCAGTTTCTACAGCACGTATCAGGGCGTCTGACGCGTGACGGACGAGGAGCTGACCGCCTGGGTCCGGTCCCGACCCCCGCTCGACTCCGCGGCGGTCGAAAGCGCCTCGGCCGATATGCTGGTCGATGAATGGGTGCCTGGCGCGCCACTGCTGATCAGCTTCGCCTTCGTCAATTGGGAGCGTCCGGCCGACTTCTATCTGTTCGGGCGCAGCCGCAAGCTGGAAACGCTGTGTGGCCGCCGCTTCAACCGCATCCTGCTGCGGGACCCGCGTAATCTCTGGTATCTGCGGGGTATCCCTGAGCTGGGCGGCTCTGTGGCCGAAACGGTTGCCGCCTTGCGCCGGCTGATCCAGACGATCGGGCCCAGCGAAGTCTGGTGCGTCGGCGAATCGATGGGCGGTTACGCGGCTCTGCTATATGGCATCCTGCTTGGGGCCTCGCGCATCGTCAGTTTCGGCCCTCTGTCGACGTTTTCCGCCACCTTCGCCAGCGAGTACGAGGATCTGCGGTGGCGCGATGTGATGCTGCGCGTCGATCCGGCCGAGCTTCCGGTCACGACCGATCTCCCGGAATTGGCGCGGCGGACGGGGCATGCCAATCCGATCCATCTGATCGCGGGAACCAGCGCCGGCCCAGGGGCTCCCGAAGCGGTCAATCTCGACGTGATGCATGCTGAACGCTTCTCCGGCCTGCCCGGGGTGCGGTTCCACTATTACCCGGAAGCCGAGCACGCCGTGACTAAATGGCTGGCCGATGCCGGCCGGTTCGACGGAATTCTTTCTCATTGCCTCCAGGATGCGCCGCTTGCTGAAACTGTTGTCCCTGCTCCCCTGCACCAGGAGGAGCGCGCCGAGCCGATCCCGAGGGGAGGGGCGGACAGCGCGCCCCTGCTGATCGGATTTGCCGCGGAGACCGGGGAAGACGATCTGTTCAATGACGCATTTGTCGAGCAGCTTCGCGACGCCGCGATCACTCTGCTGCTCGTTCGGGGCGAGACGCCGATCGAAGAGATCCGCCGCTGGATCGCTCCGCTGGCGCCGAGCCGGATCGTTTGTCTCGGCAGCGGCCTCGCCGGCTATGATGCGCTGCTGACCGGCGCGCGGCTCGGTGCCGACCGCATTCTCGCGCTCAATCCGCTGTCGATCCGCGATCGCCGCCTCGCCCATCTTTGGCATGACCATCGCTTCGAGGTCGCCGACGGGCCGGATCTGTTGCCGATCCTGGCCCGCCATGGCGGAGAAATCCACGTGGCCTGTAGCGTCCGGGGCATCGGCGAGGGGGACGATGTCGGAAGCCATGACGCCGTCCACGCGCAGCGGCTGGGCACTTTGCCCAATGTTCATGTCCAGTCCTGGCCGGCTTCGGGAAGCCTGGCGGGCTGGATGCGGGAAAGGAAGCTGTTGACCGGCTTCCTCGCCTATTGCGGTTTCGGGCCTTAACCGACCACCAGCCAGTGCTGGGTATTGGGCGTGGCGGTGACCTGCACGTCGGAGAGGAATTCCGGTGACTGGCTGATATAGGTCAGCACCTCGGCGTGGGCATAGGCGTCATCCGTGGTGTATTGCGCGGTGCCGGGCGTGTCGTGCGCGGTCGCGGTGGTGATGACATTGAGATAATAGGGAACGGCCCCGGTTTCCGGCGAGCGGTGTAGCAGATTGGTGTAGAGATCGGTGATGAACTGGGTCTCGCCGGCGGTGGTCTGAGCGTAGCTGTGCTGGCTGGTATATTCCGGCGAGGACAGGAAGAACTGGGCGAAGGTGGTCAGCGATGTGCCTGGATTGGCCGCCAGATAGTTCTGGTAGAACGCCAGGCCGGCGACATCCGGCTCGCGGGCCAGCGCCGCGCTGTAGAGTTCGGTGATGTTGCCGGTGGTGACCGCGCCATTGGCGCCCGGCGCCGCGGCGACGATGTCGGTCTGGTCCGAGAACTGCAAAGCCGCGAAATTGGTCAGGTGATCGACGCTCGTGCGGCCGGTGCCGGTGTCGGTGACGGTCACGCTGCCGTCGCTGTTGGCGGTGACGCTGTATTCGGAGGCGGTGCTGGTGAAGACGGCGACGGTGCCGAGATTGGCGGCACCCGTCATGGTCAAATTGGCGGCGGACGCGTCCACGGTGAGGGTGGCGGAACTGACGATGTCCTTGAAGACGCCGAGATAGAGCGACAACTCGCTCGGGGTAGCGGACAAGGTGGGAACGCTGCTGTCGAGCAGGGTAATCGATCCCAGCGCATTGTTGCTGGCCAGGCCCGACAAGCCGCCCAGATTGCTCATGACGTTGCTGCTGTAATCGGACACCGTCAGCGGGTTGAGATCGCCGACATAGCCCCAGGAACTCGCTTCGGCCGCGGTGGCGGTCGGCAGTGTCAGTTCGCCATTGCCGCCGACGCTGGCGCTGACATCGACGAATTTCAGGGTCTGCACCCCGGAGATATGGTCGATGCCGTTGCGCGACAAATCGGAATCGGTGACGGTGATCGCGCCGCCGCCATTATTGACGACCGAATAATTGGCCAGCGAGCCCTCGAATTGCACGGTGCCGGCGCCGGTGCCGCCCTTGATCGTGTTGGTGCCGCTGGAGGGTTCGTACAATTCGGTGGCGGCGCCGCCGATGAACGTGTCGTTGCCGCCGAGCCCGACCAGCACGTCGCTGGCCGAGGGGTTGGTCGAGCCGTAATAAGTGCTGTTCGCGGTGAACACCAGGTCGGTGACGGCGTTGTAGAGGCCTAACTCCTCGTCGAGCAGGATGGTGGACACGCTGGCGCTGAAGCCGCCGACCGACCAGTTGAGGGTGCCGTTGGCGCCATAGGACGCCCAGCCGGTCAGGGTGCCGCCGCTGATCGCATCGCCGCTGACGGTGAAATTGCCGTAAAGGATGCTGGTGCTGCCATCCGTATAAGTCGCGACGACTTCGCTCGTGCTCACCGTCCTGTTGACGATGGATCCACCCGACAAGATCGAGTCCAGAACATTGGCGCCATTGGCGCCGGACGTGAATACGGACATATCCTCTTCCTTTATTACCCACCACGGTCGGGTTAGCATCAGATGAAGACTTGCAATTGGCAACGCTTATCTGTTGAACTTCATGTGATTGACGCAACTTGGATTTGACATGGCGCTGCCGGTATCGCGATCTCTCTCCCGCCGAACTTTTCTCGCCGCCTCGCTCACCGCGCCGGTCGCCGCGCGGCTGGCCCGGGCCGACGCGCCCGTCCAGCTCGACGACGCCAGCCATCTCAATCCGACCCCGGTCACCCGTCATGTGGTGATGAAGACCGACGCGATGAGCGCGACCATCGAGCGCGTGCGGCGCGAATTGAAGGAAGCCGCCACGGCGGGGCGGCCGGTGGCGATGGGCGCCGCCCGGCATTCGATGGGCGGGCAGAGTCTGGTCCGCGACGGCACCGCCTTCACCTTCGAGACCGCCGGGCTTGATCCCGACCGTCAGCAGGGGATCTACCGCGTCGATGCCGGCGCGCGCTGGTATCAGGTGGTGGCGTCGCTCGATCCCTTGGGGGTCTCGCCGGCGGTGACCCAGGCCAATTGCGATTTCGGCGTGGCCAGCACCTTCTCGGTCAACGCCCATGGCTGGCCGGTGCCGCATGGACCGTTCGGCTCGACGGTGCGGGCCCTGCGCCTGATGCTGGCCGATGGGTCGGTGGTGACGTGCTCGCGCCAGGAAAATCCCGAGCTGTTCCGCCATGCCATGGGCGGCTACGGCCTGTTCGGAGTCATTCTCGACCTCGATGTCGAGATGGTGCCCAATCTGCTGATGCAACCGTCCCTGGAGCTGGTCGAGGGGAATGATTTCGCCCCGAAATTCCTCTCGGTTTGCCACGATCCGGCGGTGAACATGGCCTATGGCCGGCTCGATGTGTCGAGAGAGCGCTTTCTCGACCAGGCCCTGATCATGTCCTATCGGCCTCTGCCGCCAGGAAGCGCGCCTCTCCCGCCCGCCGAGGGGGCCGGTCTGATGGCGCGGCTGACGCGCGGCCTCTACCGCGCCGAGGTCGGGTCGGAGACGGCCAAGCATCTACGCTGGTTCATGGAGAAGTCGGTCGCGCCCCATGTCGGCGGCCACCCGGTCACGCGCAATACGCTGCTCAACGATCTGGTCATCAATCTCGCTAATGGCGATTCGGCGCGGACCGACATTCTGCACGAATATTTTGTACCGCCCGACCGGTTTCCCGATTTCCTGACGGCTTGCCGCGATGTGATCCTCAAATCGCGGCAGGAATTGCTGAACGTGACCCTGCGCTTCGTCGAGGCCGATGAGGACAGCGTGCTGCGCTACGCCGCCGAGCCGCGGATCTGCGCGGTCATGTCCTTCTCGCAATTGAAGACGCCGGAGGCCGAGGCCGACATGCGCCGCATGACGCAGGCGCTGATCGAGCGTGTGCTGGCGATCGGCGGGGTCTATTATCTGCCTTACCGCCTGCATGCCAAGCGCGACCAGGTCGAGCGGGCCTATCCCGGTCTGGCCGGCTTCATCGAGACCAAGCGCCGCTACGATCCCGGGCTGCTGTTCCGCAACGCGCTGTGGGACAGTTGGACAAGAGAGACATGACAATGGGACTGACAAGGGCCGGGCGCCCGCGCACCCTGGTCGGCCTTTACGCCGCCGCCTTGATCTTCGTCACGGTGCTGGGCTGGATTCCGGCGCTGGCCGACGCCAATGGGCGGCTGTTCGGCATCTTCCGCCTGACTTGGTACAATGACGCCCTTCACTTGGCCTCGGCGGCCTGGGCGCTTGCCGCCGCCTTGCGCTCGCGCGCTTCGGCGCTGGTCTTCCTGATCGTATTCGGGGCGCTCTATCTCGCGGACGGGCTGATGGGGCTGGCGATCGGGACGGGCTTTCTCGATCTGAGCGTCGTCTTTTACGGAGTGCGCGACCTGCCGTTCGATTTCAAGCTCCTGGCCAATCTGCCGCATATCGTGATGGGCGCTATCGCCTTGGCTGCGGGGCTCGCATGGCGGCGGGCATGAGACGGGGACGCCGCCGCGGGCGCAGGATCTTCGGTCTGATCGCTCTCTGCCTGCTGGTGCTGATCGTGCTGCCGGTCGCTGGGGTGGAAACCGCCTGCCGCGCGCCAGCTGCGGCGGAGCGGGCGCCGGCCGTGGGTAAATACGGAATCGCCGAGCCGGACTATGCCCGGCCGACCTCCAACAGCGTGCTCTCCTATCCCGAATGGTACATCGTCTATGCCTATCAGGATTTCGCAGCCGTTTTGCAGCAGGGCGATGAGCATTCTTTCCGCTATCTGACCAGCATCGGCGATTATTGGACCAGCCTGTGCGCAGTCAACCGCGAGGCGGGCGGCAGCGAGATCGGCGAGAAGGTGATGCTCTACGTGATCGGCGACAGTTTCACCGCCGAGATGGCGATCAAGGGCGCCTATGAAACGACGTTCGGCTGGCTGACGGCGTCGATCCGCGGCGGAACCAAGACCGTCGAGGACGAGCTGGCCCTGTGGGTGGCCCAGGATTACGCCGATTTCGTCGGGCAATGGCCCTGGTACCAATATTCCTTCTGGAAGCAGGTGCGGCGGCTGTGGAGCCTGCCGCTGTCCGATAGAACCAGCACGCTGCGCTCGGTCGAGCGCCATCTGGCCCTTGGGCTGGAATGGAGCGTGAAATCGGTCTACGCCCAGTTGATCGGCGCCGGGGCCGGCCTGTCGGACACGCCGCGCGAGATCGAGAGTGTGATCGGCGGGATCGACCGGGCGCAGCTCTCTTCCATCCCCGACCTGGTCATCATCCGCGCCATCGCCGACGATAAATGGCTGGTGCGGACCCCGCGCTACGATGCTTTCACCCGGACGATGCTGGCACTGGCGGCGGCAGGCGGCCAGATTTACGAGATCGCCGGCAACGAACGGATATTCGTGACGGTGCGTGCCCCGGACCAATCGGCGGGGGACGCGTTGTCCGGGGCCCGCAAGCTGTTCTCCGATCCCATCCAGTCGCGACCCGGCTGGCGCCGCCTCGGCGAGGAGAGCCCGGTCGCCACCCTGGCCGATGCGATCCGCGAGGCGCAGGGGCGGGGGATCGAGATCGAGCACATCTATGACTACTGACCGTCCTGTCCGCCTGGGGCGCTGTTTTTCGGCCTTGGGAATCGCCCTGGCGGCCTGGTTTCTCGGCGTTGTGGCGGCGACGATCCTGTTCGAGCCGACCTCCTCGGTGGTGGTGGTCGGACCGGTAGCGGCGGCCGAGGAAGTTTCCGCCGCGGAAGAGGGGGCGATCATCGATATCCGGCCGGGTTATGTGCGGGTGGCGTCGCTGCAAAAAGGCTTTGTCCGTCAGCTCTATGCCCATGGCGCGTGGTTAGTCTGGCCGATGGTTGACGCCGGGTGCGCCGGCCTTCTGAGTTAGCAGGTGCGAAGGGGTTGACAGGCAGCGAGGGGGCTGCTGAATATCCTTGCATTCTCGGCGGGAGGGACGGGTTGATGGGTAAAAAATGGGCGGTATTCGGATTGGTGGCGGCGGCGCTGGCTTTGAGCGCGCAGATCCCCACCCAGGCGGCCGAGGAAAAGGTCCTCAACGTCTATAATTGGTCCGATTATATCGCCCCCGACACCATCGAGAAATTCACCAAGGCGACCGGCATCAAGGTCAATTACGACGTCTACGATTCCAACGAGACCCTGTTCGCCAAACTGCAGGCCGGACAAAGCGGCTACGATCTGGTCTTCCCGTCGGCCACGCCGTTCCTGGCCCAGGGTATCAAGGCCGGCATCTTCAAGACCCTCGACCGCGCCAAGATCACCCGTTTTTCGACCTTGGATCCGGGAATGCTCAAAGCGATGGAAATCGCCGATCCGGGCAATACCCACGGCGTCCCCTACATGGTGGCGGCCACCGGCATCGGCTACAACATCGATAAAATCAAGAAGATCCTCGGCGCCGACGCCAAGCCGGACGGCTGGTCGCTGCTGTTCGATCCGGCGATCGTCGCCAAGCTCAAGGAGTGCGGCGTCAGTCTGCTCGACACCCCGACCGAAACCTTTCCCGCCGCGTTGATCTATGCCGGCAAGAACGGCGCCAGCGCCGACAAGGCCGATCTCAATTTCGCTGCCGACGTGGTGATGAAGATCCGCCCATACATCAAATATTTTCATTCCTCGAAATATATCAATGACTTGGCCAATGGCGACACCTGTGTGGCGCATGGCTATATCGGCGATCTGGTGCAGGCTCGGACCCGCGCCAACGAAGCCAATAAGGGCGTTCACATCGCCATCTATATCCCCAAGGAAGGCGCGGTGTTGAATATCGACGCCGCCGCCGTGCCGGCCGACGCGCCGCATCCCGACAATGCCCAGGCCTTCATCGATTTCCTGCTGCAGCCCGACATCATCGCCGCGGTGACCAACACGGTTGGCTTCGCCAATGCGGTCATCCCGGCCAAGGCGCTGGTGAAGAAGGAGCTGCAGACCGATCCGGCCATCTATCCGCCGCCAGAGATGCTGGCCAAGGAATTCGAGCTGCCGCTGGTCACGCCCGATTACGAGCGCCTGCGCACCCGTGCCTGGACCAAAGTGAAAACCGGATTGTAAGAGGGATCGCCCCGATTTGACCAACCCGCCCCTGATCCGCATCGAGCGGGTAACCAAACGTTTCGGCGACTTCACCGCGGTCAACCAGGTCGATCTCGACATCCGGAAGGGTGAGTTCTTCGCCCTGCTGGGCGCCTCGGGCTGCGGCAAGACCACGCTGCTGCGCATGCTGGGCGGCTTCGAGACCCCGAGCGAGGGGCGCATCCTGATCGACGGCGTGGATGTGTCCAACGTGCCGCCCTATGAGCGGCCGGTGAACATGATGTTCCAGTCTTATGCCCTGTTCCCGCATATGAGCGTCGAACAGAACATCGCCTTCGGCCTGCAGCAGGACAAGATGCCCAAGGCCCAGATCGCCGAACGCGTCAAGGCGATGCTGGACATGGTGCAGATGAGCCAATACGCCAAGCGCAAGCCGGCCCAACTGTCGGGCGGGCAACGGCAACGTGTGGCTCTCGCGCGGTCCTTGGCCAAGCAGCCCAAGGTGCTGCTGCTCGACGAGCCGCTCGGCGCGCTCGACAAGAAACTGCGCGAGCAGACCCAGCTGGAACTGGTCAATATCCAGGAGAAGGTCGGCATCACCTTCATCGTCGTGACCCACGACCAGGAAGAGGCGATGACCATGGCCTCGCGCGTCGGCATCATGAAGGAGGGCGAGATCGCCCAGATCGGCACGCCGGTCGAGGTGTATGAGACGCCTAAATCGCGCTTCGTCGGCGATTTCATCGGCAATGCCAACATGATCGCCGGTTCGGTGACGGGCGGCGGCGAGGGCGGCGATTGGCGGATCGCCAGCGCCGAGCTGGACTGTACCATCACCGCCCATCATGCGGAGCCGCTGCCGGGCGGGTCGGAGGTCACCGTGATGGTGCGCCCCGAGAAAATGAGCATCGGCCGCGAACCGGTGGCCGGCGCCGTCAATTCCATCAAGGGCCGCGTCACCGACATCGCCTATCTCGGCGACATGTCGATCTATCACGTCAAGCTGCCGTCCGGGCGCAAGGTGCAAGTGTCGAAGGCCAATCTGCGCCATGGCGGCGGCGGACGGCTGGAGCATGACGAGGAGGTGTCGATCTCCTGGCATCCCGGCGATTCGGTGGTCCTGCTGGCATGAGCGGGATCGGCAAGCCCGCGCTGAAACGCAAGCTGGGCCGGTTCCTGGTGGCCCTGCCGCCTTATAGTTGGCTGGTGGTGTTCTTCCTGCTGCCTTTCCTGATCGTGCTGAAGATCAGCCTCTCGGAACTGCAGGCGGCGATTCCGCCCTATCAGGCGATCGTTTCCTGGGCCGACGAGGGCATCCTTCAGCTCAGATTCAATTTCGGCAATTATTCCTATCTGTTCAGCGACGAACTCTACGTCCTCGCCTATCTCAATTCGCTGAAGGTGGCCGCCGTCTCGACGGTGCTGACGCTGCTGATCGGCTATCCGATGGCCTACACGATTGCGAGAGCGCCGAACCGCTTTCGGAATCCGCTGCTGATGCTGGTGGTACTGCCCTTCTGGACCAGCCTCTTGATCCGCGTCTATT
>Ga0302311_10002522_pt1 | contig 20759 bp, 23 predicted proteins | sample III_Palsa_N1_3_FD_200449 | JGI IMG/M metagenome (GOLD analysis project Ga0302311, IMG submission 200449) | Peat permafrost microbial communities from Stordalen Mire near Abisko, Sweden - III_Palsa_N1_3 | ecosystem: Environmental > Terrestrial > Soil > Palsa > Peat permafrost | place: Sweden... | reverse complement strand
TGCAAGCCGCCCAGTGCTACGCCACTGGCGGTGGTGAACGGACGGGCCTACGTCGGAGACTCGGCCTCGGGCCGCGTCTTCGTTGTCACCTTGGGAGCCACGGGGCAACTCACGCAACTCGTCGGCTATGGCTCTGACGGTGGGGTCCCCTTGCAGGCCTGCCCCACGGGAATCTCCGACGTGTCCTCCATCATCGCCGTGCCGTGACTCCAGCCGCCGTCCTCCTCGCGCTGGGCCTGCTCGCCGCAGGCCCAGTCGAGCCCGCGGCCGTCCAGACGCTGGGGCCCACGGCCCCCGCGCTGGTGCGGCGGCTGGTGACGCTGGCGCCGTCCCTCACGGACACCGTCCTCGCCCTCGGGGCCGGCGACGTCCTGGTGGGTGTCTCTCGCTTCGATGAGCAACCCGAGGTGCGGACGCTGCCGCGGGTGGGCGGCTTCGTCGACCCAAGCGTGGAGGCGGTGACCGCGCTGAAGCCCGACCTGGTGCTGGTGCAGCTTGGTCCTGGCAACCAGGCGCCGGTGATGGCGCTCGCCGGCCTGGGCATTCCCATCCTGGCCTTGCGGCTCTCCTCCATCGACGATGTCCTCGCCGGGCTGCGCGCGGTGGGCGTGGCCCTTGGGCGCAAGGAGAAGGCCGAGGCGCTGGCGCATTCCCTGGAGGAGACGCGGACGCGGGTGCGCGCACGTGCAGCTGGGCTTCCAGCCGTCCGCGTCCTCTTCGTCTACGGGTTTCAGCCCCTGGTCGTCGCGGGGCCGGATAGCTTCGCCGACGAGCTCTTGCGCGACGCGGGCGGCACCAACGTCGCCGCGGATGCCACCCGCCCCTACCCGGTGTGGTCCGTGGAGCGCGCCCTGGGCAGCACGCCAGACGTCGTCCTCGACGCGACGCGAGGCATGGGTGGCCGTGAGACGCTTCGAGGTTTGCCCGGCCTCCGGGCCGCACGCTGGGTGACGCTTCCCTCGCCGGCACTCCTGCACCCGGGACCGGCCCTCGACCAGGGGCTGGAGGAGCTCTTCCGGGCGCTGCACCCGGCCCTCCCCGAGGGCGGCCGGTGAGTGTCGCGCTCGCCCAGGACCGCCTCGCGGTTGCACGCGAGGTGCGCTTCTCCGCCGGGCGGGCCACCCTCATCCTGTGCGTGCTGGCCGCGTGCGTCGTGGCGGCGCTGCTTGCCTCGGCGACGCTTGGCGAGTACCCGCTCGGCCTCAGGCGGGCGCTTCTCGACCCCCTCTCCGTGGACGCCAGCGTGTTTTGGCGCTTGCGGGTGCCCCGCGCCGTCCTCGGGGCCCTGGTGGGTGCGGCGCTGGGGGCGAGTGGGAGTGCGCTTCAGGCGCTCCTGAAAAACCCTCTGGCCGACCCCTTCATCCTCGGTGTCTCCGGCGGTGCGGCGCTGGGGGCCACCGTCGCCCTGGCGCTGGGGTTGACGGCCTTCGCCGGCCCGTCGCTGTTTGCCTTCGCCGGCTCGGTGGCGGCCATGGGGCTCGTCCTCACGGTGGGGGGCACGCGGCGCTCGCCCTACGCTGCCCTCCTCACCGGCGTCGTCTTCAACGCCTTCGCCTCGGCCGCCATCACCGGCATCAAGACGCTCATCTCCCCGGACAAGGTGGGGGAAATCCTCTACTGGCTCGCGGGAAGCCTCGGCTACGAGACGCCGCGGACGCTGGCCGGGGCGGCCGTCCTCCAGGTGGCGTGCGTGGGCGTGCTGTGGCGGCAGTCCGGGCGCCTCAACCTTCTCTCCCTGGGCGACGAGGACGCGTCCTCGCTCGGCGTGCCCGTCGACCGGACGCGCATCCTCGTCCTCTTGGCCACCTCCTTCAGCGTCGCGGGCGCGGTGGCCCTTTCGGGGCTGGTGGGCTTCGTCGGCCTCATCGTGCCGCACCTCTTGCGGCTTCTCCTCGGGCCGGACCAGCGCCTCCTCGTCCCGGCCAGCGCGCTCGGGGGCGCGGCCTTTCTCGTCCTCTCGGACCTCTTCACCCGGCTCCTCTTCCCGGTGTTTCACACCGAGCTTCCGGTGGGGGTGGTGACGGCGGTGCTGGGCGGTCCGTTTTTCATCTACCTCCTGCAGCGCTCGGAGGCCCGGACGTGACGGCGTCGCTTTCCGCGCGCGGGCTCTCGGTGGGCTACGGCCGCGTGCCGGTGGTCGAGGGCCTCACTTTCGACGTCCAGCCAGGCAGCCTCCTGGCGGTGCTGGGCCCCAACGGCTCCGGGAAAAGTACTCTCTTGCGCAGCGCGCTCGGCTGGCTGCCCCCACTGGAGGGCGACCTCCTCCTCTTCGGCCAGCCACTGAGGGCTTTTGAGCGTCGCCGGCTCGCGCAGCGGGTGGCGTGGGTGCCGCAGACGTTCGAGTCGGACGCGGGCTTCACCGGGATGGAGCTCGTCCTCATGGGGAGGGCCCCGCACCTCGGGGCGTGGGGCCTTCCCTCCGAGCGCGACTTGGCCTTCTCGCGCGCGGCGATGGAGGAGCTCGACGTCCTTCCACTGGCTGGCCGGCGCACGGGGGAGCTGTCCGGCGGCGAGCGGCGACTGCTGCTCCTGGCACGGGCGCTGGCCCAGGAGCCGGAGCTGCTTCTCCTCGACGAACCGACGGCCTTCCTGGACTTGCGTCACCAAGTCCACGTCCTTCAGCGGGTGCGGGCGAGGGTGGACAGAGGGCTTGCAGTGGTGGCCGTCCTGCACGACGCCAACCTCGCGGCCAGCGTGGCGGACTCGGTGCTTCTCTTGCGGGACGGCCACGTCCTCGGCCATGGGCCGACGCGGGAGCTCCTGTCCGCGGAGCGGCTGGCCTCCCTGTACGGCCTGCCCATGGTGGAGGCGGTGACGGAGAGTGGCGTCCGGACATTCGCCCCGAGGTGGACGCCGTGAGCCAGCCGCGCACGCGGACAGCCCTGGCCGTCTCCACCCTGCTTCATGCAGCGGTGCTGGGTGCCCTCGTCCTCACCGTCCGCCCCCCGCCGCTCTCGAGTCCCCTCTCGGTGCGCTTTCTGAAGCTGTCGCCCGTGGAAGCGCTGGGGCCGGCCGCGCGTGGTGCCGCCGGCGCTGCAGGGCCCGACGTGGCTTCGGCGTCGAAGCCGCCGGTGCGCAGGGAGGCGCCGTCCGGGCCCGCGCACGCCGCCGCGCCCAGGCCACTCGCGGCGTTGGCGTCCGAGGGCGCGCCTTCCTCCTCGGCCCCGCAGCCCCCAGCCGGCCCGGCCGCCACCGACACCGGGGCCTCGGTGCCAACTGGCGCCGCGGCCGGGCCCCTGTCCCTCGGGGGAGGAGGGGAGGGGGCCGGCGCCACCGGAGGAGACGGTCGGCTTTCTGAGCTGCACCAGCGGCTGGCCGAGGCTGCGGTGCGCTGCTACCCCACGGCCGCCCGACGCTTCCGGCTCCAGGGCGAGGTGCCACTGCACTTCTGCCTGGACGCGAGCGGGACGGCGACGGCGCTGCGCCTTCAGGGCAGCACGGGCTCGCCGCTTCTGGACCGTTCGGCCCTGGAGTGCGTGGTGCCCGGCGCGCAGCCGCTCTCGGGCTTCGAGGGCTGCTTCGTCGTCCCCGTGCGCTTCGGAGGGTAGCGCTCCGCCCTGGGAGTCCGCGTTCGCGGAGGCGCTGGGTTGCGTCGGCTGGTCGAGGACTACTTCGCTGGCGGCGCTGCCGGGGCGGGCGGCTGCTCCGTCAACTCGGAGGCCTTGAGCTCGCGCAGCTCGGAGCTCTTCAAGAGCTTCAGCTTTCCCGGGCCGCCGGAGCCAGGCATGGCGTCCACGCTGGGGCCGGTGTCGATGCCGTTGATGAAGTAGTGGTCCGAGGGGCGGAAGACGACGCCCCGCGTTTGCCCGTTGCGCAGCTCGTTGGGAGCGTCGAGGTCCGCCTGGGGCAGGGTGTTGCCGAAGCCGGGTCCGCCCAGGCCCTCGGCGTAGGCCAGCTCCGGCATGCCCAGTTGCAGCTCCCTCGCCTCGTCGTCGTCGACGTCGGCATTGGTGCCCGACATGCCACTGCGCTGCGAGTGCCCGGGGCCATCGGCATTGGCCATGTCCAGCCCCGAGGCCGCCATCTGCCGGCCCCGCTGGGTGACGGACTCGACGTTTCGGGGCCGCGGGGGCTCCGTGTACGAGTAGCAGCCGACGGCGAGCGCGAGACAGCCGAGGAGGAGGGCACGCTTCATATGGCTTCTTCACATAGCCCGAGCAGGAGGCAGCCGGCCAGTGCGCTTTTGTCCCGTCGCTTGGAGCCTGGGCCTCCCCTTCAGTCGCCGCGGCCGGAGGTAGCGCCTCCGCGAAGCGGCTTTCCGCCGAGGAGGTGCAGGTGGAGGTGGAAGACGGTTTGTCCGGCGTCGGGCCCGACGTTGGCCACCAGCCGGTAGCCGCTTGTCTCGATGCCGCGCTCCCGGGCGTACTTCGCCGCGGACAGCACCAGCTGTCCCACCGCCTCGTTGTCAGAGGCCGTCAGGGTGCTGACGCCGTCGATGTGGCGCTTGGGGACGAAGAGGACATGCACCGGCGCCACGGGGTGGATGTCGTCGAAGCCGATGGTTTGCTCGTCCCGGTAGACGACGTTGGCCGGTATTTTCCCTTCGATGATTTTGCAAAACAGGCAGTCGGGCATCTCGGCCTCCGGCGTGAAGGCACGGACTGTAGCGACGCTCAAGGCAGACGCCAGGAGAAAGCCGCATCCTCGACGCAGGGGGCGGAGGAGAGTTTTGCTAGGACGTAGGGCCCGAGCGCGGCCCGCACCGAGCCCTGGGGAACGGCCCGCTCGACGCTCAGCACATAGTTGTACTTGCCCGAGGCGCGCGGCGGCCCGAGGTGGGAGTAGAGGCGTGCGTCCTTGTGGAAGTAGGTGTAGCCGCCGGCCCAGGCCATGTGCACCGCCTCCACCTTCAACCCGCACAAGTCGGGAAGCGTCCCGGCCAGAGTGAGGAGGCGGTTGACGTCGGCGAAGTCCTGGTAGGCGCTGGCCTGCGGCTTGAGTGTCTCGTAGGCGCCGAGGTCCCCGAAGGTGAGCCGGTGAAAGCCGGCGGCGGACACCGCCGCGGCCAGGACGGCCAGCGCCACCCCGAGGTGCGTCAGCGCGGGCTTTCGTGCCGAGAGAAAGCGCGAGGCCGAGTCGAGGCCCACGCCGGCCAGGGCGGCCCAGGCTGGAAGCACCGGAAGGATGAAGCGCAGCTCCTTGTGCGGCACGAGGGAGTGTAGGACGAGGAAGGCCACCACCAGCGCGCACAGCCCCGGGGCGCGCCGGAGGGCCAGGGCGCCGGCCAGTAGAAGGACGGCCGTCACCTCCGGCATGGAGCGCCAGAGGACCCGGAGGTAGTAGCTCGGCTCGGAGGTGCCCCACAGGCTGCCGCCGCCCTCCACGACGTTGAAGCGCAGGTTCTCGAGCGCGGACTGAAAGGGCCGCCCCCAGGTGGCCCAGTCGAGGGCGCCGAGGGCCAGGGCGGCGAGGGTGAAGACGGCGAGGACGTCCAGGGCTGCGCGCCTCTGGCCCCGACCCACGAGGGCGACGAGGAGGCCGACGCACAGCACCGCGTCCTGGAGCCGCAGCAGCACCGCGGCGCCGAGGAGTGCCGCGCCCAGTAACCGCTTCCGGCGCGAGACGTCCTCTGGCCAGGCGAGGAGGAGGCCGACTGTCACCGGGAAGGCGGAGAGGGGCTCGGAGAGCCCGCGCGTGGAGAAGTAGATGGCCGGCGCGGCGAGCGCCCAGAGGGCGCCGGCGGCGGCCGCCGGGAGAGGCGCCGCCCCCAGGGCGCGGGCCAGCCGGGCCACGGCCCATGCGGTGGCGACGCCCACCGCGGCGAAGAGAAGCTTCACCGCCGGGACGTAGGTGCTGGGGCTCGAGACGCCGAGAAGCCGAAGGACGGAGAAGGGCAAGGCCACCAGCGCGGGCAGCGTCCAGGGCCTGGCCCCGGAGGCGAATTCCCAGGCCACCAGGCCGCGTCCCCACACCAGGCGGTGGGCGGGCTCGAGCGACTGGTAAATCTCGTCCGGCCAGTAGATGCCCGCGTCGGTGAGCGCGAGCCACGCCCGGAGCGCCGCGCCCACCGCCAGGGCCGTGAAGAGAAGCACCCGGGCGCTGCGCTCGGCAGTCCAGGACGGCGCGGAGGGTGGAGCAGGAGGCACGGGGCGGGGGCTCGTGATTAACTCAAAACCTACCCCTCATGGGCTCCATCAAGATTTCTCGACTGCTGGAGGACAGGGACTTCGGCCTCCAGCTGACGCTCGTGGAAGGCGCCGAGGGCCTGGACCGCCTCATCTCCAGCCCGCGCATCCAGAAGCCAGGGCTGGCGCTGGCCGGTTTCACCGAGCACCTGCACCCCGAGCGGGTGCAAGTCTTCGGCAACACCGAGGTCAGCTACCTGGAGACGCTGACGCTGGACGAGCAGCGCTCGGCGCTGGACAAGGTGCTCTCCGACGCGGAAATCGCCTGCGTGGTGGTGACCAAGGACTTGCCACCTCCCTTGCCCCTGGTGGAGGCCTGCAAGAAGACGGGGCTTCCGTTGATGAAGACGCCGCTCATGTCCTCCACCTTCATCGAGAAGGTGACCGCCTTCCTGGAGGAGGCGCTCACTGACGCCACCAGCCTGCACGGGGTGCTGATGGACGTCTTCGGGGTGGGCATCCTCTTGCTGGGCAAGAGCGGCATCGGCAAGAGCGAGATTGCGCTCGACCTCATCATGCGTGGCCACCGCCTGGTGGCCGATGACATCGTCGAGGTCACCCGGAAGCCAACTGGCACCGTCTACGGCACCGGAAATCCCATCATCAAGCACCACATGGAGATTCGGGGCCTGGGCATCATCAACATCAAGGACCTCTTCGGCGTGGCCAGCGTCCGCGACCGGAAGAAAGTCGAGCTCGTCATCGAGCTCGTGGAGTGGGACCCGGAGCAGGAGTACGACCGGCTGGGCCTCAAGGACCGCTTCTTCAGCGTCCTCGGCGTGGACTTGCCCCTCTCCACGTTGCCCGTCCGCCCCGGCCGGAACCTCACCACCCTCATCGAGGTCGCCGCCCGAAACCACCTCCTCAAGCTGCAGGGCCACCACTCGGCCCGGGACTTCGCCGAGCGTCTCAACCGCGCCATCGCTGCCGGGGCGATGCGTCGCCCCCTGAAGGACGAGGTGGAGTGAGCGAGGCGAGCAAGCGGATTGTGGTCCTCACCGGGATGTCCGGGTCCGGCAAGAGCACCGCCATCCGCGCGCTGGAGGACGCCGGCTACTTCTGCATCGACAACCTGCCGGTGCTGCTCGTCCCGAGGCTCACCGAGCTGGCCGAGCTCTCCGGGAGCGCCACCCGCCTCGGCCTGGTCATCGATGCCCGGGAAGGCACCATGCTGGCCGAGGCGCCGCGGGTGCTGGCCGACCTCCGTCGCGAGGGCCACCAGGTGGCGGTGCTGTTTCTGGACGCGAGCGACGAGAGCCTGCAGCGGCGCTTCTCGGAGACGCGCCGACGCCACCCGCTGGCTCCGGACGGGACGGTGACCGAGGGGCTGCAGCGGGAGCGGCAGATGCTGCGCGAGCTCCGGCTGATGGCGGATTCGGTCATCGACACCTCGGCGCTCACCGTCCACGAGCTGAAGCGGGAGGTGCAGGCACGCTTTGCCGAGGAGGGGCAGGGCGAGCCCAACCTCACCCTTCTGTCCTTCGGTTACCGCTACGGAGTCCCGCCCCAGGCCGACGTGATGCTCGACCTCCGCTTCCTCCCCAACCCCTTCTTCGTCCCGGAGTTGAAGCCCCTCACCGGGCTCGATGCCAAGGTGTCGCGCTACGTCCTCACCGCCGACGGCGCCTCGGAATTCCTCGACCGCGTACAGTCCCTGTGCGAATTCCTCTTTCCCCGCTACCAGCGCGAGGGAAAGGCCTACCTGACGGTGGCCCTCGGGTGCACCGGCGGGAAGCACCGCTCGGTGGCGCTGGTGGAGGAGCTCAGACGGCGCCTCGGCGCGTCCTTTCCGCGCATCCGGGCGCAGCACCGCGACATCGAGAAGGAGTGAGAGGTCGCCCCAGCTCCCCCTGGTGTCAGGGGTGCGCCACTGGACGTCGGCCCGGCAATGCTTACAGTGGGGAGTGGATGGAGTGGTGCCCGTACCAACGGCGGGCTTGCGGCGGGCGGGTGAGGGGAGTATTGGCCCCGCGGGGTTTGGAAGAGGTGAAGCATGGTCGGGCTTGTCGTGGCAGCCCATGGACGTCTCGCAGAGGAACTGGTGGCGACCGCCGAGCAAATCGTCGGCCCGATTGCCGGTGTGAAGACCGTCGGCATCGAGCCGGGGAGCACGCCGGAAGTCATTCGCCAGAAGATGCGAGACGCAGTCCATGACCTCGACTCGGGCGAGGGCGTGCTGGTGCTGGCCGACCTCTTCGGCGGGACTCCCTGCAAGGAATCGCTGATGCTGGTCCAGCGGGAGCACCTGGAAGTCCTGGCCGGCGTGAATCTCCCCATGCTGCTCAAGGCGGCCTCGTTGCGGAAGGAGCACCTCCCGCTTCCGGAGCTGGCCCTGACGCTGGCCACGTACACCCAGAAGAACATCACCTGCGCCTCGGAGCAGCTGCGGGCCGCCGCCGCGCGCGCCGCGGCAGCGGCGTCGGGAAACGTCCCCGGTCATTCCTGACTTGGGCTGAAGCCTCCAGGTGGGCCGCCCTGGCCCCGAGGGCGCCTTGTGAATGCTGGGGAGCGTCAGTCCGTCTCTCTAGCGTCCCCTGTGACTTCGACTCCTGGCAAGGCGGAGGGTGGTAACCCAAAGTGTTTTCACACGTCCGCATCGACAGTCGACTCATCCACGGCCAGGTGGTGGAGGCGTGGCTGCCGGCGCTGAAGGTGGGCCGGGTGGTGGTGGCCGATGACGAGGCCGCGGACAGCCCGTTGATGCGGGCGGCGATGGGGCTGGCCGTGCCGTCCGGGGTGGAGGTGGACATCTCCCGCCTCGATGACGTGCCCTTCGTGCGGCTGGAGCAGGACCGGGTCCGGACCCTGTTGCTCCTGCGCGACGTCGCGGCGCTGTTTCGGGCCCGCGGCCGGGGGCTCGTCCTGCGGCACGTCAACCTGGGCAACGTGCACCATGGCCCGGGCCGCCGCCCCGTCTCGGCCTCGGTGTACCTCACCGCCGAGGAGCTGGAGCAGCTGCGCGCCCTCGAGGCGGAGGGCGTGGAGGTGGAGGCCCGAGGCGTCCCCGCCGACAAGCCGATTCGCGTCGCGGAGATGGCCGAGCGCTTCCAGAAGGGCTAAGCCGCCGCTCCAGCATGGTGGTGCACTGGCAGGACGTCGCCGCTGCTGGAGCCTGGGGCGGCCTTCTCGCACTCGAGCGCCGCGCCTTTCTCCAGGCGATGCTCAGCCGTCCCCTGGTGGCGGCCACCGGGATGGGGCTTCTCCTCGGCGAGCTGGAGACAGGCCTCTACATCGGCATGCTGCTCGAGCTCTTCCACCTGGGGAGCGCGGCGCTCGGGGCGGCACTCCCGGAGAATGAGACGCTGGCCGCCACCGGGACGACGGCGGCCTCGGCCTGCATGGCCACCGGGGAGGGCGGAGGAGGGACGCCGGCGTTGTGGGCGGTGGCGCTGCTTCTCTTCGCCGGCCTTGGGGTGTTGGGCCGGAGGGTGGACCGACGGCTGGAGGGCGTCAGCGCCCACCTCGCGGACAGGGCGCAGCAGCTGGCCCGGGAAGGCGAGCTCGAGCGGGCGGTGCGCCTGCACGGCTTCGGGCCCTTGCCCTACGTCGCCGCCTTCGGGCTTCTCACGGCGGGCTGCGCGCTGGCCGGTTTTGCCTTGAGCCCGCTCGTGCACGCCCTCCCGCTGGCCGGGTTACGTGGGCTGGCCTGGGCCTTTCCGGCCATGGCCTGCGTGGCGGCGGCGCTCGCGGCAAGGGCCAGCCACGCGCAGCGCGGTGGGCTGTGGGCCACGCTGGCCGGGGCCGCGGTGGTGCTGGGGACACTCGTCTCGGGTTGGTTTTCGCGATGAGTCCCGAGGCCCCCAGCATTCCCCGCCCCATTCGCTGGCGCGTCTTCCGGCGCTCGCTCTTCCTGCAGGCCAGCTGGAACCCCAAGGGGATGCAAAACCTCGGACTGGCCTGGGCCCTCTACCCTGCCCTGTGCTGGCTGTACCCGGAGCCCGAGGCGCGAAAGGCCGCCGTGCTTCGGCACCTGAGCCCCTTCAACACCCACCCCTACGTGGCCGCGGCCATCGTCGGCGGGGTGCTGTTTCACGAGGAGCGCATTGCCCGTGGGGAGGAGGGGCCGGAGCGGGTGGAGGCCTTCAAGCGGGCGTTGATGGGGCCCCTGGCCGCGCTCGGGGACGGCTTCTTCTGGCTGTCGCTGAAGCCGGCGGTGGGGGCGCTGTGCTGCGCGCTCGTCCCGGTGCTGGGCGCCTGGTCGGCGGTGCTCTTCGTCGTCCTTTACAACGCCGTGCACCTCCAGCAGCGCATCAAGCTGTTCCGCCTCGGGGTGCACAAGGGAGACCGACTGGTGGAGGGCATCGCCGAGGAGCACCTGCCGGTGTGGGGCGCGCGCCTGCGGGCGGTGGCGGCGGCCTGCGCCGGGGGCATCGCCGCCTGGCTGGCGCTGCAATTCGGCACGCACCAGGGCGGCTGGACGGGGCCGCTTCTGGCGGCGGGCTGCTTGGGCCTCGGTGCCGTGGCCTATGGACTGGTGGCCAGGGGGGTATCCACCTACCTGCTGCTGGTGCTGGCAGGGCTTCTGGCCGGCGTCGCGGGCGCCTTCCTGTAAGCTCCGCCGTCCGCCGGGCAAGCGGCTTTGAGGAGGGGTGAATGGAGCAGGTGGAGGGCGAGTTTGAGATTGTGAATGAGTTGGGCCTGCATGCGCGGGCCGCTGCTCAGCTCGTCCAAGTCACCAACAAGTACCCCTGCGACGTCACGCTGGAATGTGAAGGGCAAACCGTCAATGGCAAGTCCATCATGGGAGTCCTGATGCTCGCCGCCGCCCAGGGCATGCGCGTCCGAATCTCCTGCAGCGGGGGGCAGGCCAAGGCCTGCCTCGACGAGCTGGGCCGCCTCATCGCCAACCGCTTCGGGGAAGCCCGGTGAGCGAGCAAGCGACTCCCAGCTGCAGCATCCAGGGCATCGGGGCCAGCCCGGGTCTCACCATCGGCCGGGCCTTCGTCCTCGACCGCCGCCGGCTGCGCACGCCGAAGCTGCGCATCTCCCAAGGGGAGGTGGAGCCCGAGCTCATGCGGATGAAGACGGCCATCGACCTCTCGGACCACCAGCTGCGGGAGCTCAAGGAGCAGCTCGAACGAAGCGACGGGAAGGACCACGCCCTCATCCTCGAGGCGCACCGGCTCATGCTGCGCGACCCGATGCTGCTCGACGAGGTGAACCGGATGATTGCCGCCGAGCGCATCAACGCCGAATGGGCGGTGCGGCGGGTGACGCGCAAGCTGAAGCACGCCTTCGACAACATCGCCGACGAGTACTTCCGCGAGCGCCGGGCCGACGTCGACTTCGTCGCCGACCGCGTCGTGCGAAACCTCATGGGCCAGGTGGTGGACGTGGCGGTGGAGGTGCCCGAGGGCTCGGTGGTGGTGGCGCACGACTTGCCCCCCGCCGACGCCGCCATGCTGGCGCGCACCGGGCGCGTCCAGGCCTTCGTCACCGACGTGGGGAGCCAGACCAGCCACACCGCCATCGTGGCCCGCGCCCGGGCCACCCCGGCGGTGGTGGGCGCGGTGCGGGCGAGCGAGACCATCTCCCCCGGGGACGTGCTGGCGGTGGACGGGACGCGGGGGCTGGTGCTCATCAACCCGCGGCCCGACGAGCTCAAGGGCTTCGAGGCGGCCCGGGTGCGCTGGGCAGAGCTGGAGCAGCTGGCGCACGGGCTCCGGGAGGTGCCGGCGGTGAGCACCGACGGGTGCCGCGTCCGTCTCTTCGGCAACATCGAGTTTCTCGAGGAGCTGCCCTCGCTCCTCGAGCAGGGCGCGGAGGGGATTGGGCTGTACCGCACCGAGTTTCTGTTTCTCGACCGCTCCGAGCCGCCGACCGAGGACGAGCACTACCAGGCCTACCGCACCGTCCTCGAGGCCATGGGGACGCGGCCGGTCACCATCCGCACCCTGGACCTGGGCGGGGACAAGGTGCCCGGAAACCGGCGCTGGGAGCGCGAGCCGAATCCAGCCATGGGGCTCCGGGCCATCCGCTACTGCCTGGCGCGGCGCGACCTCTTCCGGACGCAGCTGCGGGCCCTCCTCCGGGCCAGCGTCTACGGAAACCTGAGGGTGATGTTTCCCCTCATCTCCGGCATGTCCGAGCTGCGCGAGGCGCGAAGCGAGCTCGAGGCCTGCCGGAGCGAGCTCGGCCGGGAGGGCGTCCGGGTGGGCGGGCGCTTTCCGGTGGGCATCATGGTGGAGACGCCCAGCGCGGCCTGGCTTGCGGACCGCCTGGCCACCGAGGCCGACTTCTTCAGCATCGGGACGAATGACCTCATCCAGTACACCCTGGCCATCGACCGGCAGAACCGCGAGGTGGCCTACCTCTACAAGCCGCTGCACCTCTCGGTGCTGCGGGCCCTGCACCACATCCTCGGCGCGGCGCGCGTGGCCGGCATCCCCGTCTCCATGTGCGGGGAGATGGCGGGAGACCCTCGCTACACCCTGGTGCTTCTGGCCCTGGGCCTCGACGAGCTGTCCATGACGGCCGGGCAGATTCCCACCATCAAGCAAACCATCCGCCGGCTGAGCCGCAACCAGGCCCGGGCGGCGCTGGAGCAGGCCATGCAGCTCACCACCGCCGAGGAGATTGAGCGCTTCCTCGACGAGATGGCGGAGCGGCTGGCCCTGGTCGAGCTCCCGCCCGTCGAGGCCGCGCCCTCAGGGCAGCAGAAGAGCGCCTCTTAGGAAGGCCAGCCGCTCGGGCGCGGGCCGCGTCGTACGTCCCGGGTGCTGTGCCCCGCATCCGCGCGGGAGGGTTCATGCCGGTTGGTAGACGGCTGCCACGACGCCCGTGTCGAAGGGGGTCGCGCTGATGAGTCGCAGGTCAACCGGGCTGTGCAGTCCGGAGAACAGCGGTTGCCCGCGGCCCAGCACCACGGGATGAAAGACGAGTCGGTATTCGTCGATGAGGCCAGACGCCACCAGACTTCGGGCGAATCCGGCGCCTCCATGCGCAAGGAGGAAGCTGCCCGGCTGTGCCTTCAGCCCGAGGACTTCCTCCGCGAGATTGCCGCGGGCCACCGTGGGTTCAGCCCAGGACCGCAGGACGGCCGCCGTCGGGGTGACGTCTGCCCGGTGCCCGATGCGCTCCTTCTTCGCGTCGGCGAGCGCTCGCGTCCCGTCCACCACGGTGCCGTCCTTGAGGCCGCTCCTCGAGAAGATGACCTTGGGGATGTCGTTCATCGCCGGGGCAAGCGGGGAGTCCGAATACGGCCAGAACGACGCCATGTCGGAATAGGTCCGGCTCCCCATGAGGTGCGCGCCGGCGTTTCGATGGGTCTCGACAACCCACTCCCTGGAATCGCCGCCCATAGTCCGAAAAAACGAGTCACTCTCGCCATTCGGCCCGCAGACAAAGCCGTCCAGCGAGATGGACATCTTCAGCACGAGCTTTCTCCTGACTGCTGTTGCGGTCGCCATGATGTCTCCTGAGTTGTGTGAGGCTTCGTCGCTTCACAGAGCTAGGACGAATGGCGGGGGCGCTTTTCGACAGGAGCAGGCCAACCTCACCGCCGCCCGAGGCGATGGAGGGCTTCCCCGACGAGGGTGGCGCAGCGGCTGGCCCTGGCCGAGCTCCCACCGGCGGCGGCCGCGTCCTCAGGGCACAAGAAGAGCGCTTCTCAGGAAGGCCAGCCGCTCGGCGCGGGCCGCGGGCACGGCCAGGGCGTGGTCCGCCTCGTACGTCCTGGTGGTGTGCCCGGGCGGGGCGGCGGCGTCGAGCGCCGCGGCAGAGGCGGCCGGGACGAAGGCGTCGCGACTCGCAAACTGCAGGAGGACTGCCCCGGTGAGCTGGCCGATGAAGGCCAGAGGGTCGAGCTCGGCCATGCGCTTCAGGTAGGCCTCCCTGTCCTTGGGCACGGGCCCATAGAAGGCCCAGTCCGAGAAATGGGGCGTGGGCGTCATCAGCACCCAGGCCCTCGGGCGGTGCTCGATGGCGCCGACGAGGATGGCGTGCATCGCTCCATAGTCGTGTCCCACCACCGCCAGCCGCGCGCCGTCCACCCCGGGCTCGGCGGACAGGAGCGACAGGGCGCGGACGAGGTCTCGGGTTTGCGCGATGGAGGCCTCGAAGTCCGCCTCGGGGACGCGGGCCTCGTAGTAGTCCTTCTGGCTCCACAGGGCGTCCACCAAGAGAGAGACGATGCCCAGGCCGGCCAGCTCCTCGGCCTCGGCGAGAAACTCGGTGCGGTTGCTGCTGCCGACGTCTCCCAGCCAGTGGACGTAGAGGACACCGGGGAAGGGCCCTCCTCCCGGGGGCCGGACACGCGTGGCCTTCACCCGCTCGCCCGCGACGCCACGGAAGCTGAGCTCCTCCACCGTGAAGCGCGCAGCCTCGTGACGGCTCTCCACCTGGACGTCGAGGGGCTTCCAGGCGCCGGCGCGCAGGCGCGACTCGACGGGGGCGTCCGGCGCTGGGCCCGTGCGCTGCGGTCCGGTACAGGAGAGAAGCAGCAAGCAGCCGAGCGCGAAGCGGAGGGTGCGGGCCATGCGTTTCCTCTCCTCGGGCCAGTGTCCCCAGGCCCCCAGTCGGCTTGTGCTACAGGAGCGCCCAAGAAGCAGCCCGTGTCGTTACGTCCGTGCCGTCCGAACGATGATTGCACACCCGTCGCCGCTTCCTGTCGTGCCCGCGCCGGGTGCCACTCCCGCACGCTGGCAACTGTGGCCGGCCGGGCGGCTTCTCGCGGTGACGGTGGTGGCGGCCGTCCTCTTCTCCGGCCTCGAGTCGACGGCCGGCGGGACGCACCCCGACGAGCGGCTCTACCTCTCGCTGGCCAACGAGATGCAGGCGCACGGGACGTGGATGACGCCCACGCTGCAGGGGGTGCCGGACTTCACCAAGCCGCCGTTGCTCTACTGGGCCTCGGCGCTGTGCCTGCGCGCCTTCGGCCCGCACCTCTGGGCGGCGCGGCTTCCGGTGGCGCTGTGCGCCTTCTTCTTGTGCCTGGTGGCGGGGCGTCTGGCGCGGCGCTTCGGGGGCGAGCCCGCCTTCGTCCGCGGCGTCCTCCTCGTCGGGACGTCTTTGGGACTGTTGCGCTACGGCCGGCTCTTGATGATGGACGTGCCGTTGGCCTTGGCCCTGGCCCTCGGGGTGGAGGCGGCCTTCGTGGCCGCCGTCGAGCGCCGCCCGCGACTCTTCCTCGGCGTCGGGCTGGCCGCCGGCCTCTCGGCCTTCCTCAAGGGCCCGGTGGGGCCACTCCTCGTATTCTCCATCGCCGCGGGCGTCGTCGCCCTCCGGGCTCCGGCGCTCCTGCGCAGCGTCTGGGTGGTGGCCTGTGTGGGCCTGGCCGCGGTGGTGAGCGTCCCCTGGGTGGTGGCCATGGCGCTGCGGCACGGCCCGGCATTTCTCGAGCGCTTCATCCTCGTGGAGAATTTCGGAAAGTTTGGTGTCCGCTGGACGTTTGCCTCGGAGGCCTGGCTTCTGGCGGTGCTGCTCTTGCTCGCCCTGCCCTGGGTGGGCCTCGTGCAGTGGCGCGGCCTGCCGCGGGACGTGCGGGTGCTGAGCGGGGTGTGGCTGGGCGTCGTGCTTCTCGTCTTCTCCCTTCCCGGGTTGAAGCAGTCGCACTACGTCCTTCCCTGCCTCGTCCCCCTCCTGCTCCTGGCCGCGGTGCCCGCGACGCCGCAGGCGTACGCCGCCCGGACGTCGGCCGCCCTCCTGTTTGTGCTGGCCCTCCTGTCGCTCTTGGCCCTGCGGGTGGGCTTTCCACTCTCGGCGCGGCTCGGGCTTCTGGGCATGGCCGTGCTGCTCGGGCTTGCGGCCTTCGCGCTTCTGCGGCTTCGTCCGGACGGGGCAGCGGTGGGCTTTGCAGGGGCGGCCATCCTGGCCCTCTCCCTGGTGCTGCCGGCGCTCAACCCGCCGCCCGTCTCCGAGGCGGCCTGGGCGGCCGCCGGCGAGCGGCCCGTCGTCGTCTTCCGCCAGGAGCCCGGGCTGTACGAGCTCTTGTCCGACAGGAAGGTGCGCCGGGTGAATGACGCCGAGGAGACGTCGGTGGCGGTGGCCCAGGGCGCGGCCGCCGTCCTGCCCTTCCAGGACTTCGCTGTCATGCCGAAAGAGATGCAGGACGGGCTCGAGCCGCTGACGCACTGGCCACGCCTGCGCCCGCGGCTGTCGCCCGGCGACGTCGTCCAGGCGCTGCTCGCGGGAAGTCCGGTGCCGCTGCAAGAGGAGGCCCTCCTCGTGGTGCGCGTCCCGAAGCGCGCGCGTCCCTGAAGGAGCCCATGGGTCGAGGCGGCCCTGGTTTGACGCGCCACGTCCCGCCTGCATAGTGTCCGCGCCTCTTTTTGGGAGCACGCCATGCCGAAGGACTTTCTCTTCACATCCGAGTCGGTGACCGAAGGCCACCCGGACAAGGTCGCAGACCAGATTAGCGACGGTGTCCTCGACGCCATCATCGCCAAGGACATCCACGGCCGGGTGGCCGTGGAGACGCTGGTGAAGACGGGATTCTGTGTGGTGGCCGGCGAGGTCAGCACCTCGAGCTACGTCGACATCCCGAAAATCGTCCGCAGCACCATCGTCCGCATCGGCTACACCGACAGCGCCATGGGCTTCGACGGAAACACCTGCGGCGTGCTGGTGGCCATCGAGGGCCAGAGCCAGGACATCGCGCGTGGCGTGGACAACAACAAGGAGCAGGGCGCGGGCGACCAGGGAATGATGTTCGGTTATGCCTGCAACGAGACGCCGGAGCTGATGCCGGCGCCCATCCACTATGCCCACGCGCTCACCCGTCGGCTGGCGGACGTGCGGCGCAAGCTGCATCCCTGGCTCCGGCCGGACGGCAAGAGCCAGGTGACGGTGCAGTACGTGGACGGCCGCCCGGTGCGCATCGACACGGTGGTGGTGTCGACGCAGCACGCGGAAGAGGCGTCGAACAAGAAAATCCACGCCGCGGTGATGGAGGACGTCATCGCCAAGGCGCTCCCCCGGCGCCTGCTCGACAAGAAGACGCGCTACCACATCAACCCCACCGGCCGTTTCGTCATCGGTGGACCGATGGGCGACTCCGGCGTCACCGGGCGAAAAATCATCGTCGACACCTACGGCGGGATGGGACGGCACGGCGGCGGGGCCTTCAGCGGGAAGGACCCCTCCAAGGTGGACCGCAGCGCGGCCTACATGGGCCGCTACATCGCGAAGAATGTCGTCGCCGCCGGGCTGGCCGACCGCTGCGAGGTGCAGGTGTCCTACGCCATCGGCGTGGCCGAGCCGGTCTCGGTGATGGTGGACACCTTCGGGACTGCCCGCGTGGACGAGGCGCGCATCGCGCAGGCCGTGCGCCGGACGTTCGGGCTCAAGCCGAGGGAAATTATCGAGCACCTCGACCTTTTGCGGCCCATCTACCAGCGCACCGCCTCCTACGGACACTTCGGTCGGCCGGACAAGGACTTCAGCTGGGAGCGCACGGACCAGAAGGAAGCGCTTCGAGACGCCGTCGGCCAGCGTCACCTGCGCGCCGTCGGCGCCTAGGCCCGAAAAAGGGGAGCGCCACCGGCAGCGTGACGCGGCTTCTCCTCTGCGTGGCCGGCCTTGTGGGCCTGGCCCTCGCCCTCGGCTGCACCGCCGGCCCGCCCGTCCTGTGTGCCCTCGGGCTTCCGGACGGCGGGTGCAGCTACCACGTCGAGGTGCACTGCGGTGACAGCCTCGTGTGCAGCGGGAAGAGCGTGCAGGTGCTGGACGCCGGCACCTGCGTACGCGACCCGGGCGCTGACGTCATCGACTGCACCTGAGCCGCGGTCGCTCCTGCACAGCCGTCCTCGAGGGTCCGCGAGGCCCGTGCCCTTCTTGGGCGACGTCACTGCACGACGAGGATGCGTCCGGGCCCGGCGAAGGCCTGGGCCAGTGGCTCCACCACCCCGACGGAGAGTTGAAGGACGAGGAGCAGCCACACCAGGGCCTGGAAGAGGCCGAAGAGCAGCTCCGGGGAAGCAACGCGGGACAGAAGTGAGCGACGCATGGGGACAACCTCCTCTAACCATCAATTGGCTAGATGGTGGTTATATACGCCGCAGGCCTCTAACCTGTCAAATCGATTTTGTGGGTTATAGTCCTCCCGCCATGACTCCTTCCCCTTCCAGGCCCTTCGAGCTCTTCGGTGGCCACCCGGCGCTGGACTTCGTCAACACCGTGGGCGGCAAGCGCCTCGTGCAGCCCCGCGAGGACTTGCACCGCTTTCAGGACCTCGTGGCCTGGGCGGCCCAAACCGGCGTCCTCACCGCGCCCGAAGCCAAGGCGCTTGGCCGCGAGGCCCTGGCCCACCCGGCCGAGGCAGAAGTGGCGCTGGAGCGTGCGCGCGCGTTTCGCGAGTCGCTCTACCGACTCCTCCTGGCCCTGGTGGAGGGCGAGGCCCCTCCCAAGGAGGAGCTCTCTTCACTCGACGCCGAGGTGCGGAAGGCCCTGGCCAGCCGGCGGCTTCGCGCCGAGGGCGGGGCCTGCACCTTCAGCCCGCCGGACGCTTCCCTCTCTGACTCCGTCGTGCCGAGGGTGGCGCTGGCTGCCGCGGAGCTGCTCACCAGCCCTCAACTCAAACGGGTGCGGGTATGCGGGGCGACGGCCAGCGAAGGCTGCGGCTGGCTCTTCCTCGACGAGACGCGCAACCACAGCCGTCGCTGGTGTGACATGGCGACGTGCGGAAACCAGCACAAGGCCAGAAGGCACTACGCCCGGGTGCGCGCCAAGGCCTGAGGGTCGCCCCAGCTGGGCAGTTGGGCCTGTGGCCCCCGGTGTCCGGCCTGACGGGGCGGCATCCGCCGGCCGACGCTTGCCCAAGGAGGTCCGCCCACGGTAGAGGGTCCAGCCCCACAAAACCCCGCACCGAAGGATTGTTCCGCCATGGCCGTCGCCCGCAAGGTCGTCCAGCTGAAGAAGAAGGCCCCCAAGGGCGCTCCCGTGGACTGCGACGTGAAGGACCTGTCGCTCGCCGAGCGCGGCCGTCTGCGCATCGAGTGGGCCGGCCGCTCCATGCCGGTGCTGCACCTCATCCGCGACCGCTTCGCCAAGTCGAAGCCCTTCAAGGGCCTGCGGATGGTGGCCTGCCTGCACGTCACCACCGAGACGGCCAACCTGGCCATCGCCCTCAAGGCCGGCGGTGCGGAAGTCACCCTCTGCGCCAGTAACCCCCTCTCCACCCAGGACGACGCCGCGGCCTCGCTGGTGATGGACCACGGCATCCGCGTCTTCGCCATCAAGGGCGAGGACAACCAGACGTACTACCGCCACATCGCCTCAGCCCTCGAGAGCCGTCCCCACCTCACCATGGACGACGGCGCGGACGTGGTGGGCGTGCTGCACTCCGAGCGCAAGGACCTGCTGAAGAAAATCATCGGCGGGACCGAGGAGACCACCACCGGCGTCATCCGGCTCAGGGCCATGGCCAAGGAGGGCGTGCTCCGCTACCCCATCGTCGCGGTCAATGACGCGCTCACCAAGCACCTCTTCGACAACCGCTACGGGACGGGGCAGTCGACGCTGGACGGCATCATCCGCGCCACCAACCGCCTGCTGGCCGGCAGCGTCTTCGTCGTCGCCGGCTACGGCTGGTGCGGGCGCGGCTTGGCCATGCGGGCCAAGGGCATGGGCGCCGACGTGGTGGTGACCGAAATCGACCCGCTCAAGGCGCTCGAGGCGGTCATGGACGGCTACCGGGTCATGCCGATGAAGGACGCGGCGAAGCTTGGCGACTTCTTCTGCACGGTGACGGGCAACGTCAACGTCGTCCGCCAGGAGCACTTCGAGGCGATGAAGGACGGGGCCATCGTCTCCAACAGCGGCCACTTCAACGTGGAGCTGGACCTCGCCTCGCTGGCCGCCATCGCCACGGACAGGAGCATGGTCCGCGACTTCGTCGAGCAGTTCACCCTCAAGAATGGCCGGCGGATTGTGGTGCTGGGCGAGGGCCGGCTCGTCAACCTGGCCACCGCCGAGGGCCACCCCTCGAGCGTCATGGACATGTCCTTCGCCAACCAGGCCCTGTGCAGCGAGTGGATGGTGAAGAACCACGCCAGCCTGGAGAACAAGGTCTACACCGTGCCCGAGCCCATCGACCGCGAGATTGCGCGGCTCAAGCTCAAGGCCATGGGCGTGAAGGTGGACGTCCTCACCGAGGAGCAGGTGAAGTACCTGGACAGCTGGAACGTCGGGACCTGAGCTTCTAGGGGACCAGCGCCAGGTACTGCTCGTAGCGCGTCTGAATCTGCGAGACGTACCGCACCGGCTCGCTGCCGCGCGCGTAGCCGTAGCGCGCCCGCCGGTAGTTGGCCGGCTTCTGCAGCTCGAGCATCGCCTTCTCCACGCTGCCGAACCACCGGTTCTTATCCAGGCCCTCCTCGCTCGCCAGCCGCCGGGCGTCGGAGAGGTGGCCGAGCCCGACGTTGTAGGCCGCGAGCGCGAAGCGGACGCGCTGCTGCAGGGCCAGGTCCGGCTCGAGCTGCCCCATGAGCTCCGCCAGGTAGGCGATGCCGGCATGGGTGCACTCCTCGGGGTCGGTCAGCTTGGTGAAGCCTAAGCTTTGGGCGGTGCGCGGAAGAATCTGCAGGAGGCCCACCGCGCCCTCGCGGCTTCGGGCCTTGGGGTTGAAGTGGCTCTCCTGGTAGGCCTGCGCGGCGGTGAGGCGCCAGTCGAAGCCATAGCGCGGCGCAAACTTCTGAA
>Ga0302311_10002513_pt1 | contig 20795 bp, 17 predicted proteins | sample III_Palsa_N1_3_FD_200449 | JGI IMG/M metagenome (GOLD analysis project Ga0302311, IMG submission 200449) | Peat permafrost microbial communities from Stordalen Mire near Abisko, Sweden - III_Palsa_N1_3 | ecosystem: Environmental > Terrestrial > Soil > Palsa > Peat permafrost | place: Sweden... | reverse complement strand
CGCCCAGGACCTTTCCGAAACGGAAAGGACGGTTCTGTTCGCCGCCCAAGCCCCAACCGCCGTCGCTTCGCTGGCGGGAACGATCTCTGAGCCTGCCTGGCGGTCGAGGCCAAGCTGGTATCTCCTCGCCAGCGACGATCACGCGATCGCGCCGAAGCTGCAGCGGATCATGTCTGGGCGAATGGTGGCAAGTGTAACCGAGGTCGCCTCAAGCCACGTGGCGATGCTATCCCACCCAGACGTCGCCTCACGCCTCATCCTTGACTCCGTCCACGGGTCCTAAACGCAACAAGTCGCTGCATCGAAGCGCAGATCTTTGCACAAGCGGACTGGACGGTGGCTCTGCCGCACCAGCGACTGCAGGGGTTCTGTCCCGGCTGGGCTTGAACCGAATTGCGGCTGAACGTGGCGGGCCCCAGCTGAAGACGAGACGCCTCGGCGCTCAGTGAACCCGACGCGGGCTCCTGCGGGCAATTCATGTAATCCCCATTTGAACAAGGTCAGGCATGCGAGGCAGTTGCATCCAGCCATTGGCTTGCCGCGCCGGGGTCGGCGCGTTATTTTACACCGATCGATCAACAACGCTGGACCTTCCATGGCGCGGCCCCGCGAATTCGACCGTGATGAAGCGCTGAATGCGGCGGTGGAGACCTTTTGGACCCACGGCTTCGAGGGCGCGGGGATGGAGAGCTTGACGGCCGCCATGGGGATCGGCCGCCAGAGCATCTATGGCGCGTTCGGCAGTAAGAAGGCGCTCTATCTCGAAGCCCTGCAAGCCTACAACACCGGCAACGTCGCGGCCCTGGTGAGCGGCCTGCGCAAGGCCAAGTCGCCGTTGGAGGGGTTGAGGATCGTTCTGCTGACCCCCATCCAGCTCAGCGGCCCGGAGCGGGCCAAAGGCTGCTTCGGCATCAACGCTATCTGTGAGTTCGGCCAATCGGATGCGGACGTGACAGCGGCGCTGTCGGTTTCAGGGCGGATCTTGCAAGTCGCCCTGGTTGACCTGGTGCGCGAGGCCCAGGCCAAGGGCGAGATCGAGCCCAAGCTCGACCCTGTCGTGGCCGTCGGCTTGATCCAGACCTTACTGTCCGGGATCAAGGTCGCCGCTCGGGCCGGGGCAACCCCAGAAGCCATGCGCAAGATCGTCGATCTCGCGCTGGGCGCACTCAAACCTTAGCCGCACGCATCGGGCTTGCGTTCTTCGTAGCGCATGTTATGGACCGATCGTTCCATAATATGGGTCGGGAGAATGCGATGGCTAAATCGGCTCTGGTGATCGGGGGTTCGCGTGGAATCGGCGCCGCGGTGGTTCGCCGCCTGGCCGAAGACGGCCTGGATGTGGCCTTCACCTTCGCCACCGCCAAAGACGCTGCCGAGTTGGTGGTCGCCGACGTGGAAAGGTTGGGCCGGCGAGCCATCGCCCGCCAAGTTGACAGCGAAGAACGACCTGGCGCTGCGAGCCGTCGTATCGGAAGCGGCTAAGGCGTTGGATGGGCTGGATGTCCTGGTCTGCAACGCCGGCATTCTGCTGCCCGGCGGAATTGAGGACTACGCCATGGCGGACTACGAGCGGATGATGGCGGTCAACGTGCGCTCGGTGTTCAGCGCAATCCAGTCCGGCGCCAAGGTGATGTCGTCGGGCGGACGGATCATCGTCATCGGTAGCATTGTGGGGGCGCGGACCGGCTTTCCCGGCATCAGCATCTACGGCATGACCAAGGCTGCCGTCGCCGCCCTGGTGCGCGGCGCGGCGATCGATCTCGCGCCGCGGGCGATCACCGTGAACACCGTCGCGCCTGGCCCGACGATCACCGGTATGAACCCCGCAGACGGGCCGATGGCCGAGCGCATCACCAGTAGCGTTCCACTCGGTCGGATGGCCGACGCGCGTGAGACCGCCAGCCTGGTCTCCTATCTCGCCGGCCCGGAGTCGGGCTTCATCACCGGCGCCACCCTTAACATCGACGGCGGCGTCAGCGCCTAAGCCGCGCGCCGCCAGGAGGGACCTATGAGCATGAAAACAGTTCTGATCACCGGCGCCTCGAGCGGCGTCGGCGAGGCCACGGCGCGCTTGTTCGCCCGCAAGGGTTGGAATGTGGTCGCCAGCGCGCGCGCCATCGAACGGATCGGCAGCTGGGCGGATCGGCCGAACATTGCCAGGCTGCAGATGGACGTGACCGACGAGGCGGGCGTGCAGGCGGCGGTGGCCAGCGCGGCGGCGCGTTTCGGTGGGCTCGACGCCCTGGTCAACAATGCGGGCGCAGGCCTGGCCGGCGCATTCGAGTCGATCGACGAGGCCGACCTGAAAGCGCTGTTCGAAGTAAACCTGTTTGGTCCGGCTCGCACCATCCGGGCGGCGATCCCACACCTGCGCGCGCGCAAGTCCGGCGTGATCGTGAACGTCACCTCCATCACCGGCCGGCTCGGCCTGCCATTCATGGCCCCTTACGACTCCACTAAGTTCGCGCTGGAGGGGCTGAGCGAGTCCCTAAGCTATGAACTCAGCACGGTGGGAATCCGCGTCAAGCTGGTCGAGCCGGGCGGCGTCAGAACCCAGTTTTCCCACAAATGGGTCCGCAACGCGCTCTACAATCCCGCGCTCGACAGCCTGATCGACCGGATGGCGGTTGGCATCACCAAAGCCAAGGGCCCCGAAGGCGTGGCCCGCACCATCCTCAGGGCCGCCAACGATCGCTCCGCTCGGCTTCGCTACACCGCCAATGGGAGCGGCCCGCTGATCCTGCTCAATCGTTTCCTGCCGTCCTCGGTCTGGCGGGGCGTGATCACGTCGAGTTTCCTGAAAGGCAGCCGCGACGGCGCCGCGCGAACCGCCCTGGCTACAGGCGAATCGGATGGTCGTTCTTGACGGGTCGATAGGGGAAGGTCGATGAAACCATTCAGTATTTTTGCATTCCTTGCGTTGATTGCAGCGGGCCTGGCGCGCCCCGCGGGCGCCGCGCCAACGCTGCGGGTGGAGGCCATTTCCTCATCCGCCGCTTATGTGACTGGCGATGATGTCGTCGTGCGAGTGCAAGGGGCTCGGGGGCTCACCCTGGGAGCGCTGCACTTTCGGCTGAACGGGAAGGTGATATCGCCACGCAACCTCGACGGCGACGGTGCGGCGGTGACAACCACGATCGAGGGTTTGCGGCCCGGTTTCAACACCCTTGAAGTGAGCGGCGCTCGGGGGCCTGCTGCGCGGCTGAAGCTGACGACGCACGACCCGCGTGCGCCCCTGTTCGCCAAGCCGCGTTTGCCGCTATTGGACTGCGCCACGGAAAGCTCAGGCCTCGGCAAAGCGCTGGATTCTGATTGTTCGGCCGCCGCGCGGATCGACTACTTCTACCGAAGCACGAAGGGAGGCTTTCAGCCGCTGGGCGATCCCGCCGCGCGTCCGGACGACCTGGCCAGCGTGGAGGCGGCGAACGGACGCGTCCCCTATATCGTTCGCGTCGAATCCGGCGTGATCGACCGGGGAGTCTATCGCATCGCCGTGCTCGACGATGGTCGCCAAGGACCCTGGCGGCCAAGTCCGATGTGGAACCGCCGGCTGGTGATCTTCTACGGCGGCGGCTGCGGCATGCACTACAGCCAGGGCGGCGATCGGATCGATCAGGTATTGAGCGATCTCGAACTCTCCAAGGGCTTTGCCTACGCCATCTCCACCAACCTGGTGAACCAGCAGTTCTGCGCGCCGCTGGTGCAGGCGGAGACGACCTTGAGGCTCAAGGAGCACGTGGTGAAATCCTATGGACCGCTCGCCTGGACGCTTGGCACGGGGGCCTCGGGCGGCTCGATCCAGCAGCTTCTTATCGCCGAGATGTTTCCCGGCCTGCTGGACGGAATCCAGCCGGGCATGTCGTTCCCGGACAGCCAGCTGCAGCCTCCGCTGGATTGCGCGGTCCTGAAGCGGGTTTTTGACGCCGATCCGGCGCGCTGGACCGAGGAAAAGCGGGCCGCCGTGAGCGGGGCGACCCTGTCCACCTGCCATGATTGGAACGACACCTTCGCCGGAACCCTGGCCGTCCGCGCGCCGACCCCCGACCCCGCCAACGCGCTTGATCACGTGGTCAACACGGTCGGCGGCGCCCTGCTCGGTGATTTTCGGCCGTGCGGCGTTTCCGACGCCAAACGGCTCTACGACCCGGTCGTCAACCCCAAGGGCCTGAGGTGTTCGCTCTATGATTTCAATGTCGGCCAGCTCGGCAGCGACCAAAAGGGGCGCGCGCGCCGTCCGTTTGACAATGTCGGAGTTGAGTACGGTCTGGCGGCGTTGCAGGCACGCCGCATCAGTCTTGACGACTTCCTGGCCCTGAACGCGGCAGCGGGCGGCTTCGACACTGACGGCGTTCCCAGCACGGCGCGCAGCGTGGGCGACCCAATCGGCATCAAGAACGCCTACGCCACCGGGTTGTTGAATTCCGGCGGTGGCGGCCTGTCCTTGGTCCCGATCGTCAACCAACGCGTCTATGTGGATACCGCGCCTCCCGGCCTCGCAGCCTCGATCCATGACCGCTTGGAGGATTTCGTCATCCGCTCTCGCCTTGTCCGGGCCAACGGCAGCGCCGCCAATCAGGTGATCTGGGTCTCCGCCCCAGTCGGTCCGGTCAATCTGAAGGCTCTCTCGCTCGACTTGGCGACGCGCTGGCTGGACGCCTTAGTCGCCGATCCCGCGCCGCTTTCGCTGGCCAAGGTTGCGCGGCTGAAACCTCGTGACGCCGTGGACGCCTGCTGGTCCCCACAAGGCGAACGGATCGATGAGCCGGCCGATCCTGAGGCGAGCAACCGTTGCAACGTGCTTTATCCACTGCACAGCGAACCCCGCGTGATAGCGGGCGAGCCGCTCCGCAACGATGTCTTCAAGTGTCGCCTAGCGTCGCCGAAACGCTCGGACTACGGCCCGGCGATGTCAGAGGCGCAGTGGCGGCGGCTAAATCAGGTCTTTCCGAAAGGCGTTTGCGACTATCGTAGTCGTGATCCTTATTGGGTGGCTTTCAAGGGTCCGCTGGCGGCAGTAACGTCCAGGCCCGCCCTTTGATTGCGCTCGGCATTATCTGCACCGCTTCACTCAGCGAACAGGCCGCACGTAACTTACTTTATGGAACCGGCCCGCCAGGCGGAGAGGGCCTTCTTATGACGATACCTGACTCAACTCGGACTCTGGCGGAGTCCAGTAGTTGGCCGCTCCCAGGGCCCAACTCACCGCGGCAGGTGGCGGCAATCACCCAAGACCGAGCCTGCGTCCCAGCGCCGCATCAGCAAGAATTGACAGGCTCGCATTAGAGGCTCAATAGGATGACTGATTAGTTAGTCAGTGTGGGTCCATGGCAAGATTCACTCCCGCTCAGAAAGAAGGCCGGCGCCAGGAAATCCTCGCGGCTGCGTCGCGGTGCTTCGCACGCAATGGCTTCCACAGCACGACGATCACGGACATCGTCCGGGAGTCTGGCATCAGCCAAGGCACCTTCTACCTGTACTTCGAGACCAAGGACGACGTTATTGCCGCCCTGGCGGACGACCGAAGCCAAGGCGACGCCTTCATCAACGCAATCGCCGGAGCCGAAGTTGACCCCGTCGTTGGGCTCACGATCTTGTTCGACCTGCATGGCAGAACCCTTGCCGATGTTCAGCGCGCCGACGAACGACGTGTAACCATCCAAGGTTGGGCGGAGGCGCTGCGCAACGATGCAATCCGCCAGCAGTTGGTGGCCAATCTGTTGCGGGTCCAGAAAGAGATCGCCCTCCTGATCGTGCGCGGACAGGGGACTGGCCAGTTCAGGGCCGACGCCGAGCCAGCGGGCGTCGCGCGCGTCCTCATGGCGCTCTTCCGAGGGCTGTCGCTGTTGACGGCGCTTGACGGAGCGTTCGACGCCGCGCTGACCGCAAAATCGATCGAGGACATGGTGCGGGGCGCGCTCCGGCCTCACGGCGAACCGGGCGAGGCGGAGCGAGTCGGTCAGGCGGAGGCGCACTGATGACCGTAGCAACCAATCGGACGGCATTGGCGAGCCCTACCGTCAAACCCTTTCGCTTCGCGATGCTGGTTCCCACCCTGGTGGTGAACGTTGCTCTACCCATCGGAATCCTCAAGACCCTGGAAGGGCTTGGCGTCCCTCCGATCTGGGCGCTCGCCGGCGGCTGCGCACCGCCTGTGCTCAACAACCTGCGCATCTGGGTCAAATCCCGGCGCCTCGATCCGGTCGGCATCCTGATGATGGCCTCCATCGCCAGCGGACCCGTTGCGTCGCTGGTCTCGGGCCAGATCTCCTCCAGGATCGTCACGGACTGCCTTCTGGCCAGCGCCTGGGGTCTGGCGTTTCTCGGCTCGCTGCTGTTCAGCCGGCCGGCGATGTTCTTCCTCATCCGGGCGCTCGTCGCTGCGGACGACCCTTCGAGAACTGAGACCTGGAACGGCCTTTGGCGCTACGGCGTGTTCCGCTCGGCGCTACGGTCGATCACCGCGGCCTGGGGCGTGGTCTACTTCGCCGAGGCGGCGTTCGAAATAGGGCTCGCAGGCGTGCTGAAGGCAGAGACTGTCGCGACCATTGCGCCGCTCATCAGCACGGGCGGCACCCTCGGGCTCATCGTGCTCACCCACCAGGTCATGCAGGCGATGCGCCGGCGCCTTGAATACGTGGAGCATGTGACATGGCCGTTGTGAAGGAAGAAGCCATGACGGACTCAGCCGATCTCATCATTCGCGGCGGAACGATCTTCGACGGGACGGGCGGGGCGCCGTTTGAAGCCGACGTGGCGATCACGGACGGCCGGATCGCCAAGGTCGGCCGGTGCGATGGTCCCGCTAGGGAGGTGATCGACGCCCGTGGAATGATGGTGACGCCGGGCTTCGTCGACATCCATACGCACTATGACGGCCAATTGGTCTGGTCGCCGTTCCTCGCCCCTTCGTCGAGCCACGGCGTAACCAGCGTGGTGACTGGCAACTGCGGCGTGGGTTTCGCCCCGTGCCGCCCGCGAGATCACAAGCGCCTCATCAAACTGCTGGAAGGTGTGGAAGACATGCCTGAGGTGGTGCTGGCCGACGGCCTCACCTGGGAGTGGGAGAGCTTTCCGCAGTTCGTCGCCGCGATAGGTAGCAGGGCGCACGACATCGACTTCGCCGTCCAGCTGCCGCATGCGGCGCTACGCATGTATGTGATGGGCGAGCGGGCGGCGGACGGTGCGATCGCGACCGATCAAGACATCGACCAGATGCGGCGGCTGGCTCGGGAGGCCGTGGCGGCCGGCGCGATCGGATTTGGAACCTCGCGCAGCATTTTCCACACCTCTCCGGATGGCGACGTCATTCCCACCGCCCACACACCGGAGGCGGAACTTCGCGCCATCGCGCTGGGAATGAAGGACGCCGGCGGCGGCGCCATCCAAGCGATCCTCAACATCCAGGCGCCAGCGCCGGACCACCAGATGTTCTGTCGGATATCGGCGGAGACGGGATGCCCATTCTCCTTCACCCTGCTGCAGGTGCTGGGCACGCCGCCCGATAGCTGGAGGGAGCTTCTGGAGCTTACGCAGCTGGCGAACCGTCAAGGAATTCAGGTCACTGCCCAGGTCTTTCCCCGCCCAGTGGGCGTGTTGCTCGGACTGGACGCCTCCTACCACCCTTTCGCGGCGCATCCTGCCTACCTGCGCATCGCGCACCTGCCGCTCGCCGAGCGGGTGGCTGAGATGCGAAAGCCGCAAGTGCGCGCGGCTATCCTGGCGGACAAGCCTGAGGCGCGAGGAATGTTGTTCTATTATACCGCGCGGCTATTCGACACGATCTACCCACTCGGCGATCCGCCGAACTATGAGCCGTCTCCCGCCGACAGCATCGCCGCCCAGGCCGGGGCTCAGGGCGTTTCGCCCGACGACGTAGCTTATGATCTACTCCTCGAGGAGGAAGGCCGCGCGCTGCTTCTCCAGACCATCTCCAACTATGTCGAAGGCAGCCTTGACGCCGTCCGCGACATGCTGATCGCGCCCCACACGGTGCCGGCCCTGGGTGACGGCGGCGCGCATTACGGCATGATCTGCGATGCCTCGTATCCAACCTTCATGCTCGCCTATTGGGGGCGTGACAGGGCAGTCGGCCGGATCGGCTTGCCGCAGATCGTACGCAGTTTGACGACAACACCCGCCGAGATTCTTGGGTTGAACGACCGCGGCCGCATCGCTGCCGGCCTCAAGGCCGACCTCAATGTGATCGACTTCGACCGTCTGAAGCTCCACTCCCCAAGGACGATCCACGACCTGCCCTCCGGCGGTCGTCGCTTGACTCAGGAGGCCGACGGCTACGTCGCCACGATCGTCAGTGGCCAGATCATTCGACGCGGAGGCGAGCCCACCGGCGCGCTACCGGGCCGCATGATCCGCCGCCCGAACGGTTGAGTCAGCATTGAGCGGACTTCTTGCCCGGCGCTGGTGGACAACCAGACTGGCGGCGCCGGCCACGATAAGGACCGCATCGGAGTCCCCGGTTATGCGCAGACGCACACTCCTGACCGGCGCGGCCGCGCTCATGCTGGCGCCGGCCTTTGACGCCATGGCGGTCAGCCCAGGTCGGCTAAACCGCGCGCGGCCGGGCGACCCAACCTGGCCAGAACCGGAGGCGTGGCAGGGGCTCGCCAATCGTGTCGGCGGCAAGCTGATTCAGCCCAAGCCTCTGTTCGCCGCCTGCGCCGACCCGTCTCAGGCCGAAGCCTGCGGCGCGGTTCGCAAACAGATGTTCAACCCCTTCTTCCTCGGCGACCAGCCCGCCGGCACGCAGGTCTCTGGCTACTTCAAGGCCTGGACGCCAGAACCCAGCGCCTACGCGATCGAGGCCCAGAGCGCGGAGGACGTGGCGCAGGGCGTCATTTTCGCCCGCGAGCACAATCTGCGGCTCGTGGTGAAGGGTCCCGGGCACAGCTACCTCGGCTGTTCGAGCGCGCCCGACTCGCTGCTGATCTGGACACGGCCGATGAGCGAGGTGACCGTCCATGAGGCGTTCACGCCGCTCGGCGGCGCCGAAACGGTTCCCGCGGTCAGCGCCGGCGGTGGGGCGCTGTGGATTGACGTTTATCATGCGGTGAGCGTCGAGGCCGGCCGCTACGCCCAGGGCGGCGCCTGCTGCGATGTCGGCGTCGCCGGCCTAGTGCAGGGCGGCGGGTTCGGTTCGCTGTCGAAGGCATTCGGCGTCGCGGGGGCCAGCCTGCTCGAAGCCGAGGTGGTCACCGCCGATGGCCGGATCCGCACAGTGAACGCCCATCGCGACCCGGACCTGTTCTGGGCTCTGAAGGGCGGCGGAGGCGGTGGTTTCGCCGTCGTCACGCGCGTCACGCTGAGGACGCACGACCTGCCGGCCGACTTCGGTGTGCTGGAGGCGACGTTCAAGGCCCCGTCTGACGAAGCCTTCAAGGCCCTGTTGGACCAGTTCCTGGCCGTCTATGCACGCAACCTGCTCAATCCCAACTGGGGCGAGCAGGTGCATGTCCAGGGCGACAATACGCTAGACATCGCCATGCTGTCGCAGGGCCTCAGTGAGGGCGAAATGCGCGCAGCGTGGCGGCCGCTGCTCGATTGGGTCGCCGACCCGTCGCACGGCGTCACCGCCGCCACGCCTTTCACCGCAACCCCGATCCCGGGGCGGGCCTATTGGGACCTTCGGCGGCGCGCCGACCTGGGGCTCAAGGACGTGATCTTCGACCCCCGCCCCTCCGCGCCGGCCTGGCGCGGCTGGTGGAAACGAGACGCGGCGCAGGCGGGCGTCTATCTGCATGCTTTCGACTCCGTCTGGCTGCCGCGCCGGCTGCTCGATGTGGATCGGCGCGCGGCCCTGGTGGACGCCCTGTTCGACGCCAGCCGCGCCCATGCGGTCAGCCTGTACTTCAACAAGGGCTTGGCCGGCGCACCTGCCGAAGCCATCGCCGCCGCGCGCGAGACGCCGATGAACCCGGACGCGCTGGACGCCTTTGCCCTGGCCATGGTCTTCGACGGCGGACCGCCGGCCTTTCAAGGCTCGCCGTTCAAGCCAAACGCCATGGCGGCTCAAAAACACGCCGACGCGATCGACCAGGCGATGCGGCGGCTGCGCCAGGCCGCGCCCGGCGCGGGGTCCTATCTCGCCGAGAGTAGTTTCTTCAACGAGAACTGGCGCCGCGACTACTGGGGCGAACACTATCCCAGGCTTCGGCGCATCAAGGCCCGCTACGACCCGGCCGGGCTGTTCTTCACCCACCATGGCGTGGGCTCGGAGGACTGGAGTGCGGACGGCTTCACGCGGCGCGCCTAGCGTGGGCCGCCCCCGCCGGAACACGGACCTTCTTAAGTGGCAAATCGACCAGCGCTTGGACGTCAGGAAACTGGAGTGAAGCCAATGACTGTTTCTGTTGAGGGTTTCGGATGCCGGCCCTTGCAGGAGGTCTGGGTCCGGCACTGAGGGCTGGCTTCCGAAAGCCTTCAGGGGCATCTTCGCCAATGGCCTTTGCGCAGACCTGACTCAAAGCGGCTGTTCGGAATGTCCGGATCCGGCGATGAAGCTTCGCGGCCGTCCAACGGCCACTTTCCGTATGAAGGCTAGCCCATCTCGATGCGCAATGCGCATCAAATGTATCGATCATTGCATTGGATGAAACGCTATCGCGCAGGCTAGTCTGCAATCAAGGCGATTGGCCGGCTCCCGCGAGCGAGGTTTGGCATGGATTTGATTTCGCTTGGCGATTGACGCGCGAAAGCCAAGGATTCGGGGTAGGTTTGCTGTGTTGGCGTTGGCAGTGGCAGGGTTTGCTTCGATGGCGACTGCGCGGGTCGATACGACGGGCCCTGTTCGTGCAACTGAGGCCGGGCGCGTCGCGGGCGTCGATGGCGATATCCTCGTTTTTCGGGGAATTCCATACGCCGCGCCACCCGTAGGGCAGCGCCGCTGGCGCTCACCGGCTCCTCCACAACGTTGGGCCGGGGTGAGGCAGGCCGGTCAGTTCGGGGCGGACTGCTACGGCGACGCGCGCCTTAGAGCGGGGAGCCTCGCTCCGAGCATGAGCGAGGATTGTCTGTACCTGAATGTTTGGACCCCGCGTGAAGGCGCCAAGGCCGGCCTGCCGGTCATGGTCTGGGTTTATGGCGGGGGCTTTACCGGAGGCACGGCCGCCATGCCCTATTACGATGGGGCCGCACTCGCCCGGAAGAACGTGGTGGTGGTCACGCTCAACTACCGCACAAACATCTTCGGATTCTTCGCCCACCCGGCGCTCTCGGCGGAAGATGCGCACGAGGTGTCAGGCAACTACGGTCTGCTCGACATTCTGGCCGCCCTACGATGGGTCCATCGTAATATTGGTGGCTTTGGGGGAGACCCCAGCAAAATCACCGTTTTCGGAGAGTCTGCCGGCGCCAGCGCCCTCGGGCTCCTGCTCACGTCGCCACCGGCGCATGGTCTATTCCGGCAGGCCATCCTCGAAAGCCCAGGGTTGGTCCGGCCGCTCGCCACCCTTCGCGAAAGTTCGGCCTCCGGAAAACGTCTCGGGGATGATCTGAGCAAGCTGAGGTCGTTGGACGCGGCCAGCCTTATGGCGTTGGCCCAACAGACCATGCCTGCGGTGCGAAGCCTGCGGAAACCCCGACCAATCGGACCGATCGTCGACGGCTGGCTCGTTCCCCGAACCGACAAAGAGGCAATCGAGAAAGGCCTGTTCGCCCGAGTGCCTCTGGTGATCGGCTCAAACGCCGATGAAGGTCGGCTGTTCACGCGGCACATGCCCGTAAGGACGATCGAACAATACGGCGAATATCTGCGATCCCAGTTCGGTGACGACGCAGCCGAAATGGCCAGGTGTTACCCGGCGCGCTCCGATGAGGAGGTCCCGCATGCGCTGGCCCGCGTGTTTGGCGATGATCAATTCATTCGCGGCATAGATGCGTTCTCAGCGGCGTGGTCACGTTGGAAGGTTCCGGTCTGGCGCTACCGCTTTGATGGGCTAACCGCGTCGGGCAGGCCGCCGGCCACGCATGCCGAAGAGATCCCCTTCGTGTTTGGCGCGCCGGGGTTGAACGTCTTCGGCCCATCGCCGGCGAAGACGGTGGGCGGTGCTGAGAGATTGGGCGCTGGCGAAGAAGTGGCGCCGCCGCTGCTATCCGAGGCGATGTCGACGGCGTGGACGGCGTTTGCAGGCGCAGGCGATCCGAACAACCCAACCCTGCCGCATTGGCCCCGATTCAGTCCCGGCGGGTCGATCATGACGTTCGGCCAAAGGATCGAAGCTGCGAGTTCGTCGCCGGACCCGATCACGGACGCGTGCGCCGGTAGGGCCGGCGATGCTAACGCCAAACCGTGACCGCCTCACGCGACCCAGCAAGGAACGCTCGCGGCGGAGGTCGCATCGATCGCGTCGACAATGAGCCGATCGGCGCATCCGACAAGGCCCTAGCGAGTTCGCCTCGGTTTGAGACCACCCGCCGCTCCGCGCTCGCAATCGCCACGAGCGCCGGAGCGGCCAGCCTCACTGGGGCCGCGGGCGCAGCCAGTCCCTGCAGCAGCCCTGCCCCCGGGGAGCCGCTTGCGACATGGGCGAATGCAGCCGCGGGCGGTGTCAGCAATTCGGCTGCACTGAAGGCGATGCTTTATCCGCTGCCCACGACTTCAATGATGATCTTGCGCCGAGGCAAGGTCGCCTTTGGATACGGCGATGTTGCACAGTCAAGCTACCTCGCGTCGGCGCGCAAAAGCATTCTTTCGATGCTCTACGGGAATGCGGTGGCGCGCGGGCAGATCAGCCTCGACGCCACGATCAGCCAGTTTGGCGTCGACGAAGACGACGGGCTGCTGCCGATCGAAAAGTCTGCAACGGTAGCGGACCTCCTCACCGCAAGATCTGGTGTCTACCATCCCGCCGGAAGCCCTGGCGGGTTGGACAACCCGCCACCCAGAGGATCGCACGTTCCAGGGACTTATTTCTACTACAACAATTGGGACTTCAACGTTCTCGGCGCGATCTTCGAGAAGGCGACAGGCCGGACCGTATTTCAGGCTTTCGCCGATGAATTGGCGCGCCCGCTCGGAATGCAGGACTTCGATCTGTCTCGCCAGCGGATGTTGGGATTTGAACCGCCCAGGTCGCGCTATCTCGGCTACCATTTCTTTCTGTCCTGCCGCGACTTTGCAAAACTTGGGCAGCTCATGCTCAATAAGGGTCGATGGCGCGGACGCCAGCTTGTGCCCCGAGCATGGGTCGAAACGAGCACTGCGCTGCACCTGGCAGGCTCCATGACCAACGGCGCCCACCTTGGCTACGGCTACCTTTGGTGGATGCCTGCGGAGGTCAGACAGGCGCCGGCGTTTCAGGGCTCATTCGCCGCACTCGGGAACTACGGTCAGTACCTCGTTGTGCTTCCCGCCGTCGATGTGGTGGTCGTGCACCGTCGCGCGGTGACCGACGAATTCGCGATTGCGCGAAATCTTGGCGAAACGACCGCGTCGCCCGCCGGGGGCGAAACACCGTTGCTGCCGTTGCTCGATAAGATTGTCGAGGGACTGGCGGCGTGATCGTCCGGTCGCCGCCGTCCACGCGGCGAAATCTGCTAGGCGGCTTTGCAGGGGCGCTCTTTGCGTCGGTCGGGCAACCAGCGTCCGCCCAGTCTGGCGCGGAAACGCCTATTCTGCGCGTCCTGACCTCTGGCGGCTTAGCGGCGGCGTTGCAGCGCCTCGTCCCAGCCTACGAACGTGCGGCGCAAGTGCGGGTCACCATCGCCTACGGCCCATCGATGGGCGCGACATCGGACGCGATACCGAACCGGCTCGATCGAGGGGACCGCGCCGATGTGGTAATCCTGGCGCGTGAAGGGCTAGACCGGCTTATCGAGAACGGCAAGGTCCGAGCCGACACCTGCAGGGATATTGCCCGGTCCGAGATCGCGGTGGCGGTCAGGGCAGGCGCCCCGATCCCCGATATCAGTACGATGGAGGCATTCCGGCGGGCCCTAGTGGCAGCCAAGTCCGTGGCCTGGTCGGACAGCGCCAGCGGCGTCTATCTCGCTACCGTCCTCTTCCCGCGCCTCGGCCTTGCGGATGCAATGAAGATCAAGGGCCGCGAGATCCCAGCCACGCCTGTTGGCCGGATCGTTGCCGAAGGGAAGGCAGAGCTGGGTTTTCAGCAGATGAGCGAGTTGAAGCCGGTGCCCGGCATTACCATCGTCGGCTTGATACCGGCGCAGGCTCAAAGGGTCACTGTCTTCTCCGCTGGCGCTGTCGACAAATCCTCGCAAACACAGCTCGCTCGCGCGTTCATCACCTATCTCGTATCGCCGCAAGCGGCGAGCGCGATCCGGGAAACGGGAATGGAGCCGGCCGGCTCGGTTCGTTGAACCCCGTTGCCCGCCGGTGTTGTCGTTGGTCGCCATTCTTTTCGGACTCGGTCAGAATGGCGGCGGGCCATCGCGGGCGCTTGGGCCTTCGACGCCTGCACGCCCGTGTCGATCCACGGCGCCCTAACGTGCCGGAACCAGACGGAACTGCGAGGATTGCAAGTGTCGCCACGGTTCAACTGCGATATTTTGGATCTGCGCTGTTTCGTCGTTGTCCATGAGACCCGCAGCTTCCACCGAGCGGCCAAGCTACTCGACCTTTCTCAACCAGCCTTCAGCCGGCGGATCCAACGACTCGAATGGCTGGTGGGAGGGTCGCTGTTCGATCGTACCAGCCGCACGCTGACAGAGACGGCGCTCGGCAGGGAGCTTCTGCCAGTCGCACGGCGTACGGTGGAACAGCTGGACGCCTCGCTCTTCGCGTCCGCGAACCTGCGTGAACCGCGGTGGGTCGACATCACGATCGCGAGCATACCGACGGCGGCGGTTCGCATCCTTCCGCAGGCCGTGCGGCAATTCATGCGCGACAACGAGCAAGTTCGCATTCGAATTTTGGATGGCTCGGCCGTCGAGACAATCGATCTCATTGCCCGAGGACAGGCGGAGTTCGGCCTCAGTATTGAGAGTCTCATGCCGCCGGGGCTTCGCTTCGAACGACTTAATGACGACGTTTACGGCGTCGCGTGCCACCAAACTCATCGCCTGGCCGAATGCGAGACTGTTTCCTGGTCAGCGCTCGGGGACGAGACCCTGATCTTGGTTCACCGTGAAAGCCGGAATCGGACCCTGCTGGAATCTGAACTCGCCCGACACGGCCTGAGCCTCGGGTGGCGCTATGAAGTCGGGCATCTGACGACGGCCTACGGCCTGGTCGAGGCGCAGGTCGGCGTGGCGATCATGCCGCAGATGATGGCGCCGGTGTCGGAGCGCTCGGACGTCGTTTGGAGGCCACTGTTCGAGCCACGCGTTTCCCGAACCATCGGCGTTGTTCTGCGAAGGTCAGGGGCGATGCACCCGGCCGCGCTACAGCTTCTTGAACGCATTCGCGCGGGCTGGCGCGCTGGCCCCTTGTCTTCGTGACTTCTCGCCGAAAAGTTAGGGCGAGATTTTCGACGGTCGGCCCAGCGAACGTGCTTACAGGCGTCGAACCCAATGACCGTTCTTGGCGCATCGTTGTCGCCGGCGAGGGAATGAAGGCCTAAAGGAGGTTCGGGGGCCAGCTCATTCCGCATACAGACCGCAATTCGCCGGACCGCCTCCGGCCACTCGGCGAGCGACTTAGGATAGGCGAAAAAAACTTCAAGTGGGGCCTTGACGGCGAATTTGGCCTTCCTAATTTTTCCGCCGTCGAGCGCCGCGAGGGCCCGACGACAGTCAGGGGCGCCCGCACTTCCGGGCGCCGCTTAGGTCCAACTTGCTCGTTCGAGGAGATGGAAATGAGAACGGCATATGACTTTTCTCCCCTTTACCGGTCTATGATTGGCGTGGACCGGATGGCTGACCTCGTCCAAAGCGCGATGAGGAGCGAGGGAGACATTGGCTTTCCGCCTTATGACGTCGAAAAGACCGGAGAGGATGGCTATCGAATAACGCTGGCCGCGGCCGGCTTCAGCGCCGAAGAACTCGAAATCACGGCGTTGCCGAACTTATTGGTCGTAGCCGGCCGCAAGGCCAAGGCGGCCGGGGAGGATGAGCGCTCCTACCTGCATCGGGGTATCGCCGGTCGCAATTTTGAACGGAAGTTCGAGTTGGCCGACTACGTCGTGGTCAAGTCCGCCGCCTACGACAACGGACTGCTGTCGATCGATCTGGCTCGGGAAGTGCCTGACGCGCTCAAACCCCGGCGGATCGAGATCGGCGCGGCCGAACCGACGGCTAACCTACGCCGCATCAAAACAAGCCAAGAGACCTCCCGCGCCGCCTGACCCGCAATGCGCGGCGCAACTGGAATCCTGGGCGACCAGTCGCCTGGGATTCCGACGTCGCTGGCGGCCTTTCGCAGGCTGATTGAGAAAGGAGAACAAAGGAGAAGTGATGATGCGACTTGCAACGTCAGAACAAGTCTTTGACCTGCAGGAGGTACGCGCGCCCAGCGGCCTGAGGACCGCCCTAGAACGCGGCGTTCGCCCCGCCGTTGGCTTTCAAGACCCTGATGACGTGGTGAAAGACCCTCACCTCACATTACAAGACAAACGAGATATCCTCTCATCCTGGGCGTCTGACGCGTCGGCAGTTCAAGACGAGCCGCGGCTGAGATGGTTGTTGGGCACCGTCGAGCCGGTCCCATTGGACGAGGTGCGCGCGGCGCTGAAACGGCTGGACGCGATGGCGGCATGCTATGACGACCGCACTCACTAACGCTCTAAAGGTGGTGCTGGTGGCGGGGTTGGCCTGCCTTGGCGCCTGGGCGCTGGTCGCCGCCACGCAGGCAGCGTAACCGGTCGCCCGAAGCTCGCGCTGACCTTTCGGCTGCCAAAGCGGCGGGCACTTCAGGCAGCCGGCGCGGGGGTCGCCGGTGCCTTCATCGTAAAAGAGGGACCAGGTCCGAGAGGTCGGCCGCACGTCAGCCCTCAAGCAGGGCGCCAATGTCCGCGATTGGCGCGCTGCGGCAGCGCGGACCCGCCCTTATGCCGGGCCGAAAGCTCAAAATCGGAATGGCTGTGGTGGGGGTGCGGAAGTTGAAATCGCCTGGGAATGGCGACCTCGGGCATTGCGGTTTGGCGACCCTCCCAACCCGCTCGTCTCAGGTTGATTGCGGGGCGTTAAGGCCGGCGCCTTTTTGCGCCTAGCTTCGGCAGCCAAATACTGTATACAGTATTTGATGTTGAAGCCGCTAGACCGCCTAAACGTTAGCAGCGCTGTCGCCGCCGCAGTGCGCGCCTTGATCGTGGATGGTGGGCTGGCACCAGGCGAGCGCATAAACGAGGTGCGGCTTGCCGAGGCTCTGGGAGTTAGCCGCACTCCGCTTAGAGAGGCGTTAAGCAGGCTCGCCAGCGAGGGTGCGCTCTCATCCACGCCCGCCATTGGGTTTTCCGTTCGACCGCTGAGCATTGAGGAATTCGAACAGCTCTATGACATCCGCCCGTTGCTGGACCCTGAGGCCCTGCGGCTTTCGGGCATTCCGCCCGCCGCGCGCCTCAAGGCGCTCGAAAATCTAAACCGGGCGTTCGCGGCGACGACCAACGTCGAGGAGGCGAATGTGCTCGAGGACGACTGGCACCTTGCCCTGATCGCCGATTGTCCAAACCAGGTCCTAATCGAGCTGATCCGCAACATGATGATGCGGACGCGTCGCTATGAGATGGCGTACTTGCGCGAGAGGCCCAACCGTATGTGCGCTGGCGGGGACCATGAGCGGATTCTAGCTGCGCTTCGGGATGGCGACCTGGACAGAGCCTGTGATGCGCTGAAGGCCAACCTCCAGAGTGGCCGACAACCCATCGTCGACTGGCTGAACAGCCGCGCACGTCGGGAACGATAAACCTATGACACCTCGCCTCTTTGCCGCGCTCTCGGCCGCCGCGATATGGCTGGTCGCCGGACCTGCCGCCGCCTTGGATCCGCTAGTTGGAATGTGGATTTCCAAGTCAGTTTCAACGCCCGGCTTAGATGGCGAGATCACCTTGTCGCACGCAGGGTCGGTGTGGAGCGCGAGCCTCGCCGGTCAGCGCGCCACCGCCATGGCGACGAGCGGGCGTATCAACCTGACGTTTCATGGCGAGGGTGGTCAGTTCCGCGCCGAGGTGGACGCTGCGGGGCGGTTGACCGACAGCTTTTGGGTGCAGCCCGCCAAGGGTTTCGGGGTGTTGCGGCAGCCTTACGCAATTCCGGTGTCGCTCCGCCCGACGTCGAAAAGCGCCTGGCTGGGCAAAATCCACCCAATGACCAATAGCTTTACACTGTACCTCAAGATTTTTGGCGAGCCTGACGGAACGCTGACGGCGGCGCTGCGCAATCCTGAGGCGAATTTCAACGGCGGGCGGGCCCAATTCATGGTCAGGCGCGAGGGAGATGCTTTGCAGTTCGAGACCCGGCCCGCAGAGGGTCAGCGAACGATCAGGCTGGACGGCCGCGTTACGGGCGACCACCTCAGTCTGAAGTTGCCCGGGTTGGACCGCGCCTTCGATCTGGCGCGTGCCGACCCGCAAACAGCCGAGAGGTTCTTCCCGAGGCCGGCGGGCAGTCCCCCCTATCATTATCACGCCCCGCCGGCGTTGGGCGATGGTTGGCGAACGGCCCACGCCGCGACGGTCGGGCTAAATGAAGTCGCACTCGCAAAGATCGTTCGGGCCGAGATCGAAAGCGATCCTGCGGGGCTGCATCCACCACTCATCCACTCCATCCTCATTGCCCGCCACGGAAAGCTGGTGCTGGAGGAATATTTCTTTGGCTTCGATGCGGCGACCCTCCACGACACCCGCTCCGCCGCAAAGACCTTCAACTCGGTGATGCTGGGCTCGGTGATGCTGCGCGATGGCGCGTTGGGCCCCGAAAATAAGATCTATGACCTGTTGGCCGGCAAGGCCCCGTTCGCCAATCCTGATCGGCGTAAGGCCAACATCTCGCTCGCGCACCTCTTGACCCATACCTCTGGGCTTGCGTGCGACGACAATGATGACGACTCGCCCGGCAACGAAGACACCATGCAAAGCCAGACCCAGCAGCCGGACTGGGCAAAGTACACACTCGACCTGGCGATGGCGCACGATCCGGGCGATCGTTACGCCTATTGCTCCGCCAACGCCAATCTCGTCATCGCGGCCTTGAGCGCCCGCACCGGCGTTTGGTCGCCGCAGCTCTTCGATCGAATGATCGCCAAGCCGCTGCAATTTGGCCCCTACGCCTGGGACCTAACCCCGTCGGGCGACGGTTACGGTGGCGGAGGCGTTTACATGCGTCCCCGCGACCTGTTGAAAATCGGCCAGACCTACCTTGATGGCGGCGCCTGGAACGGTCGCCGGATCGTCAGCGCCGATTGGGTCAAGCGCTCGACCGCGCCGCGAATTGATGTCAGCCCGGCCACAACCGGCCTTACGCCGGACGCCTTCGCCCAGGTCTACAACCGTGGGAAAGACGGCTACGCGTGGCACCTCAGCGAGCTGAAGGTCGGCGACCGGATCTACCGAGATTACGAGGCCACCGGAAACGGCGGACAGCTACTCATCGTCGTTCCCGATGGAGACCTTGTGGTGGTTTTCACGGGCGGCAACTACGGTCAGGGCGGAATTTGGGGGCAGTGGCGCGATCGGATCGTCGCCAAGCAAATCATTCCCGCGATCCGCTAGGCTACACTAAGCCCAAATGGACTCTTTGGGGTCTGGAACGGTCGTCTTAAGCGGGAGTTTCGGGCTGCACAGCAGACGCGCCGGGCGGCTCGGCGGGGCTGAAGCAGGCGCTAGGCAGCCGCGATTTAAACCAAGCATGGGATCACGTCCGCCGAGGAGCCCAGCCAGAAATCGGTGACGCGAAACAATCTCCTGAGTGCAGTGCGCAATGATTGGTGCGTGAACATTTGTCGTGTCGCCGCTGTCTGATCAGTTTGATCTAGAGCCGCCCCGCCTTGATGAGGACGTCGATCACCTTGCCGGCGCGGCCTTCGCAGTCGCCGGTCAGCATATTGGAGAGACAGAAAACAGTCACGCCGGACGCTGGAAATCGCGCCATGTAGGTCGAGGCGTCAAGGTCCTCACCGGAGTACCAGATCATGGTGCGACCGGCCCGTTCGCCGAACACCAGGCCGAATGCGTCATTGTCTTTGTTGTGTTGAAATCTCATGCGGCTGTACATCAGCGCCGTGAAAGCCGGGCCGCCGACCTTGGGATCCGTCCAGTTGGCGTCCCATTTCGCCAGATCCGCAAGCGAGGTGAAGACCCCGCTGCCGCCAAAGTGCGGCGAATTGCGGATCATCCTGGCGTAACCGGGGCCGGCCCGAAGCACGAAGCCCACCTTGGCCGCTTCGGTCACAATTTCAGGACTTCGCGGAGCGTATCCGATGGCGCGATGAGGCACGACGACGGTCGTATCGTCGTCCAGATGGGTCGAAGTCATACCCAGCGGGCCAAAGACACGCGCCTCCAGCACCTCTCCGAAGGGTTGCCCGCTGACTTGCTCAACAATGCGCGTCAGCAGCATGTAGTTTACGTTGGAGTAGGACCATTTGCTGCCAGGCTCCCACAGCAGGGCCGGCGCGGACAGTGAAGTCGCGATCGCTTCGTCCCGCGTGAAATAGAACGCCGAGAACCAAGGATCGCCGCTCTTGCGTGGCAGCGTCCCGTAATCGGGTATGCCGCTCGTCATGTAGACGAGGTGCTTGACCAAGAGCCCCGGGCCGAACTTCTTGGCTTCAGGGATGTATTTCGAAACCGGATCGTCCAGCGATACCCGCCCGTCGAGGATCATCAGCGCGAGCGCTGCGCCAGTGAACTGCTTGGATAGAGACGCGAGGTGGAAAACTGTCTTTC
>Ga0302311_10002503_pt1 | contig 20852 bp, 22 predicted proteins | sample III_Palsa_N1_3_FD_200449 | JGI IMG/M metagenome (GOLD analysis project Ga0302311, IMG submission 200449) | Peat permafrost microbial communities from Stordalen Mire near Abisko, Sweden - III_Palsa_N1_3 | ecosystem: Environmental > Terrestrial > Soil > Palsa > Peat permafrost | place: Sweden... | reverse complement strand
CGAGCCGCAGCGTGTCGCGCGCGCCCAGGCCGACCAGCGCGACATCGGAATCAGCCAACAGCGATGCAGCGAATCGTTCGACGATTGCGGCAGGGAGCGAGATCTCGAAGCCGTCCTCGCCGGTGTAACCACTGCGCGAGATCACCACCGCTTCGCCCAGGATGCGATCCTCGATCATGTCCATGAAGCGCATCGCCGCGGTCGCCGGCACGAACCGCGCCAGCACTTCGCCCGCGAGCGGTCCCTGCAACGCGAGCAGCGACCGTTCGGGATGGGTAACCAGTTCGATCCCGACGGGCAGATGCTCGCGAAGATGTGCAAGATCCGCCGCAGCGTTGGCGGCATTTACCACCATGAACAGCCGTCCCGGCAGGCGCGACACCATCAGATCGTCGATGATCCCGCCGCTGGCGTTCAGAAATTGAGTATAGCGCTGCCGCCCGACCGGGAGCCCGACGATGTCGGCCGGCACCAACGCCTCGAGCGCGCGATCGGCACCCTCGCCCAACAGCGAAACCTGCCCCATGTGCGACACATCGAACAATCCCGCCTTGGCGCGGCAGTGCAGATGCTCGGCGATGATCCCGCCGCCGTACTGGACCGGCATCGACCAGCCCGCGAACGGCACCATCCGGGCGCCATGGGCCCGATGCAGCACGTCCAGTCTGGTGGTGAGCAACGCGTGTTCCACGCGGGGTACTCCGTGACCAAGGCCGCCCACGGACCGGATGTCCGCGGGAACGACCCCCCTCTGTCACGGAACCTGAGAGATTCGGATGCCCTCTTACGAGGTAACTGGCATCCTTACTCCGTCGGTGCGGCCAGATGGCCGGCTTTCCAGAGACCCGAATCGCCCGCGCGGTCCTTCTGCCTGAGCGTTTCCGGGGGCCGGTTGCGCCTTCGGCGGCGGGATTGGCCCGCTCTCTCCCGCGCAGGTCAGCGGGCCATCCCTCTATGGACCATCAGGGCGGAATCTTCAACGACGCGATGAAGCGAAGTTGTCATCCAATTGCGCTTGGGAGAGCTGCATCCCGACCTCGACGGTGTAATCCCCACCGTCAAGCTGGCGCGAAATCGGCAAGGTCATGTTGACCGGCTTGCCGGTGAGCGTGAGCTCGTCGGTGTTGGGCGGGAATTCACCCGATAGCTCATAGATCTGCTTGTCGATGATGCTGGCGCCGCGCATCACCGCGACGAAGTAATCCGCAGTGATCTCGCGCCCATCGAGCGCCGGCCCACGGGTGGCGTCGAGCGTCACCGTCAGAGTGGTGTAAAGATTATTGTCGCGATTCTTGCGGGTACAATTCCCTTCGGCGTCGGCGATCCGCACCCGGTAGGCGAGATTGGTCAGATCATGGCCATTGCCTTGCCATTGCACCAGATCGCGCCCGTAGTCCGGCACCGCAACCGTGGGGCAGGTAATCTCCTGGAGGCGGATGTCGTCCGGCTCCTGGCCACAAGCCGCAAGCGTCGCCACCAACAGCAAACCCAACCCACCGACGATCCTCATCCAGCACTCCCACCAAGGCGGCGACAATTGGCATAATCATGGGGAGATGGCCAGGGGGCGGAAGCAAGCAAGGCGAGGGCTCTGCCCCCCGACCCCGCCAAGGGCCCAAGGCCCCTGGTTTGGGGGTCCAGGGGCCCCTTGGCTCCTGGCGGGGTCGAGGGGCAGAGCCCTCGCCTTACTTACTTCCTCTCCCCTGGCCTTCTCTCTCCAAGATGGGCATATTGCAGGCGCACAATTGAGACGAGCGCTGCAATGGATCAAAAGCCTGAACTCCGCATTCTCCTTGCCGGGCCGCGCGGCTTCTGCGCCGGCGTCGATCGCGCGATCCGGGTGGTCGAGGAAGCGATCCGCCGCTTCGGCGCGCCGGTCTATGTCCGGCACGAAATCGTCCACAACCGGACCGTGGTGGAACAGCTCGAAGCCCAGGGCGCGGTGTTCGTCGAAGAGCTGGCGGAGGTCCCGGCCGACGCCAAGGTGGTGTTCTCCGCCCATGGCGTGCCCAAGTCGGTGCCGGCCGAGGCTGAGCGCCGGCATCTGCTCTATCTCGACGCTACCTGCCCGCTGGTGAGCAAGGTCCACCGCGAGGCCGAGCGCCACTTCGCGGAGGGCGGCCCCGACACCCGCCACATCCTGATGATCGGCCATGCCGGCCACCCCGAAGTGATCGGCACCATGGGTCAACTGCCGCCGGGCGCGGTTACGCTGGTGCAGAATGCCGAAGAGGCCAGCCGCATCGAGCCGCAGGACCCCACTCAGCTCGCCTTCATCACCCAGACCACGCTGTCGGTCGATGACACCGCCGAGATCGTGCATATCCTCCGCACCCGCTTTCCGCTGATCGAGGGCCCGAAGAAAGAAGACATCTGCTACGCCACCACCAACCGCCAGGCGGCGGTGAAGGCGCTCGCCACCGACAGCGATCTGGTGATCGTGATCGGCAGCCCCAACAGCAGCAACTCGCAGCGCCTGCGCGAGGTCGCCGAGCGCGCCGGCGCCAAACGCGCGGTGCTGGTGCCACGCGCGCGGGATTTCGACTGGTCGCTGATGCAGGGGGTGCGAACGCTCGGGCTTTCGGCCGGCGCATCGGCGCCCGAATCGCTGGTCCAGGAAATGATCGACCAGCTCGCCCAGCACTTCCATCTGACCATCGAAGAGCGCCGGGTGACCGAGGAAGACGTGATTTTCAAGCTTCCGGCACCGCTGCAAGACGTGCAGGCGGCATAAGCGGCGGATGGCGGTCTACACCGAGGTTTCCGACGAGGCGCTGCGCAACTTTCTGCTGGATTACGAGATCGGCGAGCTGGTTGCCTACCGCGGCATCGCCGAGGGCGTGGAGAACAGCAACTATAGTCTGCGCACCGGTTCCGGCGATTTCATCCTGACGCTTTACGAGCGGCGGGTAGATCCGGCGGACCTGCCTTGGTTCCTGGGGCTGATGGCGCATCTGTGGGAAAACGGCGTGGTCTGCCCGCAGCCGGTGTGCGGCCGCGACGGCAACCCGCTGCGTCCGCTGTCGGGACGGTTGGCGGCGATCACGACTTTTCTTCCCGGCGTTTGGCCCCGCCGGATCGAGGTCACGCACTGCGCGCCGCTGGGTGCCGCTTTGGCCGCGCTGCATCTCGCGGGCGCCAGCTATGGACCGGAGCGCGCCAACAATCTTTCGCCGCCCCATTTTTCCGCGCTGCTGACCCCGTGCCTGCCGCGCGCCGACGAGCTGCAGTCCGGGCTCGGCGCCGCGCTGGAGGGCAGCCTGGCGGCGATCCTCGCCGACTGGCCCATGCACTTACCGCGCGGGCAGATCCACGCCGACCTGTTTCCCGACAACGTGTTCTTTCTCGACGGCCGGGTCTCCGGACTGATCGACTTCTACTTCGCCTGCACCGATTATTACGCGTACGACCTGGTGATCTGCATTAACGCCTGGTGCTTCGAGCCCGACGGCAGCTTCAACATCACCAAGGCCCGCGCCCTGCTCGGGGCCTACCGCGCGCTGCGCCCATTGAGCGCCGCCGAACTTGCGGCACTGCCGGTGCTCGCGCGCGGGGCGGCGATGCGGTTCCTGCTGACCCGACTCTATGATTGGCTCAACACGCCTGCGGGCGCGTTGGTTACTCGCAAGAACCCGCTGGAATATTGGAAGAAACTGCGCTTTCACGAGGCCGCCGGCAGCGTTTCCGCCTATGGCATCTGAAATGCCCCTGGTTGAGATCTGGACCGACGGAGGGTGCAAACCCAATCCCGGCCCGGGCGGCTGGGCCGCGATCCTGCGCATGGGCCAGCATGAAAAGGAACTCTCGGGGTACGAGCCTGTCACTACGAATAACCGCATGGAACTGACCGCGGCGGCGATGGCGCTCGAAGCCCTCACACGTCCCTGCCAAGTGAAGCTGCATACCGACAGCGAATACGTGAAGAACGGCATTACCCGCTGGCACGAGGGCTGGGTGCGCAAGAATTGGCGCAACGCCGCGGGCGATCCGGTCGCCAACATGGACCTCTGGCGCCGCATCCTGGCCGCCGCAGTTCCCCACAAGATTGAGTGGCTCTGGGTCAGAGGCCACAGTGGGCATCCGGAAAATGAGCGGTGCGACGCGCTTGCTACGTTCGCCCGCGAAGCCGGTGGGAAGTAAGCAAGGTTAACGCCAAGCCTCCGCGCTACTTCTTTTTCGGGGGGTACGACACGCTCGCTCCACCGCTCGGGGGCTTCGGCAGTGACTTCGTCGCGCCCAACGGCGATGTCGCGTGATAGTCCCGGTTTGCCCCCGACCTCGGTTGATACCCCTCGGTTATCGGACGGAGGCTTTCGTGACCCGGCTTGCGTGACGATTTGTCGGTCATTTTTTACCCGGTCTAAATTCAACCAGCGCGATCTGGGAACCCTCGATGCAAATTCCAAGGGATTGTTCGACCGGCGCCTACTCGCCGCTATCCTCATCGATCCTATATACCGATTCCAGATAAATGTCTTTGCGTTCCGTATCCGACGAGGCCAGCGAGCGCTCGCCGAACCACCCTGCGACCTCGCTGCCATCCGTCATCCTGACCACGACGAAGCATGGCTCCGTTCAGCTGAAAATCCGCTCCCACCCGGTCGGAATGGGGTTGATGGAACGCAATCCGAGCCATTGCCAGATCTTCGCAAACCCGTCGCGTTGCACCAGCTTTGCGTGAATGAGCGCAATTACCGCCGGAACCACGGCCAGAATCACAAGCCAGGTTGCCGCTTGGCCCACAATCGAGCGGCGAAATATGGCGCCGGAAATGAGCAGATAGATCAGCGGCGAACAAAGCGCGTAATTGAACGCGGTCGCCGTCAGAAAACGTAGGAGTTGTAGCTCCTTCTCCTTGTTCCGCCGCAGGGGAACAAAGTTTCTGATGATAGAATCGTAGATAAACCCAGGAATAAAAAATGATATTACAATGAAGATGTCTTGGGATGTGTCGAATTTCATTGATTGTAATTCCTCATTTCCCTCCGTTCGGGTCCAGCCGGTAGCCGCCACCCTCCGTAAGCAATATCGTCGCCCGATTCGGATCCGGTTCGATCTTTTGCCGCAGCCGGTAAATATGGGTCTCCAATGTATGGGTGGAGACCGCGGCGTTATAGCCCCACACTTCGTGCAGCAGGATGCTGCGCGACGTCGGTTTGGCGCCAGCACGGTAGAGGAATTTCAACACCGCGACCTCTTTTTCGGTGAGACGGATGCGGCGGTTGTCGAGTTGAACCAGAAGCTGTTTGGCGGCGGGCTTGAACTGATAGGGTCCGATGGTGAAGACGGCGTCGTCGGAGTTTTCGAAATTGCGCAACTGGGCGCGCAGCCGCGCCAGCAGTTCGCCGAGACGGAACGGCTTGCTGATGAAATCGCTGGCACCGGCATCGAGCCCTCGCACGGCGTCGGAGAGCACGTCGGAGTCGGTCAGGATCAGGATCGGCATCTTGGCCCCGGCCTGGCGCAGCCGCTGGCATAAGTCGCGGCCGTCGCCATCGGGCAGGCTGAGATCGAGGATGATGGCCTCGAAGCCGCCGTTGCTGTTGCCGATCCGTTCCTCGGCCTCGGCCAGGCTCGAGGCCTGGTGGGGGGTGAACTCACCGTCGACTTGGAGTTGCTCGGCGAGCACTTGGCGCAGGGTGGCGTCGTCATCCACGATCAGGATCGGGCGGCCGCTCGCCATGTGCGTATGCTCCCGACGATTTGGGTTGCGGCAAGTGTGAACCGGGCTCCGATTTTGAGCAAGGCAAGTGTTACATGGTGGCAACATCCCCGCGCTTGCATCTTCTGCCCAGAAAGCGTTGAAGATAGAAGCGATGGATACACCCATGCCGCCATCGTCGCTGTCGAATTCGCCCCCCGCCCCTGCCATCGAGGTAGCCCGGATGCGGGAGGTGCATCGTGCGATCGCCGAACTGCGCCGCGGCAACCCGGTGGTGCTGGCGGGTGTGGAGCATTGGTTGCTGCTCGCGGCCGAAACCGTCGATGCGCGCGGGCTCGGCCGGATGGCCCTGCTTGAGGCCGCACCGCCGCTGCTGTTGCTCGGCGAAGGCCGGGCGCAGGGCCTGCTGCGAGAAACCATCCCGGGCCAGGGGCGCGCCCGCGCGATTCGTCTTCCGCCAGCGCTGATCGCACCCGAACAGCTGCGGCGATTGGCGGATCCGACCCTCGACCAGAACTTTCCCACAACTCCGTCGCCCGCTCACACGCCGGCGGACGCCGAGGCGGCGATTTCCCTCACCAAACTCACGCGTCTGTTGCCCGCCGTTCTGATCGCACGGCTGACGGCGGACGGAATATCACGCGCCGCCACGACGGAACTGGTGTGCGTGACCGCCGCGGCCGTGCTTTCCTATCCCGCCACCGCAGCCACCCATTTGGTGCGTGTGGCCGAGGCCAATGTGCCGCTCGACGGCGCGCCGCATTCCCGCATCGTCGCCTTCCGTGCCGAGGACGGCGGCGCCGAGCATTTGGCGATTCTGGTGGGATTGCCGGAAGTCGAGTCGCCCGAGTTGCCGCCGCCACTGGCGCGATTGCACTCCGAATGTTTCACCGGCGACCTTCTGGGTTCGCTTCGCTGCGACTGCGGTCCGCAATTGCGTGGCGCGATCCGCCGCATGGGTGACGAGGGGCGCGGTGTATTGCTCTATCTGGCGCAAGAGGGCCGCGGCATCGGGCTGGTGAACAAGCTGCGGGCCTATACGCTGCAGGACCGCGGCTTGGATACACTCGACGCCAATCGGGCGCTGGGCTGGAGCGCCGACGAACGCAATTTCATGATCGCGGCCACCATGCTGCACCAGCTGCATATCCCGCGCATCCGCCTGCTCACCAACAATCCGGACAAGCTCGCGGCCCTGATCGCTTGCGGCATCGATGTCGCCGGCCGTGAGGCGCACAGCTTTGCGCCCAACGGGATCAACGACGATTATCTCGCCACCAAGGCCTCACGTTTCGGACATCTGTTCGACCTGTCGTGACCGAGGCGGTCCTTCACCCCGAGGGAATGCTGCGGTTTCGTGGTCGGAACATCCGGGCGGCGCTCGGCCGCGCCGGGGTCTCGAGCGCGAAGCACGAGGGCGACGGCGCCACGCCGGTGGGATCGCTGCCGCTGCGGCGGGTGCTTTATCGGGCCGATCGGCTGCCCAAGCCGCGCGCATTCGTGCCGGTGGAACCGATCGCGCGCCAGGACGGCTGGTGCGACGATCCGTTTCACAAGGACTATAACCGCGCAATCACCCTGCCCCATCCCGGACATCACGAGGAACTGTGGCGAAGCGATTCGCTGTATGATCTGGTGGGGGTGCTCGGCTGGAACGATGCGCCGGTCGAAGCCGGCCGCGGCTCGGCGATCTTCCTGCACGTGGCAACGCCGGACTATGCCCCGACCGCAGGCTGCGTCGCGGTTTCCCTACCCGAACTGGTTTCGTTGTTCGCTGATGGGCTCGACCGGATTCGGGTGCTCGAAGGCTGAAGGAAGAAGTCTTCTTTTTGAAAAAAGAAGCAAAAACTTTTTACTCAATAAGGCTGGGACACCCGGTCGATCGCATCGGCGCCGCCAAAACCAATTCACAAAGTTTTTTTGCTTCTTTTTGTTCACAAAAAGAAGATTCTTCCTTTCAATTAACCACTTGATTTCGCTCATTATCACTCCGTATGGAGGTCTCCCGCCGGATTGCCAAACGGCTTGAAAAGTTGGAGCCTCGCCGTGATCGCGTCGCTTAGAAATCCGCGACCCAGGGAGAAACACCATCATGAATCGAACCACCATTCGCGCCCTTATGCTGGCGACCGCGTGCTGTGCCGTGCCGGCGCTTGCCGCCGATTTGACTCCGATCCTATCCAACGGACCCAGCCTTACCGACCGGCAAGAGCACGTCGCCAAGGCGATCGCGCTTAGCTTCGACGTCACATTGTTCGGCGAGAGCGATCCGCAGCTCGCGGCGGATCTCTACGCCGATCCGAGCTTCAAGAACCACGATGTCGAGGAACCCTCGGGCGCGCAGAATTACGCCAATTTCTTCCTGAAACCGAAGGAATACGGCAATCCCAACGCAATGCCGCGCAGCGGTCCCAAAGTACCGGCTGCCCGCGCGATCACCCGGCTGTTCACGATCACCGACGGCGACATCACCATGATGGCCTATCCCTCGGCCGACCCGGGCGATCCGGGCGGCAAGTTTGCTTCCAACATGATGGAAGTGAAGAACGGCCGGGTGGCCCAATGGTGGTTCTCGGGCCCGAGCGAAGGCGGCTCGATGGGTCCGCCGCCTGGCGGCGCTGCGCCGAGGCGAACGGCTGCGGCACCCGCGCCCACCACGCCGCCGCCCGCGCCGGATTATACCCAATATTACCCCGTGCCCGGCGTGCCCACCGCCGGCATGCCGGTGATCATCAATGTCGGCACCGGCACGCGGGCCGAGCGCGACGCGAACAAGCAACTGGTGACCGATTTCTTCAATTCGTTCTTTAACAATAACGATTCTTCGGCGGCGCAGTACCTGTCGCCCGACCTCAAATGCCACGTCACCGGCTGCGCCCAGGGAGCGGATTTTGCGGCCTTCGCCACCCGGAACAAAGCCACCGTTACCAGCGCCGACACCAGCAAGGTTTTGTTCCTGCTGGCGGAAGGAAATCTGGTGGATATCGGTTTTCCGGTCTATGTCGACGGCGATCCGGGCGGCTGGTACACTCAGAATCTGGTCCGGGTGGAGAACGGCAAGATCACCGAATGGTGGTATTCGAGTCGCGCCCGCGGCGCGCCGCGCCGGCGCTGGAAGATGCCGGGGACCTGAACCAACGACGGCACCAGCCGCCGCCTTCGCGGCGGCGGTTCGGCAGATTAGGCGATGCAAACCAGGCCGCACCTTGCCCGACTTCGCGACTGCGGCAAGAATGCCACAGCGGCAATGTGGCCGATTCGGGTCTGCTCCGCTTGTTGCGCAAAGCTCACACTGTTGCCTCGAAGTCACAGTCGGCGTAGGTATTATCCACAATATAAATTGGGTTCTTCTGTAAGTTTCTTGCTCTAGAGCGAGTTATCCACAGGATTCACGCAAAAATTCACGATTCCGTGAGGGAAAGTACTTAGTCCGGGTTGCCAGATCCCCCGTTTGCTTGGTAACCGGTATGCATTGCTTAGATGGCTTCGAATCATCAGCCACAAAAACGGGGGGGCGCATGCGGGGTGTGAGAGGAAACGAAAAGCTGGCCGCGGCTACCGCGCTGCTGCTTCTATCGACACCCCTTACCGCCCAGGCCGCCACCGCAGCCACTTCCGTTCATGGCAGCTACTCCCACAGCTCGCTTCATCACACCAGCTACCATTCGCATCATTATTATCATTCCTACCGGCTGAGCCATAACGCCGCGTATCATAGCAGCTACGGCTATAGCTCGTATCACTTCAGTCCGTATCGCTATGGCAGCTATCATTACAGCAGATATCACTACAGCTCTCACTACAGCCACTACCGGGTGGCGTACTACCACGGGATCCAGTGCGTCGCTTTCGCGAAGGCCGATTCCGGCATCATACTCCGCGGCAATGCCGCCGACTGGTGGCAGAACGCCGCCGGCGTCTACCAACGCGGCGACGCACCGGAAGTCGGCGCAGTGTTGAATTTCCGCGCCAACCCGCGGATGCGGCTCGGCCATGTCGCGGTGGTCTCCAACGTGATCGACGCCCGCACGGTCGAGATCGATCAGGCGAACTGGGGCGGCGGATCGAGCTATCACGGCGGCCGGGTGACCCGTTCCACCATGGTGGTCGACGTTTCGCCGAACAATGACTGGACTGCGGTGCGAGTGGGGCTCGACCACGACGGCGACTATGGCTCGATCTACCCGACCTACGGCTTCATCTATGACCGTCCGGACGATGGTACCGAGGTCGCCTCCAACGTCGCCGCGGCGGCGCCGGCGGATACCCACAACGCCGCACCGAGCGACCTGCGCCGCGGCACCGCCTATGACGAAGTGGCCGAAGTGCCGACCGCGAGCGGCATCGATACCAGCGCCCCGCTGGGTCTCGATGCGCCGAACCGGGCGATTCAGTAACGCGAAGAAGAAGTCTTCTTTTTTGAAAAAAAGAAGCAAAAAACTTTTATTCGATAGAGTAATGTAACAAAGTTTTTTTGCTTCTTTTTGTTCACAAAAAGAAGATTCTTGGTCCTCTTGCTAATCCGCCTCGATCATCGCGGTATCGATCGTAAAACTTCCATCCGGTTCTAACGCGAAGTGCGACGCAGCTTCGGCCGGTGCATGCGCTTGCAGGCAGCGCAGGCCGGCGATCAGGGGCGCCGGCGTGCCGATCCGGGCGACCCAGCTGGAGAATTCCAGCCGGAGCCGGAAGCTTTTAGAATCGCCTCGGCAAAAGCCGGCGTTCGCGAGCATTGCTTGCCATTCCGAGCGGCGGTAATCGCGCACGTGCGACGGATCGCGCATCAGTTCCAGGGTTTGCAGCCAGGTGTCGGCCAACTGCGATTCCGGGGCCACCGCGTCGATCACCACCGCCAGACCACCGGGTTTCAGCACGCGGCGCGCTTCGGCCAGTGCCCGCGGAACGTCGCGCCAGTGGTGGGCGCTGAACCGGGTCAGCACGGCGTCGAAGCTGGCGTTCTCGAACGGCAGGGATTCGGCGGAACCTTGGCGGGCCGCAATATTGGCGTGACCACGCTTTGCCGCTTCGGCAGCGACCTGCGCCAGCATCGCGCCCGAGAGGTCATAGGCGACCACCTCGGCAGCGTAGGAGGCGGCGCGGAACGCAACGTGGCCACCGCCGGTGCCGAGATCGAGCACGCGGGGCGGCCGGCGCGCTTTCAATACCGTTTCCAGCCGGTCGAGATCCTCGCCCGCCGCGTGCACCGGGCTGGTGACATAGGCGTTGGCGCGAGGCGAAAACTGGGCGCTGACCGCCTCATCGTGGGATAGAGCCATTTCATTCACTCCCGGGGCCACGGCGGCGGATGTCGAGGTAAGGCGTGCCGTCGCGGTGGGTGTAGATCGCGGCTGCGCCCTCGGCCGGCGCGACCAGGTCGATCTCAGGATAATAGGTAACATCGTCCGCGTTCCGGCTGCCGATCTCCAGTACTTCGGCGGGTTCTCCGGCGCGATTTTGCAGACAATGGCCGTCCGGATCACCGGCGCGGAAGCCGGCGGCGTCACCTGCCCGCAGCACTTCCTCGCCGTCATCGGTGACCAAGGTGACCTCGCCTTTGAGCACGAAGATCAATTCGTCTTCGCCGGTGTGCCAATGGCGCTGGCTCGACCAACTGCCGGGCGGCAGGCGCAGCAGATTGACGCCGAATTGGGTGAGCCCGGCGGCGTCGCCCAATTTCTGCCGCGCCCGCGCTTGGCACGGAAGGTGGTACGGCGGGGGATAGAGGCTGCCGACCACCGCGGGCAATCCGGAAATATCAATTTTTCTCATGTGAATCCCTATCTTTCCTCGCTGCAAACTCGTGCCTTCGCCGCCTTATAACCTATCACCGCGATCATATTGCGCATTGCACAAACGCTGGTTTGATGTGGTTATGGGTCTGCTTTGAATTTTGACCGTTGGAGCTTTCGCCGTGCCAGCCTCCGGCCAGCCGAGCCTAAAGCCGCAATATCTGCCGGCAGTGGCGGTGGGCAACGCGCTCGAATTCTACGACTTTATCACCTACGCATTTTTCGCTGTCCACATCGGCCACGCTTTCTTTCCATCCTCGACCCCCGGCGCCAGCCTGCTGAAGTCGCTCGCGACCTTCGGGGTGGGATTTCTCACCCGCCCGTTCGGCGGGTTCGTGATCGGGCGGCTCGGCGACCGGCTCGGGCGCAAGCCGGCGATGATGATTTCGTTCGGGCTGATGGGGATTTCGATCGTCGGGCTCGCTTTCACGCCACCGGTGGCGAGGATCGGCTTGGCGGCGCCGATTCTGGCGGTGTCGTTCCGGCTGCTGCAAGGTTTTGCGCTCGGCGGCGAGGTCGGTCCGGCGACCGCGTTTCTGGTCGAGGCGGCGCCGATCGCGTGGCGCGGGTTGGTGGTTTCGCTGCAGTCGGCGACGCAGAACGTCGCGATCCTGGTCGCGAGCGGGATCGGGCTGGGGCTCACGTTCGCGCTGAGCAGCAAAAACCTTGATCTTTACGGCTGGCGAATTGCGTTTCTGATCGGCGCGCTGGTGGTGCCGCTGGGGTTATGGATCAGGACTTCGTTGCCCGAGACCTTGCACCTTCCCGAGGAGCCCGGCCGCCCGGTGCCGCCGCTGACACGGTTGATCGCGCTTGGCGCGCTGTTGCTTTTGAGTTCGACGGTTCAGACCTATGTCCAGGCTTATATGACCACTTACGCGATCACCTCGCTGCATCTCGCCGAGGGGCTGGCGTTCGCGGGGCAGGTGGTGGGGGCGGTTTGCAGTATCGTTGCGGGCCCGGCGATGGCGGCGCTGTCGGACCGGTGGCACCGGCGCCGGCCGGTGCTGGTTTATCCCGCGGTCGCGCGGTTGCTGACCACGCTGCCGATCTTTTGGCTGATGGTGCATTATCACAATGCCGCGGCGCTGTTGCTGGGCCTTGCGACGTTGAATATTTTGAGTGCGGCGAGCCCGATTGCGGTGGTGGTGGTTGAGGCCTTGCCTCAGCGCATTCGCGCCGGGGCGTTTGGTCTGGTGTACGCGGTGATCATCTCGGGTTTCGGCGGCACCACACAGTTTGCCGTTCAGGCGTTAATCAACTGGACCGGCAATCCGCTGGCGCCGGCGTGGTATCTTACTGTCGCTTTGGTATTAGGCCTGATTGCCGCGTTGTTTTACCCCGAGACCGCGCCGCGGGCGCAGAGTCATATCGGATAAAAGTTTTTTGCTTCTTTTTTTAAAAAAAGAAGACATCTCTGGGGTTGGTGGCGGAGACCGCCGATTATTTCGTGGCGGCCATCCCCTCGGGCAGGGGACAAAAGTTCGTGCAGATCAAGAAAGACATGGTCAAGGCGATGGTTTACAGCGGCGGGGGCTAGGGTCCCGATCGGAGGATCGGCTGTATGATAACCCCTCTGATAATCGACACGCCGCGCACGCGGCTTCGCTGTTGGGAGGAAGCCGACCGGGGCGTGTTTGCCGCTATGCACGCTGACCCCGACGTGATGCACGATTATGGGCACACGCTCAGCCGCGAGGAGAGCGACGAGAAGCTTAATCGCTACGCCGCGGCATACCGTCAGTATGGCCTCTGTCGCTGGCTTGTAGAGAATCGGGAAGGTACTTTCCTTGGCCACGCTGGCTTAATGCCTTCGCGTCCAGACCATCCGATAGGCCCACAGATGGAGATCGGTTGGCGATTCGTGCGACGCGCGTGGGGACATGGCTACGCCACGGAGGCCGCCGGAGCTGCGCTGAACGATGCTTTTGTCCGCATAAGATTGGATGAAGTGATCGCGTACACCGCTCCGGACAACCTGAAATCGCAAGCGGTGATGACCCGATTAGGGATGCAGCGAGATCCGTCGCAAGATTTCACGGCAGACTACGACTCTACCAAAGCCTGGCGCGGACTGGTCTGGGTAGCTCGCTATGGTCCTTTATTTGAATCCGCTATTACCCTGGGTCGGGACATCTAACGGCTGCGGTCAAACGGATGTTAGAGGGGGTCAAGCGTACTATCGCATCATCGTCTTTGCCATAAATTTCCCCGCTCGTCGGCGCCTACTTGAATATTGCTGGCGATGCAAACCCTACAAATGCTTCGGCAAATGTCTCGCAATATACGGCGGCAGCTGGAACGCGCTCCAATGCACTTCCGGCGTCCAATATTGCGTGGCGCCCGAAATCCCGGCTGCCACCGCGCGATCGCGGATGGTCTCGACCCCGCACTCGGTCAGCCCGTCCGCCTTGGCGGCAAAACCCAGCGTCATGAAACCGCCGACATAGGTCGGCACCGCCGCGACATACGCCGAGACAAACGGGAAAAACGCCGCTCGGCGCAGCGAAGTCTCGCGCAGCTCGTCGGCCTGCATCGCCGGGACGCCGCACTGATTCACGATCAATCCACGCGCCGACAAAATCCGCGCCGCATTCTGATAGAACTCATCGGTGAACAACACCTCGCCGACGCCGATCGGATCGGTGCTGTCGACGATGATCACGTCGAACGAGCCCTCCGCCGCGCGCTTTACATAATCGATCCCATCACCCACGATCACCTCGGCGCGCGGATCGTTCCAGGCGTCACCTGCAATCCCGGGCAAGAATTCCTTACACAAACGAATCACTTCGCCGTCGATCTCCACCATCACCGCCTTCTCGACGTTCTTGTGCTGCAGCACCCGCTTCAGCACGCCGCCGTCGCCGGCGCCGATGATCAACACTCGCGTCGCCTCGCCATGCGCCAGCAACGGCACATGCACGATCATCTCCTGATAGACGAACTCGTCGCCCTCGGTGATCTGAATCACACCGTCCAAGACCATCACCCGGCCGTGGCTAAACGATTCGAAGATGCAAATATCCTGGAATTCGCTTTGCACTCGCGCGAGCTCGCGCTTAACCGCGAAACGCTGGCCCCAAGCGGGATATAGAGTTTCGTTGATCCAGGAATCGGTCATAAGAAAAACCTCAACAAAGAAAGGCAAGAAACTTCTTTTTTGAAAAAAAGAAGCAAAAAACTTTTAACACTTGTGTGAGCCGCGGCCGGTGCGCCTGCGATGCCCAGCTAGCGGGGATCGCAGACGCACCGGCCACCAAGTGTCAAAGTTTTTTTGCTTCTTTTTGTTCACAAAAAGAAGACCTAATAAACTCGCCCTCTACGCTCTTCCTTGATATCCGTACGTTCCGGCCTGAACGCCGCCTCGATCAGCGGGATCGAATCGCGCGGATCGCAAGAACCGCACATGAACAGATCGACCGCAGCGAAATCCCGCTCCGGCCAAGTGTGGATCGAAATATGGCTCTCCGCCAGCACCACCACTCCCGAAACCCCGCCGTTGGGCGAGAAATGATGGAAATGACTGTGCAGAATCGTGGCACCCGCCGCGAGCGCCGCTTCCCTCATCGCGACATCGATGAAGGCCGGATCACCCAAATTGGTGGCGCCCCATAAATCGACGAGAAGATGCATCCCGGCAAACTTCATGCCGTCCTTCTCGACGAAATAATCCTTCGACTCCTCCGCGTCGGAGAAGTTGATCAGATCCTGGTTCTCGCTCGGATACTCCGAGACCATCCCCAGTCCAGCAAGTGCGTTCATCGCGTACCCCTGCAACCAGTAGACGGCCTGTTGGTCGCGTCACCGGTCGGAACTTCCGACGCCGGACAGACACGCCCTCTTGGGCCAACGGAGGGCGTGCATAGGGCCTACCCCCCCCCTACGCAAGCGAAAACTTTCAACGGGTTGGCGAATTCGCGAAACCCAGGTCCGCAAGACCGGTCTGACGCGCAACAGCACTGCGACCAGCGATCAGCACCGCATGGGCCTGGTCGATCGCCGTCGGAAGATCCTGATTGATCAGGATGTTATCGAACTCCGGCCAGTGGGTGATTTCGGCCCGGGCGCGGGCCATACGGGTCTCGATCACCTCGGCGCTATCGGTGCCGCGATCCACCAGCCGTTGCCGCAACAGCTCGAGCGATGGCGGCAAGATGAAAACGCCGACCACGTCGCCGGGAAGTGCCGCGCGCAGCAGACGATGGCCCTGCCAATCGATGTCGAAAATAACGTCGCTGCCGGCGGCCAGCGCCGCCACGACCGGCGCGCGGGGCGTGCCATAGGAATGGCCGAACACATGCGCCCATTCCAGCAAAGCACCAGTCTCCGCCAGGTGGGCGAATTCCTCGGGTGTGCGGAAGAAATAATCGACCCCTTCCCGCTCCCCGGGCCGCGGCGTGCGGGTGGTGACGCTGACCGAATTCACCAGATCCGGCTCGCGCGCCCGGAGCGCACGGGCGATCGTGCTCTTACCGGCACCGGAGGGTGCCGCCAACACCAGACACACGCCACGGCGGCGAAACAGCTCACTCAATGTTTTGCACCTGTTCGCGCATCTGTTCGATCACCGATTTCAGCCGCAGCCCCACCGCGGTGAGCGGCACGGAAGCCGATTTGCTGCACAACGTGTTGGTCTCGCGTACGAATTCCTGGGTGAGAAAATCGAACCGCCGCCCCACCGCGCCACCTTCGGCGAGCAGAGCCCGGGCGGCCTCGATATGGGCGCCGAGCCGGTCGAGCTCTTCCCGCACGTCGGAACGGGCGGCGAGCAGGGCAACTTCCTGGGCGATGCGTTCTTCCGGCAGGCCCGGCACCTCGCGCAGCAGCGCCTGCAGTTGGTCCAGCATCCGCGTCCGCTGCATCGCCGGCTGGCCCGCGGCAAGGCTGATCGCCTGCTCGCGCAGCGCTGCGATTTCGTCGAGCTGGTGCACCAGCATCGCCACCGTGCGCACGCCCTCGGCGGCGCGCGCGGCGACCAACTGGTCGAGCGCCTGGGTAAAGGCGGCGCGCAGCACGATCTGGCGCTGCTCGCCCACCGCCTCGCCGGCCTCTTCGGTGATCGCGCGCATCACGCCGGGCAACGCCAGCAGCGCTTCGGCGCGCGGGGGGGCCGCGCCAGGGATGCGGGCGGCGAGCCCGAGCGCCAATTCCAGCGCCTGGTCGAGCGCCGCCTGGTCGAGCGCGATGCGGGGCGATTCCTCCCGCTTGATCGCCAGGTTGACCGTCACATTGCCGCGCTTCAGCGCCGTTCCAGCCTGTTCGCGGATGAACGGCTCCAGCGCGTCGAAACCCGGCGGCAATCGCAGCCGCAAATCCAGGCCGCGGCCGTTTACGCTGCGGACTTCGAAGACGTAGCCGAGCGGGCCGATCAGACCCTCGCTCCGCGCGAATCCGGTCATCGAGGATATTTGCTTGCTCACGTGGCGCTTGTAGCAGCCAGATGGCACTCTGCGAACCATGAACACTTATTCCTCAGTACTTATCACCGGCGCTTCGAGCGGACTGGGGCGTGCGCTGGCGGTAAAGCTCGCCGCACCGGGAGTTTCGTTGCATTTGGGCGGGCGCGACCCGGAGCGGCTGGCGGAATCTGCCGCGCTGTGCCGCGCCAGGGGAGCGACAGTCGCGGGCGAGCGCGTCGACGTCACCGACCGGGCAGCGATGGGGGAGTGGATCACGCGGACGGGCCAGCTCGATCTGGTGATCGCGAACGCCGGAATTTCCGCCGGCAGCTTCAGCGGCGAGGCGGAGGACGCGGCGCAGGTGCGGCGGATCTTCGCCACCAACCTCGACGGCGCGCTCAACACCGCGCTGCCGGCGCTCGAGCTGATGGCGCGGCAGGCGCCGGGGCCGGACGGATGGCGCGGCCGGATCGCCTGCATCGCCTCGATCGCCGGGTTCATCGCCTTGCCACACGCGCCGAGCTATTGCGCAGCCAAAGCCGCGCTCGACCGCTGGACCGTTGCCACCGCGCCTCACGCCAGGCGGTTGGGGGTGCGGCTGGTATCGGTTTGTCCGGGCTATGTGCGCACGCCGATGACAGCAAACAACCGATTCCCGATGCCGGGATTGATGGACGCCGAGCGCGCCGCCGAGCTCTCGCTCCGCGGCATTGCGGGGACGGGGGAGCGCGTGGTGTTCCCCGCCTGGTTCGGCCGGCTGACGCGGCTTTCGGCGCTGTTGCCGCAGCGCTGGATCGAGCGGGCAACCAGCCGCGTGCCGGGAAAGGGATAATTCTGCCGGTTTGATCCATGTCAAGGAACACCAATGTAGGCCGAGGCATGGTGGCGTCGTTGATCGATTCCCAAACTTGCGGCGCCTTCGGGCGCCGTTTTTTGTCGGTGGCGCCCCGATGCGGTTCCCTTGCCGCAACAAACCGGTTGAAGCCCGCCGCCGAAAATGGTGCAGTTTCCGGCAACAGCCCGCGTTCGATAATTCTGCGGGGAGGGAACCATGCAAATCAGTGCCATACTCGATGTCGCGATCGGGTTGTCGTTCATCTTCTATCTGCTGGCGCTGATCGCGAGCGGCCTGCAGGAAATCATCGCCGGCGCCTTCAAATGGCGCGGCACCTACCTGGCGAAATCGATCGACGTCATCATGGATAACGAGTCCGGCGCCCGCTTTGCCTGGTATGGCATCGGTGATTTTCTGCGCGCCCATTTCACCCCGGCAGCCGGCGTCACAGCGGCGCAGCATCGGCAAAATCAGGACATCGCCGCCGCAACCGACCCTGCCAGCGTCAAGCTCGCCAAGCTGGTCACGGATCTGAGCGAGCATCCGCTGCTGCGGAACTCGCTGGGCCAGCTTCCTTCCTATGTTTCAGCGCGCAATTTCTCGTTTGCGCTGCTCGATCTCCTGCGCAGCGGCGCGTCCCAGCCGACTTTCGCGCAAATCGAGCAAAGCATCGACGAGCTGCCCGATGGGGAGCTGAGGCAGACCCTGCTGATATTGGTGCGGAATTCGGGCAACGATCTCGACCGGCTGCGCGGCAACATCGAGACCTGGTTCGACGACGCGATGGACCGCGCCAGCGGCATCTACAAGCGCGCAGCGAAATGGATGACGCTGATCCTGGGCGTGCTGGTCGCGGTGGTGCTGAACGTCGATACGCTGCGCCTGACCCGCAAGTTGTGGGAGGAGCCGACGCTGCGCGAGGCGATCATCGCCGCCAACGCCGCGCGCACCTCGGCGGTGGCGGGCGCCGATCCGGTGAAGGATTCACTGGCGAGCCTGCATGATTTCGGGCTGCCGATCGGTTGGCATGGCCTAAGTCACGACCCGGGGATCATCGCCTTGACCCTCCTGGGTTGGCTGCTGACCGGCTACGCGGTCTCGCTGGGGGCGCAATTCTGGTTCGGGCTGGCGCAGAATTTCCTGCGCGCCTCCGGGCCGAAGCCGGACCGGTCCGATCAGTCCTAGTTTAGGCTGTCGGCGCGGGCATTTCCGGAGTTGGTTCGAGCGGCGGCCTGATGTCGGGCGCCGGATCGCTGGGCCCTCCCGGGATCTCGGGGCCAGGCTCCTGTCCGGGCGGGATTTCCGGCCGGGGCTTCGGCACGTTCGGGATCTCCGGGCCGGGACCTGGAGTCGACGGCGCCTGCGGCGCCGGACTTTCGGGTATGGTCGGAACATACGCCGGCTCCTGCGGCGCGGGCACGGGATCGGCCGCCGAAAAGCTGGTTGCGCCATACACCATGGATTGGTCTCCTTTCCGCATCAGGCTACAGCCGCTGATATGGGGACCGCGCGCGAGCGGACAATGCGGCAGCAGCGCCCTCACAGCCGGCGACCTCCGATCAGGCGCAGGCGGCGGTCGACCTGTTCAACCTGCTCAGCTGACCGGCGGATTGCTATTCGTGCCGGAGGACAGCGACTGCAGTCGCCGCTGTGTCAGACCTTCGAGCTCGGCGATTTCGGCTGCGGTAGGTTGCGGCCGGATCACAAGATAGGCACGGGCCGATACGCTCAGCCCCCATTCGATGCTGGCGATATAGATCGGCAGAACCAGGAGTCCGGAAACCAGGTCGCCGATCAATCGCTGGTCGGCGGCCGAATGGGTTCGGAAATCGAGCATGGCGGCGAACAAACCGACCAGGATTTCGATCTCCCTGAGAAGAAGAATTGCAACCAGCACTACCAGAACAAAGATCAGGAAAAAACGCGACAATTCCTGAACATGATTCCGGGCGATTATAAACGCGTCCCACAAATCTGGTTTGCCGGCCACGGCCGCGTTGGGAATGGCGATGAAGCCGAGCCATACGACCAGGCACATGACTGCCCCGGCGTTGCCCTCGACGGCGAGCAGGTACAATACCCGGGAGAACAGCACGCGCGAGAGAAGATCGATCACTACCACGGCGACAAACAGCAGCAGCAGTAGCTTGAGCAGCATGAGGGCGACCGGCACGAAGCTGCGTCCGCGCAAATGCCATCGGCTCTCGCCGCGCGCGACGAAGCGGACCCAGGCGCCAGCGTTCAACGCGGTCGCGCAGAAGTTCAGGGCCAGCACGATCAATCCCCATGCCCAGACATTTTGTGCCGCACGGGAATCGCGCAGAGCCACAAACGCCAGATACGTGGACAGCAACGGCCATCCCGCCCGTACGGCGGCGGTCTTGTTGTTCCACACGTCGCGCCAGGCTGCGTTCAGAGTCGCCCGCACCGGAATTGCCGCCATTTTACTTGCCCTGCTGTGACTTATTGACAAAGGTTTTTTGCTTCTTTTTTGAAAAAAAGAAGACTTCTTTTTTGAAAAAAAGAAGCAAAAAAACCTTTGTCCGATTCGCGCCGCCGGCGAACAACTAGGGCCCCTGGCGTTCGAAATCCAGCCCGCGTAAGTAACCGCCATGACTCTGATCTATCTCGTGGCGGGCGAGGCCAGCGGCGATGTGCTCGGCGCCCGGCTGATCGAAGCGCTAGAGCGCCGCCGGCCCGACCTCAGCTTCGCCGGCATCGGCGGCACCCGCATGGCCGCCCAGGGCTTTCATAGCCTGTTTCCGATGCGCGACCTCGCGGTGATGGGCCTGGTCGAAATTCTGCCCAGACTGTTCCAGCTTTCGGCGCGGCTCGACCAGACGGTCGCGGACATTATCGCCCAGCGCCCCGATCTGCTGGTGACGATCGACAGCCCGGGATTTTGCCTGCGGCTGCTGCGCAAAATCGCGCCGTCCGGGATCAGGCGCGCTCATTACGTGGCGCCCCAGGTCTGGGCCTGGCACGAAGAACGGGTGCGGGATTTTCCTGGACTATGGGACCTGCTGCTGTGCCTGTTTCCGTTCGAGCCCGCGTTCTTCGCCCGCCACGGGATCAGAGCCCAGTTCGTCGGCCACCCGGTGCTGATGTCGGGCGCCGACCACGGCGACGCCGCCCGGTTTCGCGCCCGCCACCACATCGCGCCG
>Ga0302311_10002501_pt1 | contig 20862 bp, 13 predicted proteins | sample III_Palsa_N1_3_FD_200449 | JGI IMG/M metagenome (GOLD analysis project Ga0302311, IMG submission 200449) | Peat permafrost microbial communities from Stordalen Mire near Abisko, Sweden - III_Palsa_N1_3 | ecosystem: Environmental > Terrestrial > Soil > Palsa > Peat permafrost | place: Sweden... | reverse complement strand
ACACGAAGTCGTCCACCGCGCAGTTCATCGTCCTTACGGCGAATGCCGGCGGCAGCGAGATTGGAAAGGCGCTGCACGCGGGTGCGCGTGCTTACCTGTTCAAGAACGCACCTTCCGATGAACTTCTGAGTGCCATTCGCACGGTGCACCGCGGCGGTCGGTACATGTCGCCCACGGTGGGGCGAATGGCTGACGAGATTTCAAGTCACCCCGACCTGACCGCTCGCGAATTGGAAGTACTGCAGTGGCTGGCCCGCGGACATAGCAATCTTCAGATTGCCAAGGAAATGGGGGTCACTGAAGACACGGCAAAATTCCACGTTGGAAACATCCTCGGCAAGTTGGGCGTCCCCTCCAGGAGCAAAGCGGTTGCTCTGAGTCAAAAGCTTGGCTTGGTGCATTAAATGGAGCATGCACCTACCCCCTCTGACCACTGACTCTCTGCCAGGCTGTCGGGCTCATGTTGCGAAGTCGGCTGAAGAATCGGTTGCACGCGACTCGCGTGACAGTCCTTTCACTGGCACAAAACGTATCCCTTTCCGCGTGACTCAATCCACTCAAAGAGAAGCATTAAAACCTTACGATCCCTCACGGGTATGCGGGTTCGATGCCAGTCCTGGGCGCCATACCTTGCTCCTTATTGCCATAACCCCAGTTGGCACGAATAGCAGGCTTGTACGCTTGATCAATCGTTGGCGCTGGTACAAGCGGCATAGCGCTTGCCTTCGACGCGTACGACCTCTCCACGATCCTGCAGCACGATACTGGCGGTGTAATGTTCCGCTGAATCGAAATCCACGCGACCGCGGCCATGTGCCGGTGGCTGATCAGAGCAACTCAGGGTCCACGCCAATGCCGTACTGCTGCGATGCATGTCGCTGCGCTGGCACTGTGAATCTCCCGGAACGGAAAAATTCGCGAACGCGACCCACGGGTCTGCGCCTTCGTCGATGCAATGCCACAGGATCGACGGCGGACTGGATTTGCCATGATCGAGCTTGCGTACCGTGATCTTCCATAACCCCGGCATCGCCTGGAAATCGGCGGGGTCGGCATGGCTTGTCGAGCTGCCGAACCCGGCCATGACGATTAGTAAGAGGCCAAGGCCAAGGCGAACCGAAGAACTACGGCACAGACACCAGGCATTCTTGATTGAATGGTTCATTGCTTGGGCTTTCTCCGTGGAATGGACTGGCACAGATACGCGAATGCCCTGCCTGCTGATGCAGGCAGGGCACCTTTACGCGTTGATCAGTCCTGCACAGCAGCCGTGCCCTCGTTCGAGGAGCCAGCTTGGTTGAAATCGAACATGTCCATCAGGTTGCCGATCGCCGGCGAATTGACCGGTACATAGGGGTCGCTCGATCGTGCGATCGGATTGGGCAGGTTGTCGCGGCTACGCGGCGAGATCGTCTCGCCCAGGCCCCAGTTGGCCTCGACGAATTTGTCGAAGGAGACATGGTCGTAGTAGGTGTGCACTACATGGCCGCCCTGCGAGTACCGCGAGACCACCAGCAGCGGGATGCGCGTGCCGTCGCCGAAGAAGTCGATCGGTTGCACATAGCCCGAATCGTAATAGCCACCACCCTCGTCGAACGTCACCATGATGACGGTGTCGTTCCACACCTGCGGGTTGGCTTGGGCCATCTGGACGATTTTCTGCACGTAGCCCTCGAACAGCTCGAGCTTGGACGAGGATGGGTGGCCGTCCAGAAGTCCATCCGGCTTGGCAATCGAAACGGCCGGCAGCGTGTTGTTCTGGATATCGGAATAAAGGTTGTTGATGTCCTGGTTGTTCGCCCGCAGTGCCGGGTTGGTCATGACCTGCGTGGAATACAGGAATGGGTCGCAGATATTGCAGAAGGTACCCGCCTCACCGTCTTCCGTACCGTTGGCAAAGCCCTCGCCGTAGTACTTCCAGCTGACATGATGACGGTTCAGCAATAGCGCAAGGTTGTCCTGCGTCGTGGGCGGCACGGTGTACTGGTCCGTACCCAGCGGTGCAGGCGTGCCATCGCCGAGGTAGCCCGGGTTGTAGTTGTTCACCAGGTAATAAGCGCCCTGCTTGCAATCCGTGCCGCGGAAAGTGCGGTACGGCAGCGAACGCAGGTATCCCTTCACCGATGCCACACCTGGCTGAGTGTCATCGGCACAGTTGACGTATGAACCGCCACTGTAACCATCCTGCACGTACCAGTTGTTGGTGCCGGACTGTGCGTTGGGATTCTCGATCTGATTGACTGGTGGTACAGCCGGATTGCCATTGGCATCGGCGTAATAGATCGGGCTGCCGAAGCCCAGCATGATGTGGTTGGCACCGGTGCCGCCGATCACCGACTGATGGAAGTTGTCGCTCAACGCATAGGTGCTGGCCAGCTGTGCGAAATACGGCGCATCGCCCTTCGCGATGTTGAGGAACTGCATCGAGGTGGAACCCTCGCCAGTGGACTCATTCGTGAAACCGGCAGGTTGCGCCACACCGTTGTTGCCGGCACCGATGGTCGTCTCGACCCACGGGAACAGATCGTTGCGGCAACCGCTCGGATTCTTCGATGTAGCCGCCTGCGTACTGCAGTCGAGTTGCTGCCACATCTGGAAGAAGCGGTGCACCGGGCTATTGGCATAATCGTTGTAGCTGATCGATGCATTCATATCGACCGGCGCGTTCGGCAATTGCGTGGGAAAACGTGTATCGACGACGTCATTGGGTAGGCCGGTGCCACCCTCGGTGAGTTCGACGTAGTCATCCGTCGGCAATGCCGGTTCGATGGCTTCCGCTTCCGCTACCGAGGAGAGATACGGCTGGGTCGGTGCGCCACCGGTGTTCATTGCCGGCAGTTGCGTGAACGGCGAGGTGTGCGTGGGCGCATTCGAGTAGGCACCGGTATTCGATGCCTGCCACTGCTGTGCCGCGGCGACATTCGGGCCTGGCGTGCCGTCGGCGTTGACGATGCCTTCCGACAGCAGGTTGTGCACGCTCTGACCCGCTGGCGGCGTATAGGTGGCAAAGACGTGGTCGAACGTGCGGTTCTCACCGATCAGCAGGATGACGTGCTTGATCGGCGTACGCGTCTGGTCGCTGCGATCCTCACCGCTGCCGGGGGTGTGAAGCACCACGATGCCACCGGGCAGAGTAGTGCGATTGCTGGTGCCGGAAGTCGGCACGTTCTGACGGAAGGTGGCGTCCTTGTCGGGGGGTGTGGTGCTCTGTGCGCTCACGACGCCGGCAAGTCCGGCAGCGAGCACGCCTATGGCGAACGATCTGATTCGCTTATTACCTGGCGTATTACCTGAATGCTTTGACATGACTGGATCTCCTGCAGAAATCAGCTGAAGGCTGCAATCGAGTGTTCCCCCTGATTCTTGGCCTGCAGGCGACTGGGTCCAGCAGGCTGCCGGCAGTCTGGTCCGCGCAGATGACGCTACGTTGGCACCAACGCGACAGTGCGTGAGCGCGCGATGACAGTGATGCGACAGCGCGCAATCTCGTGCGTCCGATCACAAAATGCTTCGACCTCAGACCTTCGCCGGCAGCAACTGATACGGGCGCATCATTTCGTTGTCCTCATGCTCGAGGAAGTGGCAGTGCCACACGTAGCGTCCCGGCTCGCCATCGAAACGCATCGCGATGCGCGTGACCATGCCCGCATCGGCGCGCACGGTATCCTTCCAGCCTGCTTCGTGTGGCGGCGGCAGCTGTGCGGGTCCGGTGTACTTGAGCGTGCGGCTCGCGTTCCATGCGAACAGGTCGAACGGCCGCCGATCGATCACCTGGAAGCGCACCAGATGCAGATGGATCGGATGTGCATCGCCGGTGAGGTTGACGAAGCTCCAGGTCTCGGTGCTGTGCTGCCGTGGATTTTCCGTGATCGGATCGGACCAGCGCTTGCCGTCGAGCAGCATCGTCATCGCATTGCCGCCGGCATCATCCATTTCTTCCAGCGTCAACACGCGATCACGCACTGCGCTGGCCGGGTCGATGCGTGTGACCGGACGCAGGCTGGCCGGCAACGCCGACGCCTCGCGATTACTGCGCTCGCTTGCGCGCGCGCCTACGCGAAATTCCAGGAGTCCCTCGCCGTGCTGGCGTAACTGCACGGACAGTCCTGCGAGGGCGGAGAAGTCGACCACCACATCGGCACGCTCGGCCGGATACAGCTCGATGCGCGTGCGCTCAAGCGGTGCGGACAACAGGCCCTGATCGCTGCCGATCTGCTGGAAGGGCTGGCTGTGCGACAACGACAGATCGAAGAAACTCGTATTCGCCACATTGATCAGACGCAGCCGGTAGCGCCGCGGCTCGACTTCGAAATACGGAAACAGCTTGCCGTTGCACAGGGTGAGGTTGCCATTGCACTGCATGACCCACGGCGCCGACGGGTCGTCGGAAACCGGGTAGTAAAGCTGGCCGTCCTTGCCGATCAGCCGATCGCACAGGATCAGCGGCAGATCGAACTCTCCCGACGGCAGGCCCAGCGCCTGCTCATCGCTATCGCGAACGTTGAACGCGCCGAACAAGCCGGCATAGATATTGAGCCGGGTGATACCCATCGCGTGATCGTGGTACCAGAGCGTCGCCGCATCCTGTCCGTTCGGATAGTGATAGAGCGCCGAATGACCGGAAGCGTACCAATCCTCAGGATAGCCATCGCTGCCAGCCGGTACCCGCGCACCATGGACATGCGTCACGGTGCGCACGGCCGGCTTGGCGCGCTCGGCGCCATGGATATTGTGATCAATCGGCAGAAAGTGCCGGGTCGGCAATGCATTGATCCATTCGACCAGCAGAGGTTGCCCCCGCACTGCTTCGAAGGTCGGCCCGGGTGAGCGGCCGTCGTAACCCCACAGCGGTGTTGGCGGCAAGTCGCGATGAAGACGTGCGCTGAATGCACGCATCTCCATCCGGTAATACGGCAGCGTCTGGCCAGGATAGGCGGGGTGCGCACGCTGCCCCGCAGGACGCGCAATCGGCGGCACCGGCAGCGGATCGACGAAACGGGCCAGTGAGGTGGGATTGATCAGCGGAACCTTCGGTGCTGCCAGTACCGGCATCGCCATGCGTGCCGGCATCACCATTGGCGATGTGGCGGCCGATGCCACGTGGAGTGCATCGGCGAAGGCGTACGCACCCAGGAGACCGCTGGCGCCACACAGAAAGCGACGGCGCGAGAGCGTCATGGCCGGGCGCCTCTTTGGAAACGAAATGCGCTTGTCATCAAGCCACCCTAGACAGTCCAGATGACAGATGAATGGCAGACGCAGGGGCTATCGCTTCGATGATGAAGGGCGTTCATCTACAACTGAACCGGCCTGGGCACGTTGCCCGTCACAGCGAGATTGCAGTCATATGTTGCATTGCAGCGAAATTCATGACAATACTTTTGCCATCTATCGTTCTATACGTCCGAACAAACGGAACAACCTGGGGGACTGATGAGAAATTGCCGTCTGCTGCCTGTCGTACTGCTGGCCGTCTATCTCGCCGGCTGCGCGACCTCGCCTTCCTCACCGTCTGCCGTGGCGACGCTGCAAGGTGATACGGCGCATCCCGGGCAGACGCAAAACTGGGTGGACACCAGGCTCTACTTTGGATTGGGGCCAGCCGAACAACCGCAACAAGGTGTAAGCGAGGCTGTCTGGCGTGGCTTCCTGGACAAGGAGGTGACGCCGCGTTTCCCGGATGGCCTCAGCGTCATCGACGTCTACGGGCAATGGCAAGGCAAGCAGGAGGCAGCGCCGGAGCGCCTGCGTTCCAAGCTGCTGGTGATCGACTATCCCGATACAGCGGACAACCGCGCCAAGGTGGAGGCGATCCGCGCTGCGTGGAAACAGCGCACCGGCGATCAGTCGGTATTGCGCATTACCCAGCCCGCCGACGTCTCGTTCTGAGCCGCCTGCATCGCCCCGCAGCACGAACAGGGACATCGCTTGAACGCACAACCCAGAGGTAACTGGTTCGCCGTCGGCGACCTCAACGGCTTCCTTGGCCTGGTGGTGGATAACCTGTCCATCATGGCCTTCCTGGCCACGGCGCTGATCGGCATCTTCGGCTTTCCCGCCGACATCGTGTACTCGAGAATGTTTCCCGGCACCGCGTTCGGCGTCCTGCTTGGCAACGTGGCCTATACCGTGATGGCGCGGCGACTGGCGCAACGCAGCGGACGCCAGGATGTAACCGCGATGCCGCTCGGCCTCGATGCGCCTACCAGTATCGGCATGGCGCTGCTGGTGCTCGGACCGGCCTTTGTCCATTACAAGCAGAGCGGTATGAACGAACACGCTGCCGCGATCGCCACCTGGCAATTGGGCATGGCATCGCTGGTGGTGATGGGCGTACTGAAAGTGGTGCTTTCGTTCTTCGGCGCATGGGTACAGCGAAATGTGCCGCGCGCAGGCCTGCTCGGTTCGATCGCCGGCATCGCGCTGGTCTTGATGGGATTCCTGCCTTTGCTGGAAATCCTGAAGATGCCGGTGGTCGGTTTCACCGGCCTTGGCATCGTGCTGTACGCGCTGGTGGCACGCGGGCGCCTGCCATGGGGGCTGCCGGGCGTCCTGGTTGCGTTTGTCGTCGGCTTGTTGCTGTATGAGGTACTCGGCCCGTTCGGCTGGCTGGGCCATGGTTATCACACACCGCCGGCGTGGCAGTGGCGTCTTGCCCTGCCCTGGCCGACCTTGCAATGGATCGATGGCCTGGTGCGCACGGTGCCGTACTTGCCGTTGATCCTGCCGTTCGGCCTGCTGATGGTGGTAGGCGGCATCAACGTCAGCGAGAGTGCGCGTGCAGCGGGCGATGATTATTCGACCCGCGACATCCTGCTGGTCGAAGCGCTCGCCACGCTCGTGGCCGGATTCTGCGGTGGGGTGGCGCAGACAACGCCGTACATCGGCCAGCCCGCGTACAAGGCGATGGGCGCTCGCAGCGGCTATACCTTGCTGACCGGTATCGTGATCGGCCTCGGTGGCATGCTTGGCTATCTTTCCAACCTGGTGCAATGGCTGCCGATCGCGGTACTCGCGCCGATCCTCGTATTCGTCGCGATCAGCATTACCACCCAGGCTTTCGAAACGACGCCTGCACGCTACGCCGCCGCCGTGGTTTTCAGCTTCTTCCCCGCCATTGCGCGGATGCTGGCGATCAAGCTGGGCGATCCGGGTTATGTCGCGCCGGAGCACTTTGCCAGCCTGTTCAACGATACCTCGCAAGGCATTTCGGAACTGGCGGTGATCACCGTGCTTGGCAACGGCTTCATCATCACCTCGATGATCTGGGCCAGCTTCGTGGTGGCGATGATCGATGGTCGCCTGCGTCGCGCCGCAGGGATCATATTGCTGGGCGGCGCGCTCACCCTGTTCGGCATCATCCACTCGGTGGAGCCCGCCGGCGGCTTGTACCTGCCATGGACACTCGATCCGGTCTCGCAGGCGATCGCCTGGCAGTTCGCCGGTGCCTATCTCGCGCTCGCCGTGGTGCTTCTGCTGCTGTCGCTGCAACGGCAGCGGCAGGGCGCGACGCCGGCGCACTAGCTGATACGCCGATGCGAACACAGCACTCCACTACTTGTATCCGTAGTTGCTTACATAGCTGAAAGAGTTATTTCTACGGCCAAAAGGACACGGCTATAAAAATGGTCCATGGCGCCATGACACATGATGATGTCGAACGCCTTTACATATTCCGGGAGCTAACCAGGCATGAGCGTACTTACAGGCGGGCATAACAAGAAAACCCTGTGGCTGGCCTTGGCCATGGCATTGAGTGCAGGAACCCTCAGTGCCGCTTATGCCGCCGACCCGGCAACACCCGCTGCGCCCCCGACGCCAGGCGACCAGGCGGAAGCCAATGGCAACACCGTGCCGACTGACAAGGCACGCAAGGGCACGACCCTGTCCACCGTCAACGTCAATGCCCAAACACTCGCTGGCGGCTTGATGGCCAACCAGGACCAGCCCAAGCAGGTCTCGACGATCTCCGCGCAGGCGATCGCACAATTGCCGATCACCGCGGACTACACCCAGATCATCGACAGCGCACCCGGCGTCAACTCCGCCTCCAGCGACGGCTTTGGCCTCACCGATTCGAGCAGCTATACGATCCGTGGTTTCAACGCCAGCGAAATCGGCGTCACTCTTGATGGCGTTCCAGTCAACGATGTTGGCAATTACGTTCCCTATGCCTCGGAATACGGCGAGGCACGCAACTACGAGGCAGTTACGGTTTCGCAGGGCTCCGCCGATCTCGACATGCCCGACCTGGGCGCCGTGGGTGGGCATATCAGCTTCACCACCAAGGCGCCCACGCATGATTTCAATATCTATGCCGGACAAACCATAGGCAGCAATGACGCGCGCAGCACGTATCTGCGCCTGAATACCGGCGATACCGGCCCGGTTCGCAGCTGGATCTCGATATCGCGCAACTCCGACGACAAGTGGCGCGGAGGCGGCAAGGACGACATCGACCGCATCCAGGCCAAATCGGTCTGGACCATCGACGAAAACAACAGCCTCACCGCCAACTTCAATTACAACCACGAGGAAAACTATTTCTACATGCCGCTGACCAAGGCGCAGGCGGCGCAATACGGCTACAGCTACGACTACGGCACCACCTGGTTGCCGACACCGACCGGCGGCTTCCCGGCCAGCCAGTTGTACGGCAACGACCCGACGTACCTGGCTCAGTCCAGCTACTACAGGCTTAACCAGAATCCGTTCAAGTCGTGGGTAGCCAGCCTGGATGGCGAATTCAAGCTCAGCGACAACTTGTCGCTCTCGGTCATTCCCTATTTCCAGTTCGGCAACGGCAATGGCAGCTTCCCTGGATTCCTGCCGCTGCAGCCCGGCGCGAACGGCCAGCCGGTCGTGCAGTCCAATCTATATGCCGATGGCCAGTACGCCGTACTCGAAACCTATCAGGCGATTACATATCGCCCCGGCATCAATGCCAAGTTCACGCTGAACCTGGGGCTGGACAATACGCTCGACTGGGGCCTGTGGTACGAGCGCTCGCGCCAGCTTGAATTCATCAAGGCCTCCTACGTCGATCCGAATACCGGCGTGCCGATATCGGTCTGGGGTGATCGTAACTTACTCGCTTATAGCAATGGATTGCCGTGGGTCAACTATTCCGAATACGACCTCACCACGGTGAAGAAAGTCTTCGTGGAGGATGCCTGGACGCCAAACGAGCAGTGGACCGTCGACGCCGGTGTCAGCTACCTCTACACCGAACGCGACAACCAGTTCGTGCTCTATCCCAACAACCCAGATCCGGCAGACTGGACGTCGTCGCAGAACAGCGACGAGCGCTACCACAAGTTCCTGCCGATGCTTGGCGCGTCCTGGCGCCCGGACGACAACAACCAGATCTATTACAGCATCACACGTACCTTTCGCGCGCCGGAAGACGCCGCGACGTACGGCAACAGCCGCCTTGGCCTGCCCGCCCCCGAACCGGAAAGCGCTTGGTCAAACGAACTGGGCTGGCGTTTCAACGACGGTCCGCTCACCCTGCATACCGATCTCTACCTGGCCAACATGAGCAACCGCACGGCGGTCGGCCTGGATACTGACACCTACATCAATTACTACATCAACGCCGGCCCGGTGCGGATGGCGGGCCTGAATGCGGAAGGCAACCTCGACCTCGGGCACGGCTTCAGCCTCTATAGCTCCTACACCTATACGCAGTCCAGGGTGAAATCGGACCTCGACCTGCCGGCTACCGAGGATACCGATAGCGCGTTCTACGCCACCAAGGGCAAGCAGTTCCCCGGCACGCCGCGCAACATGGCCTATCTCGGCGCGCGCTATGCGCAGGATGCGTGGACCTTGAACCTCAACGGCAAATTCACCGGCAGCGAATACGGAGACTTCATGAACACCGATCGCGTGGCATCGAACGTCACCGTGAACGGCAGCGCCAGCTACCGACTTCCCGACTTCGGCGTGCTGCATGCACCCACCATCGCGCTCAACGCACTCAACCTGTTCAACCGGCGCTACCTGGCGCTCCCTGCCAGTCCGACGATTTCCGCCGCCGATTCGGCGCCAACCTACTTCGTCGGCGCGCCGCGCCAGTGGTACCTCACCATCAGCTCGACGTTTTTCTAAGTCATCCTTGTTTCATCGCCCCATGGGCAGGCCACTGGGGCCAGCGGCGTTATCGCTTGATGATGCGAAGCGCCGTGCTGGATCGCCTGCGGCGGCTTTTATGCGCAGCGCTTCAATGGTGTGCATCCGGGGCGTCCTCTGGCTCAACGATGCCCACTCGAATCACTCGGGAGAAATCGTCTCCGGGCTTGCTGTTCCTGGCCCGTTCGGTGATGCGGCCGCGTTGACGCAGTTCGGCGATCGGCACGCGGCGATCCAGCGCGCCCACCTTGTAGAGGTATTCCGGCAGATAGCCGGTCAGCAACAAACGGACATCCCAAGGCAGCCCGGGATCGATCTGTCTGGCCATGCGGTAGACGATGGTTGTGCAGTTTGACGTGATCGTGTTGTAGAACGCCGGGGTGAGGGCCAGCCTGTTCGCGGCATGCACGTAGGAGAGGAACAGCGCGCGCATCGCAGCCCTGTCCATGCGCAGGGGATACAGGTAATCGTCCTCGCTGCGCACATTGGTGCGTACACGGATGATGTCGCGCTCGTCAGCGGCGGTCAGGATCGTTTCGAACTGCTTGAAGAAGCCGCCGATGGCCGAGTACTGCTGGCCGCGTTTCTTGCGGATCTCCACCGAAAAGACCACGTGGCTGCCGTCGTCGAAGCCAAAGGAGATCATCGCGTGCGCGATAGCCGCGCTGCCCCAATAGGACAACACGGCATCGGCCGAGGCCAGGTGATCCAGGTCGTAGTGACGGGTTTCCCAGCGTGCATCGTAGTCGTCGTCGGTGCGCCAGCTGAAGTCGCGCACGTTGTTCAGGGTGACCTGGCTGCCTTCCACGTTACCGGTGAGCAGGCGGGATGTGTCGCCGGCCCAGATCCGGTTATTGGATGGCGCTATGCTCACCCACCAGAACATCAGAACGGCATAGCTCAAGACGTAGATGCCAAATGGCAACCAGCTACGCCGGTTGATCGCAAGGATGACCAGCGCGATCACGCCGATCACCCAGATAGCACTGCCGATCGTGCGGGTGGCCAGGTTGCCCGGCAATTGGTACCACAGCGCAAGAGCGCCCCACGCGCCCGAACAAAACGTGACCAGCGCCATCACCGCGATGAGTACCATCCGGCCGATCATCCAGAGCTTCTTCGCCATCTCGTTTCCGCCAAGTCAGCCAATGATCCAAGCGTGCCGCTTTGGCCGCACGAAGACAACGCACAGCCGAGGCATGCTCCGGAGCCCGCAGCCGGCTTCGGTCACCGTAGGAGTCGTCGTGATGATCCGCCATGGCTACAATCCGGCAACCGCCCGGCTGAATGGACACGACGCAGCATGAAACGTGGAACGCGCGCCCGGATCACGCGATGCGTCGCCCTCGCCGTGCTGCTTTGCCTCAACGCCTGCGCGATGGTCGGAGTGAGTCGCGTCAAGACGCACGACTATGTCAACGAACGGCGTGCCGACGTGATCGGCGCCAACCGGTTGAGTGATCGTACGGTGCAGGCACTCAACGTGGTGGCGCTGACCGTCGACAGTTGCCAACATGAATTCACCACCTGCACGGATACCGTGGCGCACTCGCCAGGGTTGAATGACGAACAGCGGCTGTCCGCGCTGGCCGAGCTTTGGCTGGGCAAGGCGATCAGGACCGATCGAGCCAAAACAGGCACTGTGATGGAGGATCAGACCCTTGACGCGTTCCTGCAATCCGCGCGTTATGCCTATGCCTATCTGTTCTATACCGCGCGATCGCCCGCCGATCGCGCCTTCGCCCTGCGTCAGGTGCAGGTGATCGGGTTCTACAACTTTGCCGTGCAACGCACGGTGAGCCGCTTCTTCCAGGAGCTGCCGCAGTTGGGTGCGCAGTGGACGCAGACCTCGCTGGCCGGTTGGGCCGTGATGCGCCCGCAGACTGATCTGCGGCTGGCCGACAACGCACGCGTACCGACCGAGCTGATTCCCGCAGCCGACCTGCGTTTCAAAGGGTTGCGCAACGTCTACCAGCGCGATGGTTTTGGCTCGGACTTCGTCGCCGTGACGCCACCCGAAGCACCCAACGACGACGTGCCATGGCGAGAGCCCGACTACGCGTCGATGACCGGTGCGCTGGTCTTCGATGGCAACACGCTGGACCAGGTGCTGTCGGCAAAGCGGGTGCAGTTGCTGGTCCGGGACCCCTATCGCGACGACACCATCACGATTGGCGGCCGCACCGTGCCGCTGGGTGCGAACTTCACCGCCGCCTATGGCATCTGGCTGGCCCGCTCCGGCTTCGCCAGCCAGTCGATCCGTTCCCTGCTGGGCCGCGAGGGCGGCATCACGACACCGCGTGTGCTGATGATGCAGCCGTACGATCCCAATCGCCTGACCGTGGTCATGCTGCATGGGCTAGGCAGCAGCCCGGAAGCGTGGATCAACGTGGCGAACGAAGTCATGGGCGACGAGGAGCTACGCCGCAATTACCAAGTGTGGGAGATCTATTACCCCACCAACGCGCCAGTCGCGGTCAATCTCGCCAATATCCGCAAGGCACTCGATGCGACGCTGCAGCACTTCGACCCCTCCGGCCACGCACGCGCGTCGCAGAACATGGTGCTGATAGGGCACAGTATGGGTGGCCTCATCGCACGCCTGCTGGTGTCATCGAGTGGCGACAAGCTGTGGAGCCTCGTGCCGGAGCGTGCCGATCTGTCGCCGGCAAAACGGGCCATGCTGCACGAACGCCTCGCGCCCTATCTGCAGTTCACGCCGATGCCGCAGGTGACCCGTGCCGTCTTCCTGGCCACCCCGCATCGCGGCACGCCTTACGCCCAGCACCGGCTGGCACGCTGGATCGGCAACCTGGTCCGCCTGCCCCTCAGCGTGCTGAAGGAAGTGGCGAGCCTGTCCGACCTGCTGAAGGACGACACCAACACGGGTTCGCCCCTGCGCATACCCAACGGCATCGACAACCTAAGCGATACCGATCCTTTCATCGTCGCCGCCGCGAACCTGCCGATCTCGCCACGCGTGCGCTATCACACGATTGTCGGCGTCTACAAATCTAAAGGCCCATTGCAGGACAGCGACGACGGCCTGGTGCCCTACAAGAGCTCGCACCTGGACGGCGCTGACTCCGACCTCGCCGTTCCCTCATGGCACAGCGTGCAGGAAACGCCTGCGGCGATCCTGGAATTGCGCAGAATTCTCAGGCTTCATGTAGCGGCGCTCGACGAAGCGCGGCCATAGTTTGCTATTGCCGATGCGACAAGATTCTGTAACTCCCCCGTGCCAGCTGATGCGGAGTTGCTTTCAGACTGGCTCGAATCCATCGCCTTATCTGCAGCTAATATGGCCATCCATTGGCTGATGCCTGACGGAGACGAATCTCATGACGACGTCCTCCCACCTGCAAGTTGCCCGTTCCCGAACCGGCAGCCGGACGACCAGCGGGCCAAAGGTTTCCAACACAGTTGAGGCGCATCTACCAAAGCAGACGCATACTCAGTCGATTGAGGAACGGTTGAAGCTTGCGCGGTCCCTGCGATCCGATTGTCCGCGCAAGTCACATGCGGGTTGGAAACCTCCGAGGAATCGACATGACCCTGTTGACACACTGATTGCCAGTTCCGAGGGACGCGTTCCCCATCTTGTACCCATACGTTATGGCCGCATGATGGAATCGCCATTCGCTTTCTATCGTGGTGGCGCAGCCATCATGGCGGGGGACCTGGCGCATACACCCTCAACGGGTGTGCCTCTGCAGATCTGTGGTGATTGTCATCTATTGAACTTCGGTGGATTTGCCACACCCGAGCGCCGACTGGTTTTCGATATCAATGATTTTGATGAAACCAGCGTTGGCCCATGGGAGTGGGATATCAAGCGGCTTGCGGCAAGCTTCTTCATCGCAGCACAGGCCAACGGATTTTCCAGGGATGTAGGACGGGATGCTGCCTGGTACGCGACCAGCGCTTATCGCGATCGCCTGATCGAGTACGGAGAAATGCCGTTGCTCGAAGCCTGGTATGACTACCTCGATCTCCACAAGATCATTGATCAAATCGCCGATCCGACGATGAAGAAGCTCGCGACATCGCGGCTGAGAAAAGCCACCGAATATACGGTGCACACCAAGGAATTCGTGAAATTCGCCGTGGCGGATGGCCTGCCTCCACGTATTCGCGATGAACCGCCGCTCATCTACCATGACGATGCAAGCGACGCGATCAAGAACCGCAAGGTGGTCGATCGCGCCTTCGCGCATTACCGCCTCACGCTTCAGCCGCAAAGGCGGCTTCTGCTGGATCGTTTCAAGATTGTCGATGTGGCGATGAAAGTGGTGGGTGTCGGCAGTGTGGGGACGTATTGCGGCATCCTGCTCATGGTCTCCGGCTCGGGGGACCCGTTGTTCCTGCAGTTCAAGGAGGCGCGAACCTCGGTCATCGAACCCTACGCCGGCGCGAGTATCTACAAGCATCACGGCCAGCGCGTGGTCGTCGGACAGCGCATGATGCAGTCGGCAAGCGACATTTTTCTTGGGTGGACCCGGGGTGGTACACGCCAGTTCTATGTTCGCCAACTTCGCGATGCCAAGATCTCTCCTGACACCACCGTCATGAAGCCGACGAATCTTCGCAACTATGCAAAGCTCTGTGGGCGGGCCTTGGCGCGTGCGCATGCGCGAACCGGCGACGCGGTAATGCTGGGCGCATATCTAGGGAAAGGTGATGCCTTTCCGGATGCCATTGCATCGTTCGCTGCTGGCTACGCCAATCAAAATGAACGTGATCACCAGGCGCTCGTACGTGCCGTGCGCCAGGGGCGTGTCGAGGCACGCGTCATTGGTTGACCGCGGCATGTAACGATCGCCTTCGGCCCCTGTTCTTCAGGTCAAGGCAACATGCGGCATGCATTGGTCGCGCACTGACCCGCCTGCAGCTCGATGCTGCTGTTTCCTTCAAACGACGAAGACGAATGCCCCAGCTGCAGCTGGTAATGCCCCGCCGGACGCAGCCATGCATGCGTTGCCGAGTCATAGTTCGCGAGGATGTGCGGGTCGGCCGCGATCTCCACATGCCGCGTCTCACCGGCTTTCAATGAAACTCGACTCCATCCGACCAAACGACGGGTCTGTCCCGTACCCGGTAGCGTCACATAAAGCTGCGGCACATCGACACCGTCGCGCTTGCCTTGATTGCTCACGTCAAAGCTGGCGACCAGCCGCCCGCTCTTCCACTGCACCTGCAACTTGTCGTAGCCGAAGTGGGTGTAGCTCAACCCATAGCCGAAGGCGAACAGCGGTTCGATGCCACGACGCTGGAACCAGCGATAACCGACGTCCGCACCCTCGATGTTGTAATCGACCGAGTCGGCTGGCTGGCCTTGAGGCATCAGCCCGATCGGGGTGAAGCCGGCGCCTGGAATCTGCGGACGTGGCAACTGCGATTCGTCGCGCGGCCAGCTCATCGGCAGACGACCTGAGGGCGCCACCTCGCCAAACAGCAGCCGCGTGATCGCTTCGCCACCGCGGGCGCCCGGATACCAGGCCTCGAGTACCGCACCCACCTGCCCCAGCCACGGCATGCTCAACGGCCCGTTGTTCTCGAGCACCACGATGGTGTGCGGGTTGGCCTTGGCTACCGCTGCAACGAGCGCGTCCTGGTTGTCAGGCACCGTCATATGGGGCCAGTCGAACGATTCGGCCGACCACTGCTCGACGAACACCACGGCGACGTCCGAGTGAGCAGCCAGCTGCGCCGCCGCCGCGATGTCGCGGCCATCGTTGTACTGCACCTTTCCGTGCACACGGCGGCTGATCGCTGCCAGCGGTGGCGACGGTTGATAGAAGCGTGGGCCCGGCCACGCTTGCGGCGGCGGCAGCTCGTTGGTCGCATCGCCATCGGGTGGAGTGACCGCCGAGGAGCCGCCGCCGCTCAGCACGCCAAGGTCAGCGTGCCCGCCGATCACTGCGATGGATGCCAGCCTCGGCGACAGCGGCAGCAGATCATGCTCGTTGCGCAGGAGCACGGCACCGGCTTCCTCCGCCCGTTGTGCCACCGAACCATCGGCAGCGTAATCGAGCGATCCCTGCTTTGAGGGGTGATCAATCACGCCGACCGCGAACATGCTGCGCAGGATGCGCCGCACCATGTCGTCGATACGCGCCTGCGGCACTTCGCCGGACGCGACAGCTGCGCGCAGCGGTTTGTCGAAATACACCGTCTGGTCGAAAGACTCGCCGGCCGATTCCTGGTCGAGCCCGGCCAGCACTGCCTTTCCCGCGCTGTACACGGCGCCCCAGTCGGACATCACGAAGCCCGGATAGGCCCAGTCGTGTTTCAGCACCTGATTGAGCAGCCAGTCGTTCTCACAGGCATACACCGCATTGACGCGGTTGTAAGCACACATCACCGCACCAGGATGACCGATGCCGATGGCGATCTCGAAAGCGAGCAGGTCCGATTCATGGGCCGCTTTCGGGTCGATCTGCGCGCTGAGCGTGTGGCGCCCGGTTTCCAGCGCATTCAGCGCAAAGTGCTTGACGGTGGCGATGACCTGCTGGCTCTGCACACCCTGCACGGCGTGGCCGACGATAGTGCCGGCCAGCAGCGGGTCTTCGCCGGCGTATTCGAAGTTGCGCCCGTTGCGAGGATCGCGCTCCAGATCGAGGCCACCCGCAAGCAGCACATTGAACCCCCTGCGCCTCGCCTCGCCACCTATCATCGCTCCACCGGCGTACGCCAGCTGCGGGTCAAAGCTCGCCGCCGTCGCCAGTCCCGAAGGCAATGAAATGGCACCCTTGCCGTTCAAATCAGGACGCGCGATGCCCAGCCCCGCATCGCTCTCCTGCAAGGCTGGCAGACCCAGCCGCGATATCGCAGGCACGTAACCGGCCGAATTCAGTGCACCGACGGGCATGGGCCGGCCGTTATTGGCTTCGCCGAAATCGGAACGGATCAAGCGGAACTTCTCGTCCTGCGTCATCGCCTTGAGCACCAGCTCAGCACGCTGGTCGGGCGACAGCGACGTATTCATCCACGGTCGTTCCGGCGCTTGCGCAGCTGTGGCCGCCATCGACGCCATGCCGATGGCGCAGGCGAGGGTCAGGCAATGGTCCAGACGACAACGCAAGTTCATGGCAGCTCTCCGGATTCGCTCATCCGCAAGGATGCCATGTCGGAAGGCCAACTTCACTCACGTTGCCCGCGCGGTTTACCCCGAGCACGTTTTCTGGCACTCACGGCTCGAGGCCCATCCTTGGCTGCTAGGGCCCCACCGTCGCTCATCTGTTCCATCCACGACATGGTGTCGACGTACGACAGGAACTGCTGGAGATACCCTGGCGAAAGCTCGCGCATGAGGGTGAGCGACCGGTGTACGAGGCTGCCCGAGTTGAGGGGGCCAGCATTGGCAGGCACCTGCTCCAGCGACTGCCGAACCTGGCTTTTCGTGCGGACCTCGGACCAGGTTTTTCTGAACTCATCGAGCGCCTCCAATTTTGGAAAAATGGAGACCTGAGAAGATGCGTCACTCGCGGCGAGATCGTCGTCGCGCGTCGACGCGTAGTTGGCGATGTGATCGATCAGTCCGCCCAGCGCCCCACGAGCGGGTGTGCATGACGTTGTCGCGTTGTTGGCATGGCCTGGGTTTGATGCCGCGATTTCGAGATCGTCGGCGTAGGCATCGATAAGCTTGGACAGTCTGTCGTCCAGAATTCGTCGCGCCTCGCCATCGTGATCCGTCGCGCGCCGCTCCAGCGCTTCAATGAAATGAAATTGCAGGGGATTCAGGCGATCGGCGTCCTGCTCGCGCCACGCGTCGAGTATTGCCCGGGCGCGTGTCCCGCTATTACTCATGAGGCATCACAGTTGCCGTCGGCTGCTTCGGGATGGGTGAAATTTCCACGCGCCGGTTCCGCGCCCGCCCCTCGTCATCGGCATTCGAACTCACCGGCTGCTCGGCACCGAACGCGGCAGCAAATACCGAGGAGGCCGGGAGGCCATCGACGATCAAGGCACGGGTCACGATCAACGCGCGCTCGGCGGACAACTCCCAGTTGTCGGCAAACTGCCGATTGCCATCGCGTACTTGCCGGTCGTCGGTGAAGCCGCTCACCATCAGGATTTCGTCGCGAGACTTGAGGTAGTCGGAAAGCGGGGCCGCCAGACTCTTCAATACCTCTCGCCCTTCCGGCTGAAGCTGATCGGAGTTCAGCGCGAACAATACACTGCCGCGAATACCGATGCGCCCATTGACGAGCGTCACCCGGCCAGCGGCCAGCGGAACCGCTAACGCCTGCTCCAACGTCATTCGGCGTTGCGCCTCGGCCTGTCGTTGTTTGACTGCTTCATCCAGCTTGTTCGAGAGTTGCAGCTGCACGCCGATCACGCCCACCAGGATCAGCACGAACACACCCAGAAGCACCGACATCAGGTCGCCGAAGGCAGCCCAGATCGGTGCTGTCGACTCCTCGACGCCATCAAGTTCGTCGCTCATGCCATTTCGGCCCCGGCGAGCGCTTGTTGGCTGGTGAGCTGCTGTATTTCCTCGATGATCTGCTGCTGCGACAGCATGCTCAGGTCGATCACTTCCCTGGCCTGCGCCACGTAATAGGCCAGCTGTTCGTCACTGCGAGAGAGAGATTTGTCCAGCGCGGTTTCGATGCGCTGCAGGTGCTCCATCAACATGGTATTCGACTCGCCGAACGTCTGTACGGCCACGCCGAATACTTCGCCCAGACTGGCCACTTCGACGGCACTGCCGGTGACTTGCGCAGCCACCGCGCCAAGCTTGCCGGTTTCGGCCTCGATATGGTCGGTGAACCGGGTGCTGACACGGTCCAGCAGATCCGCCGACGTGGCAACCAGCGTATCGACGGCCAATCGTTGCTCGGTGGACGCGTGGTTCACGGCATCGAGCAGGGTATCGAGCGTGGCCATCAGACGGCTGCGTTCCTCCAGCATGGCGGTATCGCGGACCATGCTGTCGGAGAGTTTCTGGCGCAGCTCGGCGACGACTTCGGCCGCCGCCTTGGGCGCTTCGGACGCGGCTTCCACGAGCCGGGAAATCTCGGCGATCGTGTTGCTGGCGTGTGCCTGTGTCTGTGCCGAAATATCGCACGCGGTCTTCGCCAGGGTGTCGCAGATCTCCTGCTGCCGGCTCGCGGTGTGCGCGCTCGTCTGCTCCCAGTGCTTGCTCAACGCAGCGCTCATCGAACCGAACGAATCTGTCCAGGCCGTCAAGCGTTCCTGATCCCGCGATTCCAGCACCGCCTGCAAGTCCGCATGCGACTGGTGCACGCTGCGGACCAGCGACGTCGCGTACTCCTCGAGCGTAGCCACTGCCACGGTCAACGCTTGCTGATTGCGTGCCGCCAGATCCTCGTTGACGGCTTCTTGCCGCGACAGCGCGTTGTTCCACGCGCTCGCCGCGTTGCCCGCCGTGGCGTCGAGGCGTGCAGCGACACCTTCCAATAGAGCGGCCGAGCGTTGCTCGAAGGTTTCGGTGTATCGCTGCAGTGAGCTGCGCATGTCTTGAACAAGCGCCTCGTTCGATCGCTGCTGCTCCGCCAGTGCATCGTTCCAGATCGCCGCCATGGTCGTGGTGGTCGTCTCGAGGCCGGTCGACAGTCCCCCCAGCTGACGCTGCACGGCGTGTGTAACGGTATCGTGGAACGATGCTGCTTCGCGTGCAAGACCGGCCATCGTGGCCTCCATCGCCGGTTGCAGTGCTGCCCCGACAGCGATGGCACTCTCGGCGACGCTCTCCTTCAACGACGCCTCCACGGAGGAGGCAAGGCGTGTATAGGTTGCCTCGGTCTTCGCGTGGAAGGTTTCATGGCTGGCCATCTGCCGTTCGCTGGTGGCCATGCTCTGTTGTTCGATCGTCACCATCATCATCTGCAGACGATCGACCAGGGTAGGCATCAATTCGGTCTGCTGCTGCAGGAGCTTGAACGATTCCTCGCGCTGATGGCTTTGCGAATAGATGCGCAACGTCGTCGCGATTTTCACGTCCAGCAGCTGCACCGCCTGCAGCCGCTCGCGCCGGCAAAGCGCAGAAAGCAGCCCGAGCATCGCCGAACTGGCCACACCTGCGATCGAGGTACCGAACGCAAACCCCAGACCCTTGACCGGTGCGGCGAGAGAGCCTCGGATCGCCTGCAGATCTGTCGCGCTTTCCAGCGCCATCCCGGTGCCGCGAAGAGTCGCCATCATGCCCAGCAGCGTACCCAGCATGCCCAGCAAGACGAGCAAGCCAACCAGATACGGCGTCAGCGCCGGCAGAGGCAACGCTGCGCGCTCACCCTCGATGCGGAGGCGTGTCGCGTTGCGCAGGCTGGGATGCAAGCGGCCGAGCCAGTCACTCAAGCTGGTCGGCGCTGCGCACAAATCCGTAACGACGCGCGTCAGCGAGAACGTGGCTTGCCGGTAGCGGTGCAGCTCAAGTGCGCCCGCCAGATAGCACGCGCCAATCAACATCGTGACGGCCGTCGCCAGCGGATTGGATCCGATGTAGCCGGCACCGATCCAGCACACAGCGGCAAGGCCTACAAAGAACACGGCGAGATTTAGAAGATTTCTGAACATGACGTCCCAGGTAAGTATCCCCCGGCAAAGCCGGGGGCTTTAGTGATGTGAGCCGCTCCAAGCGGCTTGGGCGGGGTCGCTGACGCGGCCCCTTTGGTACGGCCACCCTACGGTGGCCTGCCTATCTCAGTAGTTGCAACTGCTCCAACCGCCGATCCTCTTCCTCCTGGTTGCGGATGTACGCTC
>Ga0302311_10002498_pt1 | contig 20875 bp, 14 predicted proteins | sample III_Palsa_N1_3_FD_200449 | JGI IMG/M metagenome (GOLD analysis project Ga0302311, IMG submission 200449) | Peat permafrost microbial communities from Stordalen Mire near Abisko, Sweden - III_Palsa_N1_3 | ecosystem: Environmental > Terrestrial > Soil > Palsa > Peat permafrost | place: Sweden... | reverse complement strand
CGAGGATGTCGCAATGGGCAAGCAACGTCCGCCTGAAGCGTCTGGCGCTCACGTTCAGCGAGTTCGAAACCCTCACCAGGTCATAGAACGGCACGCCGTCGATCTGGCCACCGCCCCAATCGATGAGGTAGAACGGCCGCGGCGCTCCATCGACGCGTTGTCGGTGCAAGAAATTGCCCCACCAGAGGTCGTTGTGCGCCACGACGCTGCGCGGGCGCCAGAGGCCGCGCTCGAAATCATCCAGGGCTGCGCTGGCCGCCTGTCGCGTGGCGGTGTCGATGCGCTCGTGCGCGGCCAGGGCCTTCAACGGTGCGCGGATCGTGTCGTCGACGTCGGCCGTCTGCTTGGCCGACGCGCGCGTTGCTTCGGTGAGCCACGACAGGATCGCGGGCGCCATCCGCATGCGTTGCCAGCGGCTGATCCAGCGGCGACTGCTCATCGGTTCGCAGTATGCGGTGATCGAGTAGCTGCGCTGCTCGATGTCGCCGACGAAGTACGGCACCAGCACGGCATCGCCCAGCGAGGGGCCGAGGGCCGATCGAATCGCATGGGTTGTGTTCGCGGCGTCGCGCACCGAGTTCGGAAACAGCTCCGGAGACACGACGACGAAGGCCGCGGGCCGGGCGGCGACATCGAGCGCGATGAACTTGTCGCAGCAGTCTGCCACGAGCTTGGGCACAGGAAGTTGCTCGACAGTACCGAGGCGGCGCTCCGGACCGAGAAACTCCTCGATTTTTTCCAGCACGTTTGCGGGAAGCGCAAGATGGCGCGACTCGATCATCTGACCCCAACTCAACTGTTCTACGACGAGGCGATCCCGGTGGCCCCGCTTCGCTCGGAGAGGCGCCACCGGAAACTCAGCCGGTCATTATCCTGTCATAAAGAGTGTTGCGGCAGGCGTCGTCTCTAGGTGTCCCGACCGGGCGCCGGTCGATCGGCGATGCATGCCTATTCGACCAACCCCAGCACCTTCAGTCGCGCCACGATGAAATCGGCCGCGTCCTCCGCGGTCTGTTCATGCGTATTCACGACGATCTCCGGCGCCTCCGGCGCCTCGTAAGGTGAACTGATCCCCGTGAAGTTGGCGATCTCACCGCGTCGCGCTTTCTTGTAGAGCCCCTTCACGTCGCGCTCTTCGGCGACGGCCAAGGGCGTGTTGACGTGGATCTCGATGAACTCGCCGTCGGCCATCTGGCCGCGCGCCATCGCTCGTTCCGAGCGGAACGGCGAGATGAAGGCGGTCATCACGATCAGGCCGGCGTCGACCATCAGGCGGGCGACCTCGGCGACGCGGCGGATGTTCTCGACGCGATCGGCCTCGGTGAAGCCCAGGTCCTTGTTGAGCCCGTGGCGCACGTTGTCGCCGTCGAGCAGGTAAGTGTGACGGCCCATCGCGGCAAGCTTCTTCTCGACCAGGTTCGCGATGGTGGACTTGCCTGCGCCTGACAGCCCGGTGAACCACAGCACGGCTGGGCGCTGGCGCTTCAGCTCGGAGCGCAATGCCTTGTCGACATCGACATGCTGCATGCGCAGGTTGTGCGAGCGGCGCAGTGCGAAGTTGAGCATGCCGGCGCCGACGGTGTTGTTGGTCATCCGGTTGATCAGGATGAAGCCGCCGGTGTCGCGGTTGGCCTTGTAGGCGTCGAACGCGATCTGGCGGTCGAGCGCGATGTTGACGACGCCGATCTCGTTGACGCCCAGCTGCTTCGCAGCCAGGTGCTCCATCGTGTTGACGTTGATCTTGTACTTCGGCTCGGTGATGGACGCGGTGACGGTCTGTGCGCCGATCTTCATCAGGTACGGGCGGCCGGGCAGCATCGGCTCGTCGGTCATCCAGACGAGCGAGGCCTCGAACTGGTCGGCCACTTCGGCGGGCGCGTCGGCCTTGGACAGGACGTCGCCGCGCGAGATGTCGATCTCGTCTTCCAGCGTCAGCGTGATCGATTGGCCGGCCACGGCCAGCGGCAGGTCGCCGCCCATGGTGACGATGCGCGCGACCTTGCTTTCCTTGCCCGACGGCTGCGCGATGATGCGGTCGCCCGGCTTGACGGAGCCGCTGGTGATCACGCCGGCGAAGCCCCGGAAGTCGAGGTTGGGGCGATTGACCCACTGCACGGGCATGCGGAACGCTTCCTTCTGCAGCCGCGTCTCGTCGACTTCGCAGGTCTCCAGGAAGCCCATCAGCGTGGGGCCGTGGTACCAGGGCGTCTTGTCGCTGGCCACGAGCATGTTGTCGCCCTTGAGGCCGGACAGCGGGATCGACGTGATGTCGGTCAGGCCGATCTGCGCGGCGAACTCGCGGTATTCCTCGTTGATGCGGTCGAACACTTTCTGCGAGTAGTCGACCAGGTCCATCTTGTTGATGGCCAGCACCACCTTGCGGATGCCGATCAGGCTCACCAGGTAGCTGTGGCGGCGCGTCTGCGTGAGCACGCCCTTGCGTGCATCGATCAGGATCACGGCCACGTCGGCGGTCGATGCGCCGGTGATCATGTTGCGCGTGTACTGCTCGTGGCCGGGGGTGTCGGCGACGATGAACTTGCGGCGATCGGTGGAGAAGAAGCGGTAGGCGACATCGATCGTGATGCCTTGCTCGCGCTCGGCGGCGAGTCCGTCGACGAGCAGCGCGAAGTCGATGTCGCCGCCTTGGGTGCCCCACTTCTTCGAGTCGTTCTCGATGGCCGCGAGCTGGTCCTCGAACAGCATCTTCGACTCGTACAGCAGGCGCCCGATCACGGTCGACTTGCCGTCATCCACGGAGCCGCACGTGATGAAGCGGAGCAGGCTCTTGCGTTCGTGCTGCTTGAGGTATTTCTCGATGTCCGTCGAGATCAGGTCGGAGGTGTGGGCCATCAGAAATATCCTTCTTGCTTCTTCTTTTCCATGGAGGCGGCGGAGTCGTGGTCGATCATGCGGCCCTGGCGCTCGGACGTCTTGGTGAGCAGCATCTCCTGGATGACGTCGGGCAGCGTCGCGGCGGTCGATTCGACGGCGCCGGACAACGGATAGCAGCCGAGGGTGCGGAAGCGCACGCTCTTCATCATCGGCACCTCGCCGGCCTTCAGCGGCATGCGGTCGTCGTCCACCATGATCAGCGTACCGTCGCGATTGACCACGGGCCGCTCGGCCGCGAAGTACAGCGGCACGATGGGAATGTTCTCGAGGTAGATGTACTGCCAGATGTCCAGCTCTGTCCAGTTCGAGATCGGGAACACGCGGATCGACTCGCCCTTCTGCTTGCGGCCGTTGTACAGGCGCCAGAGCTCGGGCCGCTGGTTCTTGGGGTCCCAGCGATGCTGGGCCGAGCGGAACGAGAAGATGCGTTCCTTCGCGCGCGACTTCTCCTCGTCGCGGCGCGCGCCGCCGAAGGCGGCGTCGAAGTTGTACTTGTCCAGCGCCTGCTTCAGGCCCTGTGTCTTCCACATGTCGGTGTGGATGGACGAGCCATGCGTGAACGGATTGATGCCCAGTTCCGCGGCCTCGGGGTTCTGATAGACGATCAGATCCATCCCCACCTCCTTGGCCATGCGCTCGCGCAGCTCGTACATCGCGCGGAATTTCCACGTGGTGTCCACGTGCAGCAGCGGGAACGGCGGCGGCGACGGATAGAACGCCTTGCGGGCCAGGTGCAGCATCACCGCCGAATCCTTGCCGATCGAATAGAGCATGACGGGGTTGTCGGTCTCGGCGACGACCTCGCGCATGATGTGGATGCTCTCGGCTTCCAGGCGCTGCAGGTGGGTGAGGTTCATGGGATCGTCCGTTGTCGACGCGCGGGGCGTGATGAAGGGCCGACCGGCCGCTGCGGGCGACGAGGCCAGGGCAGGGCTGGTGATGGCGGGAAAGGGGTCGGCCGCCAGCGGTGGCGGGGTCAGTCGAATGATCTCGTCGGCCGGCGGGCTGCGCCGAGCGATCGAGATCGGACAGGCGACGACCTGAAGGCGCGACTGTGTCGCGATCCAGCTGTTGAGTTGCGTGGCGCGGCGCAAATCGAGGCCATGCAGCCAGGCAATGACCGGACTCGGTGTCTGGGCCTGAAGTCGCGCGAGAAAGTCGATGTAGGCGTCCTGCAGGCTGAGCGATGGTATCGGCAGCCAGGCGATCTGTCCGCGTGCGTCGACGGCCACCAACAGGCCGCGCGACGTGCCCGCGGCCACGGTCGCCGGCGCGGGCAGGCCGCCGCACCACCAGATGCGGGATGTGCCTGTTTTCGCGGCTTGCGAGTCCAGCCATTGCGCGTTGGCAGCGGAACGCGCCGCGGCATCGCGCAGGGCCACCAGCGTCAGGCCCCAACGCGCCAGGCAACGGGCCACGGCGCGCGGATGCAGATCCAGGCCGAAGCGTTGCCGGGCGCAGTCGCGCACGGCGTCGGCCGACCACAGCGTGCCAGGTTGTCCGGCGGCCTCGGGCGTGTCGTATAGCGCCGCGAGCGCCAATTCGGCCTCCTGGGCCGACGTCAATGCCCGTCCGACGCCCTGGGGCCGCCCGCGCGCACCCACGTCGACCGCGTGCCAGCCGCCTTCGGTGAATGCCTTGAACGCGCTGATGATGGTCGGCACGCTCAAGCCCGTCTCGGTGCGGACCTGGGTCAGGCTGCGTCCGTCCACGCGCAGCTGGACCGCACGGCGGCGCTGGGCGTTCAGCTGCGAGAGGTTGGCGGTGAAGGCGGTCACGCGGAGCGGTCGATCAAGACACTAAAACATTTAGTGGCGCGATTTTGTCATAATCAAGCGCAATCCGCATACCCCTTATGAGCATCATGACCGCCGGCGCCCTGCCTCTCGAATCCCTGCTCGACGCCGTGACACCGCTCATCCGCGAGGCGGGCGCGCTGGTGATGCGCGTCTACGCCACCGAATTCGAGGTGGAGATCAAGGGCGACGAATCGCCGGTGACCGTGGCCGACCAGTGCGCCGAGAAGGTGATCTTCGAGGGCCTGCGCCGCGTGACGCCCGACATCCCGATCGTCGGCGAGGAGGCCGCATCGGCGGGTGATATTCCGGATGTGAGCAACCGCTTCTGGTTGATCGATCCCATCGACGGCACCAAGGAATTCATTAGCCGCAACGGCGAGTTCACCGTCAACATCGCGCTGATCGACCACGGCGTGCCGGTGTTGGGGCTGGTGCTGGCGCCGGCGCTGGGACGACTGTTCGGCGGGGCATCGGGCCACGGGGCGTGGGTGGCGGATCACGCGGGGCGCCGGCCGATTGCGGTGCGGTCCGTGCCGGCCGAAGGCCTGACGGTGGTGGGCAGCCGGCATCACGGGGACGACGCGGCCGTGACGGCACTGCTCGCCGGCCGGCGCATCGCCGCCCATCGAACGGTGGGATCGTCGTTGAAGCTGTGCCTGGTGGCGGAAGGCGCGGCGGACGTCTACCCGCGCTTCGGGCGCACCATGGAATGGGACACCGCCGCGGGCGACGCGGTGCTGCGCGCCGCGGGAGGTGCGGTACGGACGATCTCAGGAGAGTTGCTGGCCTACGCCAAGCCTGGGTTCGAGAACCCCGACTTCGCGGCCTGGGGCCGCGGCTGAGCGCTGCGGCGCCGCGCCGCGCCGTCGCCGCCAGGCCCGCGACCAGGCTGGCGCGCGTTCCCGATTCGGGCACGGCGCTGAGGATGCCGGTGAAATGCCCCCACGGGTTGTGATCCAGGTAGTCGTAGTCCCATGAGGCGCTTCGAGTTGCCCAGTCGAACGTGAATGTCTCCAGGCCGTCCGGCGTCTGAACGGTGCCGTTCGGGACGCCGCCGCTCATGTTGACCCCGCCGAAGAGAGATCCGTCGGCAAGCCAGCCCAGGTCGATCTTGAAGGACTCAGGGTCTCCGTGCGACTGCCGAAAGGCGCAAGCCCCGACGGGCGCTATTCCTTGTCCGATCGTGCGACGCCGTTGGCCACCGCGAACCCGTTGATCACGTCGCGGACGATGAGGCGCTGAGGCGCAGGCAGGCTCAGGAAGGTGTCGATGGTCTGACGCTCGGCATGCGTGGAGTGGTCTGCCCACGGGCCCCGCCCTTCCGCAACGGTCGTCGATTCGGACGGTCCGTACATGAGGACGTGCGGATCTGTCCTCAGTACCCGGGCGAGCACCCGCAGCCTGTCTGGCCTGGGGAGGTGCTTGCCGTTGATCCAGTTGGTGGCCGTCTGCAGGCTGATCGGCGTGCCGCGCCATTGGCGGCTGAACGCGCGCTCCAATTCAGTGCCGCTCGGTTTCAGTCCCGCTGCCTTCATGGCAGTGCGCAGGCGCTTGCTGAACTCGTCCTTTACCGTCATCCGCGAACGCTATCGAGCGCGCCCACGAATGGACAAAGTTCCACTTGATAATAGAATCAAGTTTAACTTGATTTCTGTATCGCTTTCTCCGCGACGCCCGCTCTTGCAACGCGACGCCGGAGTCCATGGAGGATGTGCACCATGACCGATCCTGAGCGCGAACTAACCTCCGTTTCAAGCCGACCTCTCTGCCGGAGCTACGCGCTGGCCATCGCTGCAGTCACGCCCGTCCGATTGCGCGATGCGGGACACAGTCGAGAGCACCCCCTTTTCTGGGTATTCGGTTGGCTCACGGACGGCGAGTGCGAGCCTTTGGGGGTCTGCATGGGTGTGCAGGCGCTGCCGCAGATGCTTGCCGGCCTCAAGAGCCGCGGCCTTCAGCGCATCTGGCGCATTGCGGCTCTCGACGCTGAACGCGGAGAGGACGCCGAACGCGCCAAGTCCGCCATGGCGCGCGAGTTCCCGCGGGCGCTCGCCTCGGCGACGTCGGACCTGTCGCCCGTCGCCCTGGCCGTGGCTGCCGAGGTTCGCGAGACGGTGATCCGCGCGCTTCGCCGACACCGCCAGTTCGAGGACGAAGCCCGGGCCCTCGACATCGTGGCGCTCGCGTTGCAGCGGGCGGAGCGTCGCCTGGACAGCGAGCGCCGGATGGCGGCCTGAAGACGCGCTTCGCGCCCGGGTGAATCATCCGAGCGGCAACCGAACGTTCATTGCGTCGTTCTCTGGCGGGACTTTGCCCGCGCCAAGGCTTTCTTGCGCGGCTCGCTCCTGCAAGAATAACTACGACGTTCGGCGGCGAAAAAGCCTCACCTAGGGCAAGCACTGGGTGGGCCTTGCTTGACCCAGACGTCATCTCCTTGTCATTCATCGGAAACGAACAAGGACAAGAGATGATTTGCAAGAAGACGATCCCCTCGACGCAGATGGCGGGCCTTGTGCCGGTCGTCCTGATGTCGCTCCTCGTGCACTGCGGCAACAGCCACGCTGCAGACGGCGGCGCTGCCGCGCAATTCACCATCGAACAGCCGGAACGCCCGCTGGCCGATACGCTGCTGTCCATCGCGCACGACACCGGCACCTCGGTGCTGTTCGACTCGAGCGCTGTCCGCAGCCGAGTGGCGCACGCGGTGTCGGGGCACCTGTCGGCCTTTGAAGCCATCACGGCCGCCCTGCAGGGCACCGGGCTGGTCGCGGCGCAGATGAAGGACGGCGCCATCGTGGTGTCGGCCCCTGCCACGCGAAGCGTCGCGCCGGCGAGCAGCGCGTCGGCGTCGAGCCCGTCGGCCGAAGCATCGCCCACCGATCTCGCTTCCGTCGCCGCGATCGAATCGAAGCAGGACGACACGGTGACCCGGGTGGAGGTGACCGGAACCCGCTTGAAGCGGATCAGCGCGGAAGGGCCAGCGCCGGTGAACATCTACACTGCCAAGGACATCGAGCAGAGCGGGCAGCCGAACCTGGAGCGGTTTCTGGCGGGGCTCAATGAGGTGTCTGCGAGCCAGGGTGACGGCAGCAACAGTCGTTCGCGAGGCCAGGGTACTGTTCAACTGCGTGGGCTACCGCTGGGATCCACTCTGGTGCTGATCAACGGACGGCGAGTGGAAGCGGTGGGGTCGTCGTCCGGCGAGTTCTTCAACCTGGACCTGATTCCTGCCGCAGCCATCGAGCGCGTCGAGATCGTGCCGGTGGGATCGTCCGCCGTCTACGGCGGCGATGCGCTGGCGGGTGTGGTCAACGTGATTCTGAAGAAGTCCATCGACGGCATTTCGGTGGCCGCCAACGCGGGATCCGGTAAAGGCTTTCACGCGAACGGTGCCTCCCTCGCCACCGGCGGCCAAGGTGCCGACGGCAGCTATCTGCTGATGGGTTACTTCAACCACTCGACGCCTTTGAACTCGGCGCAGCGAGGATTCTTCCTGAACGCCGACTATCGGCGGTTTGGAGGCCCGGACGCACGCATTCGAAACTGTGCGCCCGGCACCGTGAGCAGTGTGTCAGGCGCCAACCTGCCAGGGTTGGATTCCAGCTTCGCAGCGGTGCCCGTCCTGCCTGCAGGACAGCCGCCGCAGCTCTCCGACTTCGCGTCGACCTCGGGGCAGGCGAATCTGTGTGGCTTCGGCAACAGCGGCAACGGCCTTGGCCTCGTGGACGGCGAAGACACACTGGCAGTGCATGCGACGGGGGAGCGACGGATCGCCGGGTCGTGGTTCGCCTTCGGCGAACTCACCCTGGCCAGGGAGCGCACGTCGAGTCGAGAAATCGGCCTCGATCTCCAGGAGGTCACCGTGCCGGCCACCAATGCGTTCAATCCCTTCGGCGAAGACGTGAACGTCACGGCCATCCTCGGACCATCAAACGGATTGACCGGCCTGACGCAGCAGACAAGATTCACGCGCGCCATCGCCGGCGCGCGGGGCGACTTGACGAGCGATTGGGAAACCGAGATCACGCTGTCCACCGTTCGCGACACGGGCAACTCGAAGGAATTCAACCAAAATGTCGATCCGACCGCGCTCCAGGCGGCGTTGGCATCGAGTTCCCCCTCTACCGCGCTGAATCCGTTCACGGCGGGGCGCGCGGCGACGGATGCCGTGATCGGCCAGATCTGGTCGGACGTCGACCGCATGAACACGGGACGCAAGGATCAGATCAGCGCCCTGGCGCGTGGCACCGTGCTGAACCTGCCCGCGGGCGCATTGGAGGCCGTCGTCGGCGTTGAAACGGCCCGCGATCAATACGACGTCTCCATCCCTGCACAGGACTACCAAATTCGTGCGGGGCGGCGAAACTCGGCGGCGTACGGTGAGCTCCGGGCACCTTTGTTCACCGCAGGGCCGGCCGGCAAGAGCTGGAACGTCGCGGCCTTGACGCTCGCCGGCCGGCATGACCGCTACAGCGACTTCGGCTCCGCCAACACGTACCAGGCCGGCCTGGAGCTTCGCCCGCTGCGCAGCCTGCTGCTGCGCGCCTCTTCGGCGACGTCCTTCAAGCCTCCAACACTCGTGGACACGAATCCTGGCACGGATGTCTTCCCTGCGGACATCTTCGGACTGACAGACCCTGCGCGTGGCGGCGAGGCCATCACGTCGGGAACGATCGTGGGCGCCCCGAACCCGTCACTGCGGCCCGAGCGGGGGCGCGCGAGCAGCCTGGGCGCGGTCTGGGAGCCCGAAGGCGGCCTCGGTACGCGCTTGAGCGCGGCTCACTGGCAGGTACACATCAACGGACTGATTGCCCAGGTCGGGCCGCAGACCGCGCTGGATTACGAGAGCTCGTTCCCCGGATTCGTCACGCGAGCACCCTCCGTCGACGGCGAACCCGGGCGCGTCACCAGCATCCTCTTTTCCGAGGCCAACTTCGGCAGCGTCGACGTGGCAGGCACGGACATGGAGGCAGGCTACGCCTGGAAAAGTTTCCTGGGTCGATGGACGGCGGCTGCGGGCGCCACGCGAACCAACGAATACCAGGTGGTATTGGCACCCGGGGCGGCCACGCAGAACAGGCTGGGGCAACGGTACAGCGACTTCTGGTCGCCGCGCTGGAAGAGCCGCGCCTCGATCGACTACGGCGCCGGTGCATGGGGCGTGGGACTGACGAGCCGGTACCTCGGCCAGTACAAGGACGCCTTGGGTACCAGCGAAAGACGGCTCGGCGCCTATTGGACGCATGACCTGGCTGCCAGCGTGGATCTCAAGCAGTGCCTGCCGAACCTGGCTGCTGCCGTGAAGGCTGCGACCCTGTCGCTGACCGTGGCCAACCTCACCAATCGGCAGCCGCAGTTCGTCGAGACCTCGCCCTACTACGACGTCACGCAGGCGGACTGGCGCGGACGCTACGTCAGTACGCGGATCGCCATCGACTGGTAGCGCTTCGCTCGCGCCAGGCCTGCCCTGTCCTGACAACCCTCCGCTCCACTGACTGACAGCCGCCTCCCGAGGCGAGCGGTCTGCCTTGCAATTCTCTGAACATCGTCAACATGCGTTCCACATTCATTGCCCCACTGTGCATCTTTCTCTCCGTCGCCGGGAGCGCGGCCAACGCGCTGCCGCCGGTTGGCCCGACGGTGCGAGACGTCGTCGAATTCAAGCGGATCATTCAACCGTACAACCAGGACGAGGACGCGCTGCCAGAGCAGGTTTCGCCGGACGGAAAGCGAGCGTTCATCGTCACCCGGCAAGCGGAGGTGGGCAGCGACACCAACCGCTATGAAATCCTGCTTTTTGACGTGACGCCGGATCACTTGGCCAGGCAGGGCGACGCATATCCGATGACGATCTTCTCGGCCGCCGTGCAGCACGACCGCGTAGCGTTTCCGTCCGCCGTCCAGGACGTCCAATGGCACGGAGACGGCACGCTGGTCATGTTGGCGCGGTTGAAGGACGGCTCGCCCCAGGTATACAGCCTGGACGTCCATACGCGCGAGGTGGTGCAACTGACCCACGAGGCCAACCCGATCCTGTCCTATGCGGCGTCGCAGAACCTGCAGCGCGTGGTGTATTCCGTGCAGGTACCCAACCCGCCACTCAAAGCCGGCCAGCGTGCGGTGGTCGTGGGGCGGCAGTCGTTCTGGGGCGTGAAGTTCGGTCAGACGGACATGAGCGCGCAGGACTACGTCTATCAGAACTTCGTCACTGACACGGCATCGTCGCGCACTCGGCCTCTGGGGCCGGCCTTTCCTGCGCAGGTCCCGTCTTGGCCTGTCGTGAGCATCTCGCCGGATGGCCGCTGGGCGCTGCTTCCGCGATGGGAGCCAGAGCGCCTGGCAGCATGGGAGCATGACTATCCCCGGATCGCCGAGCTCTCGCGAGCCTATGGGTTTTCCCGTCAGAACGATCCGCTGGGTTACTTCTCGACGCCCAATAGTTATGTACCTCGCCACATGGTGGCCTGGCACCTGGATGACGCCACGGAGAAGACGATCCTGGACACCCCGGACGATGCCCTTCCGGGCTATCCGCAGCTCCGAGCGGATCGCCTGTGGCAAGGCACGGGAGAATCCATCGTGCTTGCGGGGACGTATCTCCCGCTCGTACCGGGCAGCCAAGAGTCGACGTCGTCGCATGTCATCGAATATTGGCCGCAAACCGGACGATGGACGGACATCGCCACCCTGCACGACGAGGCGGCGGAGGCCCATGCGCTGCCGGATGGGTTCATGGTGATGGATGGCAAGGCCCGCCGCGAATTCAAGCGTCGCGCAGACGGTGGCTGGAGCGAATCGACCAACGCCGCGGCGGAGAGGCCAGGCGCATCACCGTCGTGGACGCTCCATATCGTCCAGGGCCTGAACCAGCCGCCGGATGTCTACGCCCGTGGCCCCTCCGGTGAAAGCAGACGATTGACCGCGCTGAACCCTCAATTCGATGCGGCAACCTGGGGCACCATGCAGCGCTACACCTGGCACGACGCGAAGGGCCGGGAATGGGCAGGCGGCTTGATGGCGGGCGCGGACATGGACGCGCATACCCGGTACCCGCTGCTCATCCAGACCTATGGATTCTCGCCGGATCGATTCTTCCTGGATGGCACGAACCTCGCCGAGGGCGCCACGAGCGCTTTTGCCGGGAGAGCCTTCCTGCGCGAAGGCATCCTGGTGCTCCAACTGCCGTTGCGCCCTGTCGGTGCTCCGCCGCCTGACGAACTCACCCGGCAGCAGAACGCCAACGACGGCGTGCGGGGGGCCATCGACGCACTGGTCAAGGAGGGCCGCGTCGATCCAAACAAGGTCGGCATCATGGGGTGGAGCGCCTGGGGCAAGTCCGTGCTCAACCTTGTGACCTTCAGCGATCTTGCGATACGGGCTGCCACGGTGGCGGACGGCGACTCCAACACCACGTTCCACCTCACAGTGGCCTATGGCAGGTCGGACGGCATGCTGCAGTACCTGGAGGAAGGCAACGAAGGGCCGCCGTTTGGCGAGACGATGCCCAAATGGGTTCGCCACGATCCGTCCCTGCATACGGACTGCATCCGCTCCGCACTGAGGATCGAGACGTATGGTCCTTGGGTGCTGGGCAACTGGGACATCTACGCCTTGCTGAGGCAGCAATACAAGCCGGTCGAGATGGTCGTCATTCCGAATGGCGAGCACTCGCTCGCGATACCCAGCGATCGCATGGTCTCACTGCAAGGCAACGTCGACTGGTACGCCTTCTGGCTGGCCGGCAAGAGCCGCACGGGGCCGCTGCTCGCCTCGGAAACTGGGGAGTCCTTGGCGACGCAGTATGCGAACTGGAGACAGATGGAAGCCTTGAAGGTCGCCGACGATGCACGACCACGCTGCGTGCGCTGATCCACGTCACGTGGCGCCGGCGACCTGCTGGCGCCACATCTGCGTGTACAGGCCGTCCCTCGCGATCAGCACCTCGTGGCTTCCTTGTTCGCACACGCGACCCTCGTCCAATACCAGGATCTGATCGGCGTCCACGATGGTCGACAGCCGGTGGGCGATGACGATCATCGTCGCGCCTTCGGCCAGAGCCCGGAGGGCGTTCAGGATGTCACGCTCCGTCTTGCTGTCCAGCATCGAGGTGGGCTCGTCCAGCACGTAGAGCCCGGGCCGCCGCAGCAGGGCTCGCGCGATGCCAATGCGTTGGCGTTCGCCACCTGAGAGTTGCATGCCGCGTTCGCCGACCGTCGTGTCGAGGCCATGAGGCAGTGCGTCGATCAGCCTTTCCAGTTGTGCGGCGCGGGCCGCCCGGAGAATGTCTTCTCGAGTCGCTGCGGGCGATCCCAACGCGATGTTTCCGGCGACTGTGTCGTGGAGCAGGATCGTCTCTTGGGGAACGAGGCCGATGACACTCGTGCGCAACTCGCCGACGTCGATCGCCTGGATGTCACGTCCGTCGATCCGGATGGAACCACGCTGCGGCGCATACAGGCGCATCAGGAGACGAGCCAGCGACGACTTGCCCGAACCGCTGCGTCCGACGATCGCGGTCAAGCTACCGCTTGACACGTCGAAATCCACGCCGAGCAAGACCGGGCGACGCGGGTCGTAGGCGAAGTGCAGGTTCCGGACATGCACCGAAGGCGGCTTCGAGCGCATGTTTCCATCCTTCGGCGAGATGTCCGTCGCGAGGATGGCGTCTCTCGCCGTGGGCTCGGCGAGCAGGTCGAGCAGCGGATGCAGACAACCCACGGCGCGCGCGAGGTCTCGCGCGGCCGATCCAAGGGATTCGAGGGGCTGCACCATCTGGAGCATGTACACGGTGGTCAGCACGAAGCCGCCGAGCGTGATCAGGTGTTCCTCGACGGCGGTCGCTCCGATGTAGAGGCAGGCCGCCATGGAACTTGCAAAAATGACGGATGCACCCGTCGCGATCAACCCGTTCAGCCGGTTGAGTGTCAGCCAGCGGCGCTCCAATTCCGCGCTCGCGTCGTCCAAGCGTCGGCGTGCCTGCTGCTCCGCGGCGAAGTAGCGAAGCGTATCGATGTGGGCCACGCTATCGCCCAGCCGTGCGTGCGTTTCCAGGCTCGCCTCGGAGACGCCTCTTGACGCCCGCATCATCCGACGCGCTCCGGTCGAGAAGATTCCGAGGTAGGCCAGCGTGGCCGCGCCGAACACCCCCACGAGCGCCGGCTGCCCGAGATGGATCAGTACGACGGTCATGGTGACGAGCTCCACGAAAACCGGCACCACGCTGGTGACAAGATGGGAGACCAGCATCTGGGCGCCGGCCGACGCCAGGTCGAGGCGGTGCACGAGCTCGCCGGTCCGGCATTTGACGAGAAACGCCATCGGCAAGCAGCTGACATGATTGAAGAATCTCGACGTCAGCCGCTTGTGCAGGCGCTGGTTGATCGTCCCGCTCAGTAGGGGGCGCAAGTCTGCCAGCACCCGCCCTCCAACGAGGAGCAGCAGATACGTGGCGCCGAACTTCCACGTGGATGACAGCATGCCAGCAGACTTCGCCTGGTTCAACGCGGCCACGGAGTCGATGAGCGATTTCAGCACCAACGGCGTCAACGCGGCGAGCAACCCGTTGCCGATCACCAGCGCGACGGTTGCCAGCCCGAGAAGCCGGATGCGAACATCCGTTTCGGAACGCAGCAGTCCGAAGACCCTTGTGATTTCGCGGCGTCGCGGGCCGGTAGTGGACACGTCGAGGCCTCGGGTCGCTATCGTGTCGGCGTGTCGATGAATTGCCTGAGCCAGGCTTCGATCGCGATGCAATGATGAATCTCACCCACGCTGCCGCCCAAGGACGATAGCCGACCTGCCAGTGCTGCCTCCAGCCTCTGTTTGTCGAGCAGGCCGTGGCGAACGAGGAGACCATCCAGCAACAGATCGCGTGCGAACGACAGGTTGCGACGGAAGACGGTCGTGACATACGACCCCATGCCGCCTTTGGACTGGCGCGTGGCGATCTCGCGCGGAAGATCGGCGGCGAACGCACGTCGCGCCAGCCCGCGACCCTTGCCCCCCTGCGTGAGAAGCCAGGTCGGCAGCCTCAGGCAAAGCTCGACGAGCGGCTGCGACAGCAGAGGATTGACCAGCTCCGGTGCGCCCTCACGCACATACGGGTCGTAGTACCCCGCCGGATGGAGCAGCATCTGCACGTGATGGAACTTTCCGATGGGAAGCCCGGAGTCGCCCGACAGCTCCGGGTGGATGTACCGTTCGATGTGCACATCGTCGATGGCATCGCGGTGCACCAGCGTGAGTGTTCCACCAAGGTCTTTGACAGGGTCATGGCGAAAGCGTTGGTCGGCAACTGCGCGCCACATCGATTGCCACAGCGAGACGTTGCCAAGCCGCGCAGCCTCCACCGCCAGGCGTACGAACTTGCGATCAGGGCCGTGTCGGCTCAGGTAGTCAGCGGCGGGCCAGGTGCAGCGAAGCTGGAAGAAGAGCTGGTCGCCGCCGCCGCCGGTGAACATGGCGCGCGCCCGGTGGGCGGAGGCGACTTCGGCGTCGATGAGGTCAGCGCCCATGCGGCCGACGTAGATTTCTGGCACCGGGGTCCGACTGACCGCGACGACGTCTTCGAGTCGCACGCCAGCGTCCCGCTCCCTCTCGATGAGTTCCAGGCCTGCTTTTGCCGCGGCGAGGCGGGCATAGCCACGCTCGTCACCGTCCGAACCTGGCGAGTGATAGTTGAGGCAGGTGATGGGCATCGTTGCAGGCCTGGCGGACAGGCCTCCCAACAGGATGGCGGAATCGACGCCGCCCGAAAGCCTCAACAGCATCGCGTCGTAGAGCGACGCCCACGCATGGACGCAATCGATCACCTCCTGCCTCAGTTGCGCGGCGGCGACGCCCGGTTCGGGTTCGATGGAATTCCCGGCGATGGCCGTGGCGCTCCAGAGCGTGACCGGAGCGGTATCGGCGTCACCCAATGGCGTGAGTTGTCCGGGCAGAACTTGCGACAGGCCTTCGAGCGCAGTCTCGCGACCGCCCAGCGACCTGAGCGCGATGAACGCGGCAATGGCGCTCCAGTTCACTTGCAGCGCGGGCAGACGGGGCGCGAACGCGAGCAGGTCCTCCAGCCACGAGAACAGGAAGGCTATGCCTTCGATCTCTTTCTGGAAGCAGGGCAGCGTGCCGCTTGGATCGCGCAGGACGAATGTGCCGGTTCCTCCCGGTCGAATGACCGCAATGTAGCGACCCCAGTAGTCGTCGACCAATGCGCGTCCTTCGGTCTGCAGGATCCTTTCACCTTCGCCTGCCGAGAGGTCGACATGCCGTGACGGCGGCCCGCTGTCCCAGCGTCGAAACAGATGTCCGAGCACGACCCCGCTCGACCGAGGCAGCGGATAGCTCTCGTTGACACCCGCTCGACTGCCGAGGGTGAAGACGCGAAGCCCGGGGCTGGCATGAGCGGACTGCCAGCCCTCGGCGCACCGGATGGCGTCCTCGAGACGCTGCGCGACCGCAACCTGCGTGGCCACGGCCACATTCCAACTGAAGCCGAAATACCGAAACATGGCTTGGCCTCGCTCAGACGATCAGGATGGGTTGGTAGGAACGCACGTGCTCGGGCTGGTCGTTGAGCACGACGCCTGCTTGTTGCACCCACGAATGAGCGCAGAACGGGTCAACGCGCACGCCGATCACCCATTGGGGAAAGAATCCCAGGCCCGCCAGAAAGTGGACGAGTGCGAGAGAGTCGTTCAGGCAACGGTCATGCGAGCTCAATGCGAAAGGGCGTAGCCGCATATAAGTGCCCACGATGGCGCACAGCGCCTCCGTGTCCAGGCTGCGATCACGACTTGAATATCTGGCGCGCAACGCGAGGACCCGCTGTTCGATGTCGGCCAGGCTGAGCTTGCGCAACCAGGTTGACGTCACCAGCGCAGCGCTCCAAAGGCGCGGCAGTCGAGGCCAACCGAGGTGGTCCTCTCGCCCATCGTCGTCGGCCACACTCGCGATGGGCTCGAGCAGCTTTGGGCCTCTCGGATTCCTCAGGCTGACCGTCTCCGTCAACAATTGCTGCCTGACGAGAGATTTGATCCAGTCTTCGACGAGCCCGGAATTGGAGGGCGAAGAAGCGGTGGGTTCCGAGGACGATCTGTCCAGGATGAGCTCCGACAAGCGGTGAAGCCCTGGACCACCGACGCCGACGTACTTGCTTCGAAGCAGGTCGAGGAAGATCAACTGGTCGCCGCAAAGGCAGGCGCGAACATGATCGGCCAGACGAGGCCGTGGATGCGAATGTGCGACTGACATATTGCTCCGTCGTGGCCGTACGCGACCGAATGTCCTGACATTCATCGAGCCGGTCAGAGGACTAGATGGGCCGATACGGGTGGGTTGGGTTTTGCTCGATGGCCGGGCCCAATGGGTCCTTGGTCTTCTCCTTGGCATTGCCCAGCTCGACGATCTCGAGTTGCGACTCTTCGATCATGGTGTTCTCCTTCCGCGATGTTCAATATGCAGAGTGCGCGGCTGCGACGCGCGATACCTGCCGGCAATGACGGCGTGCGACACGTGGCCCCACGCCGCCCTGTCTGCTTCAGAAGATCAGACGATCCAGAACGGGTACTTCGGATTCGCCTCGACGGCATTGCCGGCGGGCAGGCCCTTGGTTTCTTCCTTCGCGTCGCCCAGTTCGACGATTTCCAGTTCCATTTCGTTTGCTTCGTTCATGACGTTCTCCTAGTGAGTTGAGGTACGTGCTGCCTTCAGCGAAATTGCTGCCGGCAAGAAAAGATTGAACTCAGCCCTTGGCGGTCGCAAGAAATAACTTCAAGTAGCGTCGCGCGTTCGGTTTGCTCCCGTCGATCGAGTAGCCTGCGCGCCTGGATGGCGGGTCGACGACCCGCACGACATGGGCGTGAGGAATACGGTCACCTTCGTTCGGCTCTTCGCACGTCAGCCACGAGACGGAACCGAGACGACCGCGCATCGAACAACTTGTTACTCTTTGGGGGTGAGGGTTCCGATGCGCACAACGTCACGTAGTCGTGGAGAACTCCGCCCCGACACCGGCGCAGTCGGCCATCTGGCACATCGTTTGGCAAGTGACTGCAGGACACGACCTGGTCGCCAACCCGGCGCTGGTGGCGCGCATCCGTTCGCGCCTGCTGGGCGCACATCGCGGGCCGAAGCGCGAATTGCTCCACTATCTGCTGACCCCGACGGAGATCCATCTCCTCTCCAGGCTGCCGGCAGGCGAGTCGCCAGGTGAGCTCGCCAGAGCCATCGGCAACATCGTGGCGCGATGGGTGCATCAGGCGCAGGGTGTCGCCGGTCTCGTGTTTGCGGGCCCCTACCGCGCCTACGCGATCGAATCCGACGACGCCGCGCGAGGCGAGCTACGGATGTTGGCTTGGCGCCCCGTGTCCTTGCGGCTCGCGAGGACGCCGACGCACCATGCGACCTCGTCGCTGCGCACCACGCTCGGGTTGCGACGTATCGAAGGCTTCGACGTGCGAAAGCCGCTGTGCCTGTTCGCGGGTGCCATCCCTGACGCACGTGTCGCGCTGCGCACATTGATCGCCCGGCGCCCAACCGCCATCGAGACACTCCAGTGGGAGTTCACGCGTGGCATGGTGCCCGTGCCGATCGACGCCGGCACATTCTCCAATGCGATGCGCCCATTCAAAGGCATGACCGCCGCCCTGGTCGCCACGAGCCGGCCCCAAAACATCGACGGGGCACTGCGGCTCCTCGAGCGCTGGGTGCTGTCGAAACTGGGCTTGCATGAAGGCGATCACCTTGCCGCATCGCATTCAAAAGACGGCGCCCGGGTTCACGCCCTGGTGGCCAGCCTGGCCGTGCACCTGGGGCTGTGCTCAGCGTCCGCGGTGGCCCGGCACTTCCATCGCGCCAAGGCGACGCTCAGCGAACGCATGGCAGCGTGCCGACATTCACCGGAGGATGGTGCGATGCTCTCGATGCCGTTGGCCCGCGTCGTGAAGGAAGCGATCGATCTCCAGGCGCGGTTGGCAGAGGGCGCTCAGGACGTCGCGCTCACGCCCCACTCTCGAACGACGCGCTGAGCCGCCGCCGCGCCGTCTCCTCATCGACCCCCACCGCCGCCGCCCACGCCTTCATCTGGTCCTCGCCGATGCGCCCCACGTTGAAGTAGCTCGCCTCGGGATGCGCCAGGTAGAAGCCCGAGACGCTCGCCGCCGGCGTCATCGCCAGGCTCTCGGTGAGCTGCATGCCGATCTCTTCGGCCTGCATCGCGCGGAACATGTCGCGCTTCACGCCGTGTTCCGGGCACGCCGGATAGCCGGGCGCCGGGCGGATGCCGCGGTACTTCTCGCCGATCATGTCCGCCACCGACATCTTTTCGTCCGCGGCGTAGCCCCACAGCTCGGTGCGCACGCGCTGATGCAGCCGTTCCGCGAATGCCTCTGCAAGGCGGTCGGCGATGGCCTTGAGCATGATGGAGGAGTAGTCGTCGAGCGCGGCTGCGAATTCGGCTTCGCGCTTCTCGATGCCGAGGCCAGCTGTGACCGCGAACAGGCCGATCCAGTCGGGCTTCGTGCCCTTGGGCGCGATGTAGTCGGCCAGCGAGCGGTTCGGTCGGCGCACGTCCACGCCGTTCTCGTCGGGAATGACAGGGCGCTCGGTCTGCATGCGCAGCGGGGCCCACTTCAGCAATACCTCGGTGCGTGACTCGTCGGTGTAGATCTCGATCGTGTCGTCATCGACGGTGTTGGCGGGCCAGAAGCCCATCACGCCGTTGGCGGACAACCAGCGGCCCTCGACGACGCGCTTGAGCATGGCCTGGCCGTCGGCGAACACCTTGGTGGCGGCCTCGCCGACGACCTCGTCGGTGAGGATCTTCGGATACGGGCCGGCCAGATCCCAGGTCTGGAAGAACGGGCCCCAGTCGATGCAGGCGGCGATCTCGGCGAGGTCGTATTGCTTGAACTGGCGTCGGCCGATGAACTTCGGGGCGGGCGGCGTGTAGGTGTTCCAGTCCAGCGGCGTGCGATTGGCACGCGCGGCCGCGATGGTGACCAGCGGCACCTGCTTGCGGTTGGCGTGCTGTTCGCGCACGCGGGCGTAGTCGGCCACGAGCTCGTCGCGAAACTGGTCGCCACGTTCTTCCGACAGCAGTTCGGAGCACACGCCCACCGCGCGCGAGGCGTCCGGCACGTACACGACCGGGCCTTCGTAGAAGGGAGCGATCTTGACGGCGGTGTGCACGCGGCTGGTGGTGGCGCCGCCGATCAGCAGCGGGATCTTCAGGGCGCGGAAGTCGGGATCGCGCTGCAGCTCGGAGGCGACGTATTGCATCTCCTCCAGGCTGGGCGTGATCAGGCCGGACAGCCCGATGATGTCGGCGCCCTCCACCCGGGCGCGGTCGAGGATGTCCTTGCAGGACACCATCACGCCCATGTTCACCACCTCGAAGTTGTTGCACTGGAGGACGACGGTGACGATGTTCTTGCCGATGTCGTGCACGTCGCCCTTGACGGTGGCGATGACGATCTTGCCCTTGGAGCGCACGTCGTCGCCGGCGGCCTCCATGCGCAGCTTTTCTTCCTCGATGTAAGGTACCAGGTGGGCCACGGCGGACTTCATCACGCGTGCCGACTTCACCACCTGCGGCAGGAACATCTTGCCGGCGCCGAACAGGTCGCCGACCACGTTCATGCCGGCCATCAACGGGCCTTCGATGACGTGCAGCGGGCGACCGCCCTTGGCGAGGATCGCCTGGTAAGCCTCTTCAGTGTCCTCGGCGATGAAGTCGGTGATGCCTTGCACCAGTGCGTGAGACAGCCGCTGTTCCACCGTGCCGACGCGCCAGGCCAGGCGTGCGGAGTCGTCGCGCACCGTGCCCTTGACGGCCTCGGCGGCGTCCAGCAGCCGCTCGGTGGGCGTCTTCTTCGCGTCGCTGGCGTTCTCGGTGCCATCGAGCTTCGGCTGGCGATTGAGGACGACGTCCTCCACCAGTTCGCGCAGCTTCGCATCCAGGTTGTCGTACACGCCCACCATGCCGGCGTTGACGATGCCCATGTCCATGCCGGCCTGGATCGCGTGGTACAGGAACACGGTGTGGATCGCCTCGCGCACCGGCTCGTTGCCGCGGAACGAGAAGCTCACGTTGGAGACGCCGCCCGACACCTTGGCGCCGGGCAGGTTCTGCTTGATCCAGCGGGTAGCGTTGATGAAGTCGACGGCGTAGTTGTCGTGCTCCT
>Ga0302311_10002495_pt1 | contig 20881 bp, 25 predicted proteins | sample III_Palsa_N1_3_FD_200449 | JGI IMG/M metagenome (GOLD analysis project Ga0302311, IMG submission 200449) | Peat permafrost microbial communities from Stordalen Mire near Abisko, Sweden - III_Palsa_N1_3 | ecosystem: Environmental > Terrestrial > Soil > Palsa > Peat permafrost | place: Sweden... | reverse complement strand
CCTCGGCGAGGTAGCGGTCGCCGCGCTCGCGGACGAAGGCAGGCTGGGTCACGACGGTCAGGCCGAGCGCGCGGATCTGGGCGATCGCCGCGGCCGGGATGACGCCGCCGTGCTCGATCCGATCGCCGGGGTGCGCGCCGGCGGCTTCGAAGGCGGCCAGGGTCAGGGCCAGCTCGCCCGCCGTCACGCAGTGCACGGCGACGGCGCGGCCCCAGCGGCGCGCCCGGGCGATGCGGAGGGTGAAGTCGTCGAACTCGGGCAGGGCGTGGTCGTCGAGCAGCACCTTCACCGGACCCACCGCAAAAGCGCCGTCCGCCGGCGCGTCCAGCGCCCCGCCGCTCATCAGCGTCAGCCGCTGCGGCAGCTCACCGGCGCGGTGGGCGTCTGCCAGCCGTGCGGCGGCGTCCGCGTCGGTGGTGACGCTGGCGTCGGTGAGGTGGGTGATTCCGTAGGCGGCGAGTTGGCGGCCGAGCGGCGCCAGCGGCGGCGGGTCGGCGCCGATCCGCGTCCGCAGCCAGGCGTCGCCGCGCCAGAGGCGGCCGGTAGGCGCGCCATCCGGCCCGCGTTCGAGACTGGGCGGGGCGTCCGCGCTTTCCACCGCCGCCAGCGCCAGACTGTTCAGCACCCAGAGCGATCCGGTCTGGTGCTGCACCCGCAGGCGATGGCTGGGCGCGATCGCGTCCAGCGCCGCGCGGGTCAAATCGCCCGCCATGCGCTCGTGATAGCCGGTCACCCGCACCCAGGCGCCGTCGGGGCGTGCGGCGGTCGCGGCTTTGATCCGTAAACGGAATGAATCCGGCCCATCGACGCCGCCCAGGGTCACCGAGTCCCGTTGCGCCGCCAGGGCGAAGAGATGGATGTGATGATCGGCGAGCCCGGGGATCAGCGCGCCGCCTTGGCCATCGATCTCCTGCCCGCCGCGCGGCAGCCGCGCGCCGATCGCTGCGATGCGGCCGTGCTCGAGGCGCACATCGAGCCCGGCGCGGCCTGCCACCTCCACATCGCGCAGGATGAGGGGCGGATTCATGCCGCCGCGTCCAGCCGGGAGAGCGCCGCCGCGGCCGCCGCGGACCTGGCCATCGCCGCATCGACCAGCACGCCGCCGCCGTCCTCCAGCGCCTGCAGGGCGCCGAGCGCCGCCGCCAAGCCCGTCACCGGGTCGGAGAGGGCGTCGCCCTGGAAGCGCGGCTCGCCCGCCGGCGTCCGGTGCACGAGGCCGCCCGCCGCGGCGGTGTCGTCGCCGAACCCGACCCGCTCGCTCGCCGCGCCGGTCCAGCCATAGCCGGTGATCGCCACCCAGACCAGCGACGGGTTGGCGGCGAACACGGTCTCCGGCTTCAGGCCGAGCGCGGCGAAGGCGCGGGGCCGGGCGCTGGTGACTGCCACGTCGGCGCTGATGAATAAATCCAGCAGCTTCGCGCGGCCCTCGGCGCCGGCGAAGTCGAGCGGCAGTTCGGTCTTGCGCCCGTTGAGCCGGCGAAAGAATTCCGGGGTCGAGGTGCGCGTGGGGTCCGGCCGCGCGCGGCTCTCGACCTTGGTCACCGAGGCGCCCATCTCGGCCAGCACCGCGCCGCACAGCGGGCCCGCCCACAGCGCTGAGAGATCGATCACTTGGATCGCGCGTGCGGGCCGGCCAGCGGCGTGGCCGGCGATCCGTAAGCGGGGCGGCTCCAGGCGATCGGCGCTGACTTCGCCGACCCGTCCCGCCGGCAGGCCGAGCAGGATCGCGTCGGCGATCAGGTCCGCCGCCGTGCGCCGCCGGGCATGCTTTCGGATCGTCGCCCACAGGTCCGGCGACGGATCGCAGCGCAGCCAGGCCGGCACGAGCTCGCGGTCCTCCTCGCGCGCCAGGTTGATCGCGATCCAGCCGTCCGCCGCGCGGACGAGGCCGCAGGCGCGGTTGGCGGAGAAGCGGCCGGGCGCTTGGAGCGTGAGTTGGCCACGGCGGTCGGTGACGCCGAGCGCGCCGACGTCGACGTGGCGTCCCAGCCGCGCGGTCAGCCGGGCGATATCGTCGCTGAGCGTCGCCAGCGCCGGGCCGATCGGGTTCATGGCGCCGGCGCCTCGGCGTCGACCAGGCCCCAGGCGAGGGCGGTCGGCAGGTCGATGTCGACGCCCGAGATCGCCATATAGGTGGCGCGGTGGCGGCCGATGCGGCGTGGGATCGAGGCCGTGCCGCCGGCGCCGGGGATCAGGCCCATCGACACCTCGGGCAGGCGGAAATAGGCGCCGGCCGCCGCCGACACCCGCGCCGCCGCCGCCGGAACCTCGATCCCGGCGCCGACGCAGGCGCCGTGCAGCCGCACCGAGAGCCGCTCGCCCAGCGCCTGCGCCAGCCGCGCCGGGGAGCGCAGAGTGCGGATCAGGTGCGCCAGCCCGACGTCGCCGGCGCGGCCGAACTCGTCCAGGTCGCCGCCGGCGCTGAACGCCGGCCCCGCGCCGCAGAGCACCACGGGCGGCGCGTCGGGATGGTCGATGGCGAAGCTCAGCGCCTCGGCCAGGTCGTCCCGCATCCGGGCGTCGAAGGCGTTGCGTCGCGCCGGCCGGTTCAGCCGGATGACGATCCCGTCGTCGCCGGCCTCCACCTCTACCCGGGGCGCGTCGTCGTCCGACCGCTCCCGCGGCGGCGTCGCGGCGCGCCAGCCGGCGAACCCCTCCGAGGCCAGCAGCATCGAGTAGGCGAGCGACTCCAGCGCCAGCGCCTCTTCGAACGAGCCCTTCAGCGTCAGCCGCAGGACCTGCGCACAGACTGCCGCGGCGACCGGCTGGCGCTTTACCCCTTCGGCGAGCGCGGCCAAATTTTCGTCCGCCTTAGGCGTCGAAATCCATGGGCGCGGGGCATCCGGGTCCGCACTGAGCAGGATATCGAACGTTTCCAACTCTCGTTTAGGCAACGGACCGTCGCGATGGACGCCGATCCTCACCACGCACGGGCCAGCCGGCTCGGCGTCGGCTCGCCCGAACTCCGTGATCGCGATCCCCGCGCCGCCGAGCTCGACCAGATCGCTGACGAGCGTCACGGCGAGGGCTCCGGCGGCCGCGTCAGGCGGCCGCGACGGGGGCGGAGAGCTCGGCCTTGAGCTGGCGGCGCAGCAGCTTGCCGGTGTCGTTGTAGGGCAGGGCGTCGCGGAACGACCAGACCTCCGGCGTCTTGGTCGAACGCAGCCGCGAGCGCACCCAGCCGGCCAACTCGTCGATCTGCGGCGGCGCCTCCTTGACCACCAGCACCGCGGCGACCCGTTCGCCCCACTGGTCGTCGGCCAGGCCGAGCACGGCGACGTCGGTCACCTGCGGATGCAGCCGCAGCACGTCCTCGATCTCGCCCGGCGAGATGTTCTCGCCGCCACGCACGATCACGTCGTCGAGCCGGCCCTCGACGAAGAGATAGCCATCGTCGTCCATCCAGCCGGCGTCGTTGGTGGCGAACCAGCCGTCGTCCTGCAGCACCTTGCGGTGCAGGTATTCGCCGGAGATCTGCTCGCCGCGGACATAGACCTCGCCGGAGACACCTGTTGGCACGGGCTTTCCGTCGGGATCGCGTATCTCCAGTTCGAGCGAGGGCAGGGGGCGGCCCACGGAGCCGAGGCGGCGGCGCACCTTGGGGTCGTCGGAACTCATCGCCGCGCGGTGATCGTCGGCGGTCAGCACCGCGATGGTGGAGCTGGTTTCGGTGAGGCCATAGGCGTTGACGAAATCCACCCGCGGCATCAGCGCCAGCGCCTTCTCGATCACCGAGGCCGGCATCCGGCCGCCGCCGTAGGAGAGCGCGCGCAGATGCGGCAGGCTCTCGCCGCGCATTTCCAGCACCTCGAGGATGCGGCCCAGCATGGTGGGCACCACCATGGCGTGGGTGATCTTCTCCGCCGCCGCCATGTCTGTCCAGGCCTCGGGGGTGAAGGTCGGCAGATAGACCGTGCGCCGACCGCCGTAGACCGAGGTCAGCACCGCGGCGATGCCGGCGATGTGGTAGGGCGGCACGCTGATCAGCGTCGCCTCGTCCGCGTCGGAGTGCATGAACTCCACCGTCGAGACGACATAGGAGGCCAGGTGCCGGTGGCGCAGCACCGCCACCTTCGGATCGCCGGTGGTGCCGCTGGTGAACAGCAGCACGGCGATGTCGCGGTCCGGCTCGGGATGCTCGTCGCCGCGATTGGCCGGATCGACGCACGCGGCGTCGAAGGCGCTGCGGGCGACGATCCTGACCCCCTCGACGCCCTCGACCCGCGCCAGCATGTCGTCGTCGACGATGGCGATCGAAGGGGCGGTGCGGGCCAGGAGCCGGCGCAGTTCGGCGTCCGGCAGGCGGTAGTTCAGCGGTGCGAACGGGCGGCCGATCTCGGCGCTGGCGAAGAGGGTGATCGGCAGCGCGGCGCCATTAAGACCGACGAAGACCACCGCGCCGCCGTCTTGCGCCGCCAGCCAGTGGCCGCCGGCGCGCGCCCGCGCCGCGAGCTCGTCATAGGTGACGCCGCCGGCGATCGATCCCGTGGCCGTGCGGTCGCCGAGCGCGCCGGCGGCCATCTCCAGAAGCAGCGCGGTATGCATGGCGTCAGTCCGACGCCGGCAGCTTCTTGGCTTCCTTGGCGCCGATCGGCCGTCCGCCGATCGCGAGCGAGCCCTTGCCGCCCTTGGTGCAGAGCACTTCCAGGCCGCTGACGTCGTCGGCGAAGCGCTTGCCGGGCTGCGTGCCGCTGGCGTGGCCTTCGTCCAGCGCCAGGTCCGCCGGCTTGGCCTCGGCGTGCGCGATCATAGGATGGCCGCCGCACTCCAGCGAGATGTCGCCCGCCGTCGCCCGCACGACCACCACCTCGGTGTCGCAGACGGCGCTCTTCCAGCGCGATCCCGGTTTCAATTCCATTGTCTCACTCCTGCATGACCGTCGTGCGCGGCCTTATCGCGACTGGGCCCCATCCTAAGCCCCATTTCGGCGGTCGGCGTCCAGTCCCAGCGCGCGGTCGCGTGCGCCGCGCGGATTTGGCAGGTGTTTTGATCGCGTCCTAGGCGGTGCGGGCGGTTCTCGCGCCTTCTTCCAGCCACGCGTCCTCGCGTCGCCAGGTGTGGATCTCGCCGCAGCGTTCGCAGCGGAATCCGAACTCGCCGCGCAACGCCTCGAAGGCCGCGGCGCGCATGCGGTAGACCGTGGGCACCGTCACGCCCGAGGTCGGGCACTTGGTCATCACACGGCTGATCGTGCCGATCATCGGCGCGGCCGGTAGGGCGCGCGTTTTCCCGGCGCGCCTGGCGCGGCCGAGTCGCCGCGATGCCGGAAGATCAGCCGGCCGCGGGTAAGGTCATAGGGAGTCATTTCGACGGTCACCCGGTCGCCGACCATGCTGCGGATGCGGTGCTTGCGCATCTTGCCGGCGGTGTAGACGAGGACCATCAGGTCGTTCTCGATCCGCACGCGGAACTGACCGCCCGGCAGGATCTCGTCGATCACGCCTTCGACTTCGAGGGGTTCTTCCTTGGCCATATGTCTCCTTCGGGTTGGCGGGGCGACAGCTGGCCGCGTCCGGATCGGCGCCGTTAGGCGCCGATCCATTCGTGGTTGGTCTAGACGGTCTGAAGCTGACCGGCCGACATCTTGCCGCTGCGTTGGTCGCGCTCGAGTTCGAAGCTGAGCTTCTGACCTTCGTGCAGCGAGCCGATTCCGGCGCGCTCGACCGCGGAGATGTGGACGAAGACATCGGCGCCGCCATCCTCAGGTTGGATGAAGCCGAAGCCTTTTTGACCGTTGAACCACTTCACGGTGCCTGTTTGCATAATATGTCCCTTTCCGGGCATGAATTCTCGCCCCGAGAGTCGGCAGCGAGATCAAAATTTCGGAGAGGGTCGTTAGACGTTTCCAGAACTGTACAAAGCCAATCTTGGAAGGTAGGCGAGCCAAAACGATATTTGATAGGCTCATAATGCGCCGTCCGGGTGCAATCCGCAAGCTATGGCGCGGAAATACTCCAGGGCGAGGTCGGTTTTCGGCCCCGCAGCCACGGCTGGGGCAGGGGCCGCGTCGCCGCGCCGGCGCTGTTGTGGCTCGCTGAAAGGCCCGTTTGGCGGTAGGCTCGCGGCGGAGCCCTCGATGACCGACGCCGCGCCGCATTATCCAGATTCGACCGCCCGGCTCGCCGATCTCGTCGTCCACATTCTGGGCCTGACCTTCGCCACCCTCGGGGGTTTCGCCCTGCTTGGCCTTGCCCTGTTCCAGGGGGCGCTGGGGAGGGCGGCGGCGGTGGCGATCTACATCGCCGGCCTGGTCGCCATGCTGGCCTTGTCCGCGGCCTACAACTTCGCCAAGCCGCCGTGGCGGCCAGTCCTGCGGCGGCTCGACCATGCGGGTATCTTCCTGATGATCGCCGGTTCCTACACGCCGTTCACCACCCAGCGCCTGCACGGCTATTGGGCGATCGGGATGACCGCCGCCGTCTGGGGGCTCGCGGCCCTGGGCGTGGTCGGGAAACTCTTCCTGCCGGGGCTGGGGCGGAAGTTCTGGGTCGCCATCTACATCGCGCTGGGCTGGCTGGCGGTGGTGGCGATCGAGCCGCTGATCGACGGCACCTCCTGGATCGCCCTGGCGCTGCTGGCGGTCGGCGGCGTCGTCTACTCCGCCGGCGCGGTGTTCTACGTCAGCAAGCAGCTCAAGTTCCGCCGCGCCATCTGGCACGGTCACGTGGTCGGCGCTTCCATGCTGCACTACGCCGCCGTGCTGGTGGGCGTGGTTCTGGCGCGCTCCGCGGGCTGATCGGCGCCGTTCAGATCGACTTGACCTCGCCGCCGTCCATCCGCAGCACCGACCCGGTCATCCATTTCGCGCCGGGCGACACCAGGAAGGCCATCAGTTCGGCGATTTCACCCGGCTCGCCATAGCGCGCGATGCCCGCTTCCTTCGGAAACTTGGCGGTCGCTTCCTCCACTGTCATGTCGTGCAGGGGCGCCCAATGCTCGAGATATGAGCGGCGCCGGCCCGTCATCACCGGGCCGGGCATGACGCTGTTGACCTGCACGCCGTCCGCGATGCCGCGATCGGAGAAGGCCTTCGCCAGGGCGGCGATCGCGGCGTTGATCGTGCCCACGGCCGCGTAGGGCGCCTTGGGGAACACCGCCGAGTTGCCGGACATCAGCACTACCGAGCCCTTTGCCGCCTTCAGCGCCGGCCACGCCGCGATCGTTAGCCGGCGCGCGCCGTGCAGCTTCAGCGCCAGCCCGTCTTCCCATTGCGCGTCCGTCATCTCGAACAAGTCGATCTGAGGGACCGCGCCGGCGATATTGAGCAGGGCGTCGATGCGGCCGAAGGCCGTCAGCGCCTGATCGACCACCGCCTGCGCCGCCGAGGGCTGCGCCAGATCCGCATCGATGACGAGCGCCTCGGCGCCGGCGGCCTTCACCGCCTCGGCTGTCCGCTCCAGATTGGCGCGGCTCCGCGCGACCAGCGCCAGCGCCGAGAAATCCCGCGCGAGACGGATCGCGGCGGCCTCGCCGATGCCCTGGCTGGCCCCGGTGACGATGGCGACGGACTTGGACATTGAAGCTCTCCTCAGCGAGGAAGGAAGTCGCGGATGGCCCCTGCGATCTCGGCGGCGTGGGTCTCCAGGGCGAAGTGGCCGGTGTCGAAAAAGCGCACGAGGGCATGCGGCATGTCGCGCTTGAACGCCTCGGCGCCCGGCGGCAGGAAGAACGGATCGTTCTTGCCCCACACCGCCAGGAAGGGTGGCTTGTGGGTGCGGAAGTAGGCCTGGAAGGTCGGATAGAGCGCGACGTTGCTCTTGTAGTCGCCCATGAGGTCAAGCTGCGTGTCGTCGGCGCCCGGCCGGGCCAGATAGAAGTTGTCGAGCGAGTAGCCATCCGGCGAGACCGTCGTCGGATCGGCGACCCCGTGGGTGTACTGCCAAATCGTGGTCTCGGGCTTCAGGAACGCGCGCAGCGCCTCGCGGTTGGCCTCGGAGGGGTCCTGCCAATAGGCCCGGATCGGGTTCCAGCCGTCGCTCAGCCCTTCTTCATAGGCGTTGCCGTTCTGCGAGATGATCGCGGTGATCCGCTCCGGATGCTTCACCGCGAGCCGGAAGCCGGTCGGCGCCCCGTAGTCGAAAACATAGACGGCGTAGCGATCGAAACCGACGATCTCAGTGAAGCGATCGATGGTCGCCGCGATCCCGTCGAAGCTGGCGCCGCGGCCTGGCATGTCGGAATTGCCGAAGCCCGGCAGGTCCGGAGCGACGATATGGAATCGGTCGGCCAGCCGCGGAATGAGGTCGCGGAACATATGGCCGGCGCTCGGAAAACCATGCAGCAGCAACAACTTCGGCGCGCCGGCGGTCCCGGCTTCGCGATAGAAGATCTTGAACCCGTCGACATCGGCGGTCCGATAGCTGATCGCGGTCATCAGACGTCTCCCTGGATCGATACGTAACCTTATTAGTGGCGGCAAGACAGTTACCGATCTTGAAATAACTCGTCAATAGGCCTCGGAAAGGTTATTCGCCGAAGCTGTACGCGACGGGCTGTCGACGGCCCGCGGCCGCCGGGGCCCAAGAGGAGTTGTGATGGAGGCTCGCCCACCCGCGATCTTTGTCGGTGATACGCCGGGGCTGGATTTCCTGAATTCGGTCGCGACGCCGGTCGATGCCGCCGTCGATTGGATCAACGACGGCGAGGGCTTGCTGAGCTGGCTGGGGCAAGCCCGGCTGGCGCCGGACGACGTGTTGCAAGACATGCGGGCGCGCGTCCTGCCAGGCGAACTCGACGCGGTCGCCGACCAGGCGCGCACCTTGAGAGAATGGTTCCGTGGCTTTGTGCGCGAGCATATGGGCCGGCCCCTGACGGCCGAGGCCCTGGCCGAACTGGCTCCGCTCAATGGTCTGCTCGAACGCGACCAGGCCTTCCGCCAGATCGTGCCTCTGGCGACTGATCACAGCCCTTTCGAACTACAGACGGCGCGGCGGTGGCGCACGCCTGACGCGCTTCTGCTCCCGATCGGAGAGGCGCTGGCGCGGCTGGTCTGTTCGGAGGACTTTTCGCAGGTAAAGGCCTGCGAGGGCGCGGCCTGCACGCTGCTGTTCGTCGACCGCACCCGCGGCCATGCGCGGCGCTGGTGCAGCATGGCGATCTGCGGCAACCGTGCGAAACAGGCGGCGCATCGCAACCGCCTCAAGGCGCGCACGTAGGATTGCCTGTGTCCGATCAGCTATCTTTTCCTGGCTTTGAACCTCGGCCGCCGTCCCCGCCGACGGATCGACTGTTCCTCGGGGCTTTCCTTGACCGGGATGCGGCCGAACGAGCCGCTAACCTTTCTCAGAGCGTGCGGCAGGAACGTAACTTGAGAGGCAGGCCGCTTCCGCCGGATCGCCTGCACATCACCCTGCATCACATCGACGACTATGCCGGTCTGCCGCAGGAGGTTGTCGCCGCTATCTGCGACGCGGCGGCCACGGTCCGGATGGAGCCGTTCGAGGTCGAATTCGACCGGGTGGCGAGCTTCTCCGGCAAGCCGGGCAATCGGCCTCTCGTGCTGCGCGGCGGCGACGGTCTTGCCGAACTGATGAAATTTCAACGCGGCCTCGGCGCGGCGATCACCCGGGCCAGGGTCGGTCGCCCGGTCGCATCACAGTTCACGCCGCATGTGACCCTGCTCTACGACGATGTCCTAGTCGAGGAACGGGCCGTGGAGCCGATCCGTTGGACCGTGCGCGAGTTCGTCCTGGTGCACAGCCTGCTCGGCCAGACGCGCCATGTCCCGCTGGCGCGGTGGCCACTCGGCGGCTGATGGTCCGGTGATTAGTTGCATTCGCACCACAAACTGGACCGACCGAGGTCAAAGATCACGTTGAAAAACAGCGCCTTATCTCACAAGCTCTGCATCGCCCCGATGATGGACTGGACCGACCGTCATTGCCGGCGGCTGCATCGGACGCTGACGGCGCGGGCGCGGCTCTATACCGAGATGCTGACGGCCGAGGCGGTGATCCATGGCGACCGGGCGCGACTGCTGGGGTTCGATCCCGCCGAGCATCCGGTGGCGCTGCAGCTCGGCGGCTCCGAGCCGGCGAAGCTGGCGCTGGCGGCGCGGGTCGGCGAGGACCTCGGCTACGACGAGATCAACCTCAACGTCGGCTGCCCGTCCGACCGGGTGCAGAGCGGCCGCTTCGGCGCCTGCCTGATGGCCGAGCCGGCGCTGGTGGCCGACTGCATGGCGGCGATCGGCCAGGCGGTGCGCGTCCCGGCGACGGTGAAGTGCCGCATCGGCGTCGACGATCAGGACCCGGAGGCGGCGCTGTTCGAACTGGTCGACGCTTGCGCGGCGGCGGGGGTCTCGGTGTTCGTGGTGCACGCCCGCAAGGCGTGGCTGAAGGGCCTGTCGCCGAAGCAGAACCGCGAGGTGCCGCCGCTCGACTACCCGCTGGTCTATCGGCTGAAGCGCGAGCGGCCGGCCCTGACCGTCGTCGTCAACGGCGGCATCGCCGACCTGGACGCGGCCGAGACGCATCTGGCTCAGGTCGACGGGGTCATGCTGGGCCGCGCCGCTTACCACGAAGCCGGACTGCTCGGCGAAGCGGACCGGCGGGTCTTCGACGACGGCGCGGACGTCGCGCCCGAGGAAGCGGTCGCGCGCTATCTGCCTTACGTCCGCGCCGAGCTGGCGCGCGGGACGCATCTGGCCGCCATGACGCGGCACATGCTGGGCCTCTTCCATGGCCGGCCGGGCGCGCGGGCCTGGCGGCGCATCCTCACGGTCGAGGGCGCGAAGGCCGGCGCCGGGATCGAAGTGATCGAGCGCGGCCTGGCGGCGCTGCTCCAGGCGGCCGAGCGGCGCGCCGAAGCGGTGGCGGCGTAGGCGTCAGCCGGGCTATTTCGCCAGCCACATCTCGATCGCGCGGCGGGCGTCGAGCCCCGTGTTGGCGCCGTCCAGCTTCAGCAGCAGGAAGATGTAGTCGGTGCTGGCCAGGCTGTAGGTCTTCGCCGGATCGATGTCGGCCGCGGCGATCGTGGCGTGGACGGAGCCGAGGACGCTCGGTTGGGTCAGGAGCTCGCGCAGCTTCGCGCCGCCAATCTCGCCGCGCCAGACCTCGTCATGGAACGGCAGGATGGCGCGCACCTGAAAGCGGGTGACGTCGTGGGTTCGGAAGGTCTCGAAGATGCCGCCCTCGGTCTGCAGGCCGACGTCCGCGCCCGTGGCCGACTTCCAGGCCACGGCCAGCGCCTGGGTGGTCAAGGCGGTGCGTTCAGCGGGCGTGGTCCCGATCTCGCCCATGTGGCCGACACCGACGTCGAGCGGATGGGCGTAGTGCTCGACGAGCGCGGCGATGGCCGGATCAGGCCGGATCGCGGCGTCGACCGGCAGCAAGTCGTCGTCGTAGCGCGCCAGGCGCCAGCCCGAGGTGGCATCGCCCTCGAAGGTCAGGTTGAAGACCCCTAGCCGCACGCCGAACTCGCCGTCCTGGACAATTGGAACTGTCGCCCCGGCGGCGTTCTTCCAGTCGATCAACTTGTAGAGATAGGTGTGGGAGTCGCCGCCGACCACCGCGTCGATGCCGGTCGTTTCGTGCACCAGCCGCTGATCGTCGGCGACGCCGATATGGGTCACGGCGATGACGACGTCGGCCTCGGCGCGGGCGCGGGGGATCCAGATCTTCGCCGCTGCCACCGGATCGGTGATCACCAGCCCCTTGGTTTGCGGATAGGCAGCCGAGCGGCCGGTGGTGAGGCCCAGGAAGGCGATCCTAAGCTTGCCGACGCGCCTCACGATAAACGGCTTCACGCCGGGCAGGAACGAGCCGTCTTGCAGGGTGGCGTTGGCGCAGATCCAGGGGAAGCGCGAGGCCGCCACCAGCCGCCTCAGCGCGGCCTGCGCACCCGCGGCGTCGTTGATGTCCGCGGCGTCCTTGAGCTTGAACTCGTTGTTGCCGACGGCCGCGAGGTCGTAGCCGATGGCGTTCATGGCCGCGATCTCGTCGAGGCCCTCGTACTCGGTGGCGAGCGGGCCGCGGGTGGTGGTGTCGCCGGAATCGATCAGCAGCGTCGGCGCGCTCGCCTTGGCGCGCAGCTGGCGCACGAGTGTCGCCCGGCGCGCCGCGCCGCCGACGTCGCAATGCTCGTCCGGCCCCTTGGCGACCTCGACGTAGCAGAACGAGCGCAGGTGCCCGTGGACGTCGTTGTCGTGCAGGATGGTCAGCGACTGGGTCGCCGCCAGCGCCGTCCCGCCGGCGCAGGCCATGAGAACGGCCGCGGCGCCGCGCGCCAGCCAGTTGCGAATGCCCATCCCGCCCTCCCGTTTTTGACCGGAGCTTAGCCCGGCTTGTCGCCGGTTCGATAGTCGCCGAAAGCGCTGTCGCGCGCGGTCAGCGCCTCCTTCACCCCCTCGCGCAGCTTGGCCATGTAGGTGCGCGAGGCCGGCGTGTGCCAGCCGAGGGCGTGCAGGTCGGTGCCGGCGCGCAGGCCCGCGCGCAGGCCCATGGCCTCCATCTGGCGGTGCACCAGCCGCTTGTTGAGCTGGGCGAGTTCGGGGTCGACCTGGGCGATGCGGCCGGCCATGGCCAAGACCGCCGCCTCCAGTTCGGCCACCGGATGGGCGCGGTTGGCGAAACCGAGCCGCACGGCCTCCAGCCCGCTCATGGCGTCGCCGGTCAGCATCATCTCCATGGCCGGACGCATGCCCATCAACCAGGCGTGATACTGATTGTCAGGCGGCGACATGGTGCGCACCGCCGGGTAGCCGATCTGAGCGTCCTCGGCGACGTAGACCAGGTCGCAGGCCACCGCGAGTTCCGAGCCGCCGGCCAGGCACCAGCCGTGCACCTGGGCGATCACTGGCTTGGCGAGGTCCCAGACCCGGAAGCAGCCCTCCACCACGTGCCGGGCCCACTGACCCTGGCCGCCGGCGGTGTGGTAGGGCAGGGCGCCCGTGCCGGCGAGGTCGTAGCCGGACGAGAAGCAGGTCCCCGCGCCGCGCAGGATCATCACCCGCACCTCGGAATCGGCGTCGCCGGCCTCCAGCGCCTCGAAGATCGCCCCGCGCAGGGCGTTGGAGAGCGCATTGCGCTTGGCCGGGCGGTTCAGGGTGATGCGGCGCACATGCGGCGCCGGATCGTCGGTTAGCAGGATGGGCGCATCGGTCATGGCGGTCTCCCTGGAGGCTTTGCGCCATCTAGCGCGCCGGTCGGGGCGTGCGTCCAGCATCACGCGGGGGAAGCTCTGGCGGCGCCCATCGCGCGGCTTTATGACCTGAGCGCCATGGCGACGTCCCTGGACATTGCGGCCGAACATGCGGCGCTGCTCGCCGAGTTGCGGGCGCTTGGGCGGCCTTATCGCGGCGGCGTGCAGAACGACTCCTACAGCGGCAGCGGGCGGCCGTTCCTGAACGTTTCCGCGCCGGAGCGGCGGCAGATCATCAAGGGCTGGCTCGCGCGGCGCCGGACCGTGGCCGACGCCGATCTGCTGGCGCTGGCGGACAGCCTGTTCGAGGGCGAGACGCACGAGGAACGCACCCTCGGCGCGCTGATGCTGCAGGCCAGCCGGCGGGCGCGCCGGGCGGCGACGCCCGCGCGGGTCGATGGCTGGTTGGGCCAGCTCAACGGCTGGGCCGAGATCGACACCCTTTGCGCCAGCGTCTTTGGGCCCGAGGAGCTGGGCGCCGGCTGGCCAGCCTGGAAGGCGCTGATCGAAGCGCTCGCAGGCGACGCCAACATCAACAAGCGCCGTGCCGCGCTGGTGCTGCTGGTGACGCCGACCCGCGCCTCCGACGACATCCGCTTTCGTGACCTCGGGTTTGCGGCGGTCGAGCGGTTGAAGAGCGAGCGCGACATCCTGATCACCAAGGCGGTCTCGTGGTTGCTGCGGGCGATGTCGGCTCACCACGCCGCCGAGGTCGGGGCTTATATTGACGCCCACGCGGGCGAGTTGCCGGCCGTCGCCGTGCGCGAGACCCGCGCCAAGCTTCGAACTGGGCGCAAGTCGGGGCGCCCGCGCACTAGTGTGCTGGATTTGAAGTTCGCCAACTCTCGGGTCGGCCACCGAGCGAACTTAAAATCCAAAAAAGCACACTAGAAACATTAACTTGCTAGTGTCCGGATCGATTCCGAAGCTCGTCGGAGCCTGCCACAGGCATCTGCGAACTTCGGAATCGGGACACTAGCGCCGGCCAGTCAGCCTGAGGTCTTTCGGGGCGCGGTCGCGGGCGCCGTAGCGCTCGGTCAGCCGGGCGCGGGAAATCCACATATCGTCACGCCGGCGCACCAGCGAGCGGCCGCGCACGGCGCCGGGATTGAAGGTGTAGGTCAGCGCGTAGAGCCAGAAATCCTCGACGATGTCATGCAGGCGATGGCGCAGCGTGTCCGCGCGCGTCGTCTCCGCCATTTCGAAGCCGAACCAGGCGCCGAAACGCCGCGAGTCGTCGCTGTCGCGGGCGCCGGCGAAGGCGAGCCGGCCGCGCATCGCCACCACGTCCGCAAGGCGCGGGTCCCGTTCGAGCGCCAGAGCGAGATCGTCGAAGGACCGCCGCAGCCGGCGGCTGAAGCGACCGCCCCAGCCGAGACCGCCCGAGCGGCCCGCCTGCGGCATCCGCTCGTTCCAGAAATGTATCTCGATGATCGTATCGCCGACCTTCACCACCACGCCGTCGGCCAGCCGCAGCTCGCGCTCGGCGGCGGCCAGGGAGATGCGCAGGATGCAATTCGGGTCGTCGGTGAATTCGGTGATGCCCTGGCGGCGGCGCATCCATTCGTCCAGCGCGCGAACCGTGTCGCGCAACGGGTCTCGCGTCGCGGATGCGCGAGGCTTGTCAGACTCCGCCCGCAGCCGCGCCCTCGCCACGGGCGCCAGACCTCGATGCGGATCGCTTGGAATGAGGAACGACTGTGACAAGTTGGGCCAGGTCCGGATTCTTTCCGGAAACTCTGCAACGGCCGAGCCAGTTCGCCCCCAAACCGCGACTTCGGCTAAATATTATATTTCGAGGCTCTCACGAGTGCAGGACCATGGCGTCCTGGCTCGCCTCGAACTTGCTCAGGCGGCCCAGATAAGTCATCCCGAGCAGCGACGTCTGCAGCCCCTTGTCGATGACGAACGCATCGACGTCCGACACCTGCGCATTGCCCACCGACACGACGCCGAGCCTGACCCGCGCCGCCCGGCCGGGCCCGTTCGCGGTCATCACGGTGTAGGTGTAGGAAAGGCCGTCCGGATCGATGCCGAGATTGCGCGCGTCGGCGGCGGTCAGGGCTACTGCGGTGGCGCCGGTGTCGATCAGGAAATGCACCGGATGGCCATCGACCTCGGCGTCGGCCCAGAAGTGGCCGTCGCCCGACTTGGCGATCGAGGCGCTGCCGTCCTCGCCCGGCGTTCCGGCGGAGTCGGTCGGCGCGGCGGTGGCGACGGCCGTCGGGTGCGGCACGGAGCTGTCGTCGAACCTACTCAGCCACTGAGCCGCGCCCACCGCGCACAGCGCGGCGCAGACGCCGATCAAGAGAAACCGCACCATCACGCCGCCTTTCGGGCTCGCTAGTCGGATGCGCTTCTGGCGTCCGTTAGGGCCAAGATAGATGGCAGCGGTTTGCAACGGATGAATCAGGGCCGTCGGGCGACGCTAGCCGAACAGCGCCAGCTTCTCCGGCCGGATGCGGGCGCGGCGCGCGGGCAGCGCCGCCATGATCTCGGCGCGCTCGGCGTCGGTCAGGCGTATCCAGCCGGCCACCTCGGCGAGCGTCCGCTGGCAGCCGATGCAGAGGCCGCTTTCGCCGTCGACGACGCAGACCTTGATGCAGGGGGTCGCAATGGGCGCGCGCGGCTCATCCATGCGACGGGAAATGCCCCGCCGACGCCCGCGACGCAAGCGCGGCGACGGTCGCCGCGCGCTGGCAGCATCTGCAATATTTGCTTACACATGAACAATCTGTATTGTATTACACGCGCGTAATACATCGATCTGTACTTTAATTAATTGGTCTCGGCCCGAGGAAGGCGGCATGAAGAGCCGCCTGACCAAAGGGAGAGTCACTCATGCGTTTCATCACTTCCGCCGCCCTCGCCGCCGTCGCCTGCGCCAGCGCCGCCACCGCCTTCGCCCAGCCCGCGCACCTCACCGATGTGCAGTTCGTCGCCGCCAACCGTTGCCTGGGGCTGATGAGCTCCAAGACCATCGGGACGCCGGACGCCGTCACGCTGTCGCGGTTCCTCCGGAGCGAAAGCGTCGGCCGCATGCCCCTGGCCTACGACGAAGCCGACCAGGCGCGCGACACGGCGCTCCGGCAAGCCAATCACAGCAGCTCCGATTCCAATGCGCGACTGATCGCCGAGCGCGACGGCGCCTGCCGCCAGTTCATCGACGACGCCGCGACGACGGCCGCCGCCGCACACCCCGCGCACTCGTCGTAAGCCGCTTCACCCCCGTCCCGGCCCGTGTCTAGTAGGCCCCGGCGCTCGCAAGAGCCGTCGGGGCCGCGCGGTTTCAAGGAACATCTCGCCCCGTCGGGCTTTCGAGCTGCCAGGACGTGCTGATCGGCGGAGGCGGATGAGCCTCTTGAGGGCCAACGAAACCTGCTGGCGAACGGCGCCGGCGGGGCGGGTGAAGGTTCTGGTCGATGGCCAGGACTACTACGGCCTGCTGTTGCGCGCGCTGAGATCGGCGCGGCGTTCGATCCATCTGCTCGGCTGGAGCTTCGATCCCGAAACCGCTCTGGCGCCGGGGCAAGCCGATCCCAGTGTGATCGGTCACGTCCTGATCGCGCTCGCCACCGCCAACCCCGCCCTGGACGTCCGTTTGCTGGCTTGGCGCTCGGCCCTGCCGATCGCCGCCACCCAGGGCTTCTTTCCGCACCGCGCCAAGGTTTGGTTCCGCGACTCGCCGGTGCGGTTCGAACTCGACGACTCGGTGCCGCTGGGCGCCTGCCACCACCAGAAGATCGTGGTCATCGACGACACCCTGGCCTTCATAGGCAGCGCCGATTTTGGCCCCGACCGCTGGGACACCGGCGCCCATCTGGACAACGATCCGCGCCGGGGCGGCGCGGGCGGCAAGCCGCATGGGCCCCGCCACGAGGTGATGGCGATGGCCGACGGCCCCATCGCCGCGGCGCTGGGCGACCTCTTCCGCGAACGCTGGCGCAACGGTGTCGGGCCGCTGCCGGACCCCGCGCCCGACCTCGGGGCCGTCGAAGCTGAAGCGTGGCCGCCCGACGTCGCGCCGGATCTGACGGGCTCGTCCCTGGCCATCGCCCGTACAGCGCCGGCCTGGCGCGGGGGCCCCGGCGTGCGGGAGATCGCGGCGCTGACGCTGGAGGCGATCGCTGAGGCCAAGTCGCTGATCTATCTGGAGAACCAGTACTTCACCTGGCCGCTGGCGGTGGAGGCGCTGGCGCGGCGGTTGGCCGAGCCGGCCGGACCCGAGATCGTGCTGGTGTGCAGCGAGCAGAGCCCCAGCTACTTCGACCGGATCACCATGGACCGGGCGCGCTCGACTGCGCTCTGGCGGCTGAAGACGAGCGACGTCCACGGCCGCTTCCACGCCCTGGCGCCCTATGCGCCCGGCGGCCGCCCGATCATCGCCCACGCCAAGCTGATGGTGATCGACGACCGGCTGGCGCGGATCAGCTCGGCGAATCTCAACAACCGCTCGCACGGCTTCGACACCGAGTGCGAGCTGGCGATCGAGGCCGACACTCCAGAGGCGGCGGCGTCCGTCGCCGCGCTGCGCGACCGGCTGGCGGGCCACTGGGTCGGGCGTTCGGCCGAGGACGTGGCGGAGATGCGGCGGCTGACCGGCAGCCTGGCGCAAGGGCTCTGGGCGCTGGACGGCGGCCGGCGCCTGCGTCCGCTGGAGGCGCGGCGGCTGGGGCTGATCGGGGAGTTCATCGCCGACTTCCACATCGGCGATCCCACCGGTGTCTCCGATTCCTGGAAGCCCTGGCGGCGGCGCGACGTCCTGCTGACCGGCGCGGAGGCGATCAGGACGGGGTCCGGTTCGGCACGCTGAGGTCGACGACCAGCGGCAGGTGGTCGGACGCCAGGCGCGTCAGTGGATCGAGCGCGGTTCGCACAGCCTCGACGCCGACGGCCTCGCTGACGAAGACGTGGTCGATCGGCAGCACCGGGAAGGTCGAGGGGAAGGTCGGGGCGCGGCGCGCGGCGGGCGCGATGCGCCAGGCGTCTTTGAGCCGGCGGGCGAGAGCCCGGTAGGCCGCGTGGCGCGGCGTGGCGTTCAGGTCGCCGAGCAGCACCAGCGGCGCGCCCGCCGGGGCCGCGCCCACCCAGTCGGCGCCCGCCAGCGCCGCCGCCTGCAGCCGCTGTTCGCGCGGAACCAGGCCCAGATGGGTGTTGATCACGTGCAGCTCGACGCCGCCCACATCCACCGCGATCCAGACCGCGCCGCGCGGCTCCAGGCGGCTAAAGCGCGGGTGGGTCGGGATCGCGCCGGCCTTCACCAGGCGCTCGGGCAGGGTGGTGAGGATGGCGTCGCCGTAGCGCTCTTCCTCCACCTGCAGCGCGGCGTTGAAATGGAAGGCCATGCCGAGCCGCTGGGCGATCTGGTGGGCCTGGTCGACGCCGCCGGTGCGGGCGCGGCCCACGTCCAGCTCCTGCAGGGCGACGATGTCCGGCGCCTGGGCGGCGATCACCTCGGCGACGCGCCCCACGTCGAGCCGGCGGTCGGTCCCGACGCAACGGTGCACATTGTAGGTCAGGATGCGAACCATGGCCTCCACGCCAGCGTCGTCTCGACCAAGTCTCCGCGGAAGCTTAGGTTCCGAGACGCGGCGGCGCCAGGACGCCGCGAACATCACGGAGGGCGCGAGGCGATGGACAGGGCGGCGGAGCGGCCGAAGTTCCGGTCGATGGCCGAGAGCACGGCCGAGGATTGGACGCATGTCGTCGACACCTCGACGCTGTTCGCCGAGGCGTTCCCCGATCGCGTGATGGCCGAGATGCGCCGGCTGGACGGCGACGACGCCGGCGGCTTTGCGATCAACCGGCTGGCGCACTCGCTGCAGACCGCGACCCGGGCCCAGCGCGCCGGCCGCGACGAGGAATATGTGGTCTGCGCCCTGCTGCACGACATCGGCGACGTGCTCTGCCCCAGCAACCACGCCGACATGGCCGCCGCGATGCTGAAGCCCTACGTCTCGGACCAGAACCATTGGATGGTGGCCCACCACACCGTCTTCCAGGGCTACTACTACTACCACCACGTCGGCATGGACCGCGATCTGCGCGACCTGTACCGCGGCCATCCGCATTTCGAATATACGGCCCAGTTCTGCCACCTCTACGACCAGAACAGCCTCGATCCGGACTATGAGACCATGCCGCTGGAGGCGTTCAAGCCGATGCTGTGGCGGGTGCTGGAACGGCCGAAGCGCGAGGTGATCTTCCCCGAAGACGGATCGGTCCCGGCGAAATCGCGCAGCTGGTTGCGTCGGCTCATGGCGCGGAGAGACGCGTGAGCGGCGCGACGCCGACAGACCTGCACGGGCGGCTGGTGCGGTGGGCTCGGCGCGCGCTGGCCCTCGGAACGCAGCGCAAGCGAAGCGCGGACTTCAAGATCCTCAGCCGCTTCCTCCGCGCCCATGGCGCCACCGCCCGCGATCACTACGTCGGGACGCTGCACGATCACCTGATGCGCACCTTCGTCGCGCTGGAAATCCGCGGCCTCGGGCGCGACGTCTGCCTGGGCGGCGGCCTGCACTCCGTCTACGGCACGAGCCTGCTCGATCATCGGATGCTCGAGCCCTCAGAGCGGGCTCTGGTCCGAGACTGCTTCGGCGACAGCGCGGAGCGGCTGGCCTATCTGTTCTCGATCCTCGATCGGCCCCGCACCCTGGCCGAGCCATTGGCCCTGGACGCCGAGGCGGCGCGGCTCGAACTCAGGGACGGCCAGAGCCTCGAGATCTCCCGGCAGGTGTTCGACGACCTGCGCTGGATGGAATGCGCCAACCTCGCCGACCAGGACACGCTGAAGGACTTTCTGTCGCTGGAAGCCTTCTGGGCGGGTTAGGCCGCCGCGCTCGGCCGCGCCTTTATCCGCGCGTGCCAGGCGCTGAGGTGCGGACGGCCTTCGTCGATGTCGAGGCCGATCCAGTGGGCGAAATCGACCGTTGAGAGCGCGCAGATGTCGGCCATGCTGATGGTCTCGCCGGCGATGAACTCGCGGCCGTCGGCCAATTCGCCATCCAGCCAGCGCTGGCCGCTCGAGTAGAGGCCTCGGTTGGATTCGCCGAAGTCCTTGTACTGATGAAGCAGCGCCGCCGTGCGCGGGTGGGCGTGGCGCCAGAAATTGCTCACCGGCTGCATCAGCTGGAACTCGATCCGGCGCACCCACATGTCCACCAGCGCCTTCTGCACCGGGCCCACGCCGAACAGCGGCGGATCGGGATAGATCTCCTCGAAATAGCGGCAGATGGCGACCGTCTCGGAGATGGTGGTGCCGTCGTCCAGCTCCAGCGTCGGCACCTGGCCGAGCGAATTCTTAGCCTTGTATTCCTCGGATTTGTGCTCTCGGGTCGCCAGGTTGACCTGGGTCTCCTCCAGCACGATGCCCTTTTCGGCCAGGAACATCCGCACCCGCCGCGGATTCGGCGCCGGCTTCGGCGCGCCATAGAGGATCATCGGTCAGCCTCCCTGTTTGGTCGGCCATAAGCCCCGGTACAGTTTGAATCGCAAGCGTGGGGCCGCCCAACGAGTCCCGTCATCCCGGAAAGCCGCGCAGCAGCTTGATTTGAGCCTTCTCCCCTTGCGGGACCTTTGCATAAAGGCGCTCTCGTGATTCAGTAGGTTGAATCGCGGGAGTGTCGGATGTCGCATAAGAGATACGATCAGCTGAGCATCGCCGATAAGCTTATCGGTCCGGGAAAGTCGCGAAGCGACAGGTTCTTTGCTCTGGTCGAGGCAGCCGTAGACTGGACGCCAA
>Ga0302311_10002493_pt1 | contig 20885 bp, 14 predicted proteins | sample III_Palsa_N1_3_FD_200449 | JGI IMG/M metagenome (GOLD analysis project Ga0302311, IMG submission 200449) | Peat permafrost microbial communities from Stordalen Mire near Abisko, Sweden - III_Palsa_N1_3 | ecosystem: Environmental > Terrestrial > Soil > Palsa > Peat permafrost | place: Sweden... | reverse complement strand
CTGGAGGCTGCGACGCATGCGGGATTCCAGCGGGTTTGCAATTGACCGCCGCGGTCAAAGCGCAGCCAGCCGTCCTGCCAGCCTCCGGCAAACAAACCCAGCACCCGGTCGTAGTAGCCCTGCTTGCGTTGCGGGTCGATGGCCTGCAGGCGCAGCGCCTGATCGCGCGAGGCATCGGCGAAACCGCTGGCTTGCAGGAACGGGATCAGGGCGGCGGAGAAGGCGGCGGGACCGCTGCCTTCATAGGTGCCGGCCGCTGTATCCACCCTGGCCGGCGGCACGCCGTCGTGCGCCACGGCCTCCGCCATCGGCCGCAGGGCGTTGACCAGCCGCGCCCGCTGCGGCTCGTCGGCGGCGAGCAACGCCGCCCACAGGTAGACCCGCACCGCGTCATAGCTGCCGACTCCATGCGTATCCGGATCGGCGCTGAAGCCGCTGTCGCGCCGGTACAGCACCCAATCCGGCGCAAAGCCGTGGGGAGCGGAACCGAGCACCAACTTGACGCCGGATTCCGCCAGCGCCTGCCAGGTGCCGCCGCCGGGCTCGGCGGCGAGACGCCGCATCACCAGCAAGGGTGCGTAGCTGGGATTGAGGCGCCAGCTGTCCGGCCCCGGGATGTAGCCGTGCGGCGCCGGCAACAGGGTCGGCCCCAGACCGGGAAGGTCGGCGGTTTCCTCGCGCTGGATGCGCGCCGCCAGCAGGCGACCCAGCGCGGTGTAGCGCGGCGAGGACCACAGCCGCCCGGCTTCCAGCAGGTCGTAGGACATCCACAGGTCGGCATCGCTGGCCGAATTCGGATCGAGCACGCCCCACTGCTCGTCGTCGCGCTTGCCCCACAGCCAGGACGGCAGGTGGGCGGTGAGATCGCCCTGGGCCAGGTTGTCCTGGGTCCAGTCGAGCAGGCGGTCGAAGCCGGCGCGGTCGTTCGCCGCCAGCGCGAACAGCATGGCATAGGCCTGCGCCTCGGACACGGTGCGCAGGCGTGCATCGTCATGATCGACGATGCGGCCGCCGTCGCTCATCCAGTGCCCGCTGAAATCCTGCCAGGACTGCCATTGCGGCGGGCAGGCCGGCGCCGCCTGGGCCGGCGCCCCCGCCAGGGCGATGGCCGAGGCGAACAGCGCCGCCGCCAGCGGCGCCAGGTGACGGCGCAGGCTTGCCGGAATTCCCAGGCTGGTCATGCCGGCGCGCCGGATGCCGCGTTTATTGGCTGATGCGGCGCGCAGCGGCGCGCTGCAGGTAGGCGTAGAGCCAGAACGCCAGCATGACGCCAGCCAGCAAGGCGAGCAGCAGCACCAGGAACGGCACGTGCGACAGGTACAGCCACAGGCGTTTCCACACCGATAGCGTGCCGACGTAATAAACCGGCTCGCCCTGGAAGCTGTCGACTTCGCCGTTGCGGATGACGACAGTGTCGCCGCGCATGCGGCTGACCGAGGCGCCGTTGTCGAACGCATCGATGACACCGCTTTCCTGTGCCGGCGAAGTGGATGCCACCGCCACCACGCTGCGCCCGGACTTCAGCGGCGACTCGAAGCCCAGCAGGGCGGCCAGCACGCCGCCGCTGCGCACCGACACCTGCCAGCGGTCGAAAGCCAGCTGGCGCACCAGCAGCGGATCGTCCGCCAGGCCATGGACGCGGGTGATGGCCTTGAGCGAGCGCTTGCTGCCATCCAGCAGCAACGCCAGCGACTTGTCCCAGCCGCTCAGCACATCGCCTTCGCGGCCGGCGCCGATGACCAGCAGATCGGTGTCCGCCGCGTGGGCCACGTCGTGCATCGAGATGAGCCGGAAGCGCTGCGCCGGCAGGCCGGTGAAGCGCCCCATGCGGCCGAGCAGATAAAGATAGGTTTCCACGTCCTGCGCCGCCGGCTGTTCGGGCAGCACGACGGAGGTCTCCGCGAGGTCGGCGTACTTGGTGAAGGGGAAGCCGGCATTGGCGAACAGCGCCAGGTTCGGCATGGCGGTGAAATGCGGGAAGCCGCTTAGGTCGATGGTGGTGTCCGGGTCGAGCGCCGAGCGCAGGTTATCCACCAGCGGGTCCTTGCACAGGCCTTGCCGCTGGTAATCGATGACGAACTGGAATTGCAGCTGGTTGTCCGAGCCGATCTGGAACGCCGGGATCGCGAACTGGTCCTGTTCCTGGGTCAGGCCGGCGCCGAGCAGGGGCACCAGCAGACGCGAGGTGACGCGCTGATCCTCCGGCAGCAGCCGGTAGGCACGCACAAACTGGTCGTTGATGCTGATGCTGAGCAAAGAGTTGTCATGCTCGATCGGCTGCGTATAGCGGTATTTCAGATCGATCGGCACGCCGGCGTGGTTCCACACCAGCAGGTCGGGCGCGATGCGGATATTGATGCGCAACGGCGGCGGCGCATGGCCGCGCGCCTGCAGCTGCGAGGCGTCGTCAACCAGTTCGCCCAGCTTCACCGGGCGGTCGCTGCGCAGCCACTTCGGCGCATCGTAAGCCAGCCGGCGCGGACCGGCGTCGAGTTGCGTCACCACCGCCGAGGAGCCGCCCAGCACGATCTGGCCAAGCACCAGGGCCTCCGCCGCCTTCTCCAGATCGGCCGCATCGCGGCCCTGGATCACCAGCAGCTTCACCGCCGGGTTCTGCGGATGATCGATGATGGAAATGGTGGGAGCATCCACCTGCGGCAGCGCCAGCACATCGGGGCGCTCGCTGTTGGTGGCGAATACCACGGCATGCTTCTGCGGCAAGGTGTTGAACAGGGCCGGGAAACGCGCGCCGCGGTAGTCCGCCTGCTCGCCGAACCAGGAGGCCACCACGCCCGCCGCGTGCAGGGTGGCCAGCGAGGGCTTGGCCGCCAGCAGCACCGGCAATTCCACCGGCGCGCCGCTGCGACGATCGAAGAACGGCGCCGGCAGCAGCGCCAGGTCGTTCTGCAGGGTCAGCGGCCGCAGCGTCAGCTCCAGCTGGGTCTGGTCCCCCACCGACAGCCACAGGCTGGAGTGGGAGGGATCCTCGCATTCCAGGGTGTAGTGACCGATCAGCTGCAGCTGCAGATGGTTGTAGTCGGTGAACAGGCGCGGGTCGAGGTCGATGTCCTTGCTCACGTCGGTTCCCGCCTGGGCCTTGACCAGCGGGATCGCGGCGACCACCTGGTCGTTGAGCGTGATCTTGAGGTGCGACAGCTGCTCCAGCAGGGCCGGCGAGTAGTTGATGTGCAAGCGCAGCCGCGCCTGCACCACCACTTCGTCGAGTCGCACACCGAACGGCAGGTCGGTAAAACCATCCACGCCATGCAATTGCATGGCGCCGAATTGTCCCATATCGCGCAGGCTCAGGATTTGCGTGCGTACATCCGCAGCCGCCGTTGCAGCGGGAGTCGCTTCCGCGGCCGTTGCCTGCGAATTTGCAGCCAGGCCCAGCGTCAAACCAGCCAGCAAGCCAACGCAACGAAGCAGGCGCAAGGTTTTCCCTCGTTTCTATATGCACTTCAATTGTAGGGGCCCTTTCCGGTTCAAGTGTCATTTATTTGAAAACTAGATGGTTTTAACCATGAAATGTCCTGGCAGAAACACTCCCGGGGGGGCGATCTGCCCCCGCCGGGCCTATCGTGGCGAGCCCTTACCGCCCTGCCCACGGCGAAGATCCTGGCGCCAGGATGGCGGCACGAAGCCGGCCACGGCTGCGGTTTATCGGGATGCTGGCGTGGCGGCTACCGCCCAGACGGTGCCACCGGGATCCTGCACCACCAGGGCCAGGCGATCGCCGCTTTCCCCGGACTGCAGATGCTCGGTCAGGGTCAGCGGCTGATTGCGCCACTCACCCAACTTGCGGATCGAGCGCACCACGTTGGCATACACCAGCTTGCGGCCCGAATTCTCGCCGCCGCCGATGCTGGTGCTGTCACTGCTGTCGAAGCTGAACAGATAGATCGTGGCGGCAACGGCGCCGGAGTCGCCGGTGGCGCCGATATCGATGTCGACATCCTGGCCCCTGCGCCGGATGCTTGCCGCCGTGCTTTTCGCCTGCCGCCGCGCCACGGAGATGGCGGCGGCAATGTCGGAGCGGTTCGATCCGATCACATCGCTGCTCCCTTCCACCACCAATTGCGGCGTATAGACCTCGAAGCCGCTACTGGAGGCGTAGCGCTGCTGCCGCGCGGTGAATGCCGCGGAGGAATACGGATCGACCCAGCCGAGGCTGTTCCAGTAGTCGACATGAAACGCCAGGGGCAGAAGATCGTCGTGTGTCGATAGTTCACGCAATACCGCATCGGCCGGCGGGCAGGAGGAACAGCCCTGCGAGGTGAACAACTCGAGCAGCAGGGGGCGCTGCGGCAGGGCCGAATCGGCCCAGACCTGGCCGCTGGATGCCACGATGGCAGCCATGGCGGCGATTTTGCCCAGGTGTTTGCACAGCCGTTGCCACATCTGTCCGCTCATCGCCGCACTCCACCAAGCCAGGATCGATATTTTCCGGGGTGATAATGGACGCCGGGAGCGGCCGGACGCCATGCTCGCAAGTTCCGATTCCATGCCTCGGCGTCCATAGCGGCGGCCTGAATGGTGCCGTTATGGCCGAAAGCCCCCGGGGACATGCGCGCGGCGGCAGGAGTATGCTCAAAGACCCAAGCCGAAGCGGCAATCCCCGCAAGGAGCAACTCCATGGCCAAGGGCATACGCAAGGTGAACTACTACGTGCTGCACACCAACGATCAGCCCGGCGAGGGGGCGCACCTGCTGAAGACATTGAAGAAGCACAAGGTCAACCTGCTGGCACTGACCGCCTTCCCCACCGGCGGCGGCTCGCAGGTGGACCTGATTCCGGAAAAGCCGCAGGAGCTGATCGACCTGGCCAAGAAGTTCGGCTGGAAACTGTCCTCCAAGAAGACCGGCTTCATGGCCCGCGGCAAGGACCGCGCGGGTGCGCTGGTGAAACTGGCCGCAACCCTGGCCAAGGCCGGCGTCAACATCACCGCAGTGGACGCCATTAGCGCCGGCGCCGACCGCTATGGCGCGATCTTCTGGGTCAACCCCAAGGATGTGACCAAGGCAGCACGGCTGCTTGGCGCCGGCTGAGGAATGGGAAGCGCGTCGGTGCCGGCGAGTTCACAGCAATCCGGCTACTTGCCGGGCGGAATCTCGACCGGGCTCTGGCCGGCCGGCACGAAATACTTGGAGATGACGTGCGCGTCGGCGGTGTAGCCCACCACCCAGGTGCCGTGACGTCCCTTGTAGCGGACTTCCCGGACGCAGCGGCCGTCATTGGCGCCGAGGCTGTCCTCGTCCCACTGCAGCTGCGTGCCGCAGGAACCCTTGAGATCGGGATAGCCCAGGTACAGAATCACCGTGGTTTCCATGTCGCCCTGCCGGATACGGGCGAAGGCCTTGGTAGCGCGCCAGTCGAACAGGTACGGCAACACCACCACGCCGACGACGATGGCGATCAGGACTATGACAAGGGCGATGCGGAACCGGCTTTTTTTATCCATCGTGACGCATTCTAGGGGATTTCAACACGCCCGGCGTCATCGACGCCTCTACACCCCTATTTCGAGAATCTGCCCTTCAACTTCAACACACCGTGAATCAGCTTGACGATGCCGGACGGCACCGGCTTCTGCGTCAGCAGGCCCGAGACCTGCTTCTTGTACTTGTCGGTGAGCGGCGGCACGAACATGCGCGGATCGCCCAGGGCCGGTCCGTCGATGACGATGGAGCGGGCATTGGAGCACTCGTTGAAGGTGTGCCAGCCGACCATGCGGCCGATGCCGCTGGTGTTGACGCCGCCGAACGGCAGGTAGGGATTGGTGCCGGACTGGATCACGTTGTGATTGACCACGGTGCTGCCCGAGGTGGTGTGGGCGATGTGGTAGTCGATCTCCGCCTGATCCTTGCTGAAGATGTAGAGCGACAGCGGCTTGTCGCGGCCGGCGACATAACGGGTCACTTCTTCCCGGCTCTTGTAGGGCACGACGCAGATCACCGGGCCGAAGATTTCCTCCTGCATCACCTTCATCTCGGGCGTGACGTTGCTGATGATGGTGGGAGTGACCAGGCGCTTGTCCACCACATACTCGCCGCCGCAGACGATCTTCGCGCCTTTGGCACGGGCATCCTCGATCAGGGCGCGGACGCGATTGAAATGGCGCTCGTTGATGATCACCGGATAATCGGGGTTCTGCGCGAAACCCTTGCCGTCGGCGTTGTATTGGGCGGTGAATTCTTTCGCCAGCGCTGCGGTGAAGGACTGCTCGATGGAGGCATGCACCAGCAGGTAGTCCGGCGCGATGCAGGCCTGGCCGCCGTTGCACATGCGGCCCCAGGCGGTTTTCATGGCGGTGTCGCCGATATCGGCGCTAGCGCCGATGATGCTCGGGTTCTTGCCGCCCATCTCCAGGGTGACCGAGGCGCAGTGATCGGCCGCGGCCTTCATCACCAGCTTGCCGATCTGGGTGTTGCCGACATAGAAGATGTGATTGAAGGGACAGGCCAGCAGCTGCTGCGCGGTCTCCGCCCCACCCTCCACCACCGTCACCTCGCCGCCGGGGAAAGCGGCGGCGACGATCTTCGCCACCACGGCGGAGGAATGCGGCGCCAGCTCGGAGGGCTTGAGGATCACGGCGTTGCCGGCAGCCAGGGCGCCGAGCACCGGCAGGAAGCCGATGACGTAAGGTGCGTTCCAGGTGGCCAGGTGCAGCACCACGCCCTTGGGCTCGTAGTGCACGTAGCAGCGCTTGCCCAGGGTCATCAGCGAAGGATCGACCGGCTTGTCCGGCATCCAGTCCTTCAGCTTGGCGGCGATGAAATCGGCTTCGAACTTGACCATCAGCAACTCGCCGTCGGTATCGATCGAGGCCAGGCCGCGCTCCAGCCGCACCGCTTTATAGATGTCCTCCTTGTGCGCCAGCATGGCCTGCACCAGGCGCTGCACCTTCTCGATGCGCTGCTCGGCGGTGGTTTGCGCCATGGCCGGGGCCAGGGCGGCAACGCGATCGAAAACGGCGCGGACGCCGGACTGGGGGACGCGGATATCGACGACGGTGCTCATGGCCTTACCTTTTGGGGGACTCAAAAGCGGCTCGCGCAAAGACGCAAAGCCGCCAGGAAATGCTTTTAATCGAAACCAATTCGCGCCCTTCCTTGCGTCTTTGCGTCTTTGCGCGAAATTGCCTGTTTCACGTCAATGCCCGCCCTGCGCCGCCGCCGATGGCGAAAACTGCGCCGCGCTCATCGGCTGGTTGATGCGCCACCATTGCGGACTCTCGTTGGTCAGGTAACCGGCCTCGTAGGTCCCCGCGGTGAGATCATGGTAGATGGAAGCGCCGCGATGCCAGGTGCCGGATTCCTGCGAATAGTGATAGGTGATCAGCGACACACGCCATAGCTGGCCGCGGCTGTCATAGTTGTCCGCCATCTGCGCCAGCCAGGAGTCCTCATCGGCGTAGATGACGCGCTTGGCGTAGATGTGGCGCACGCCGGGTCGCAGCGTGCCTTCGATCACCCAGACGCGGTGCAGCTCGTACCGCAGGTAATCGGGGTTCACGGTGCCGTCCTTGATGAGATCCTTGTATTTCACCGCGGGGTCGTTGATGCGGAAGTTGTCGTACGGCAGGTAATACTCCTTCTTGCCGATGATCTTCCAGGTGTAGCGCTCCGGCGAGCCGTTGAAGCCATAGTCATCGTCGACCGTGCGCAGACCGGCCGGCGGCACCGGGTAGTCGAAGCCCACTTCCGGCGCCTGGCGCACGCGGCGCACACCCGGCAGGTACTGCCAGGACATGGTGCCTTCGTTGCTGTAGTCGTTGGGCTGATAGCCGACGGCGACGAAGCCCTTCTGCCGCTCCGGCAGCATGAAGCCGTCGTAGAAGTAGGAATTGAAATGATCCTGGTAGGAAATGAAGTTGCTCGGCGCGCTGGCCAGGGTCAGCACCTGGAACTTCTCCCTGCCCCAGGCGACGGTGCCGCCGGCATAGACATCGGCGATATCGCAGATGCAGGACTCGGTCCATATCTTGCCCGCGTTGGCGACGTTCCAGATCGCCTCCAGCCCGCTCAGCGGGATCGGGAACAGGAAGCCGCCTCCGATGCCGGTGACGCCCTTGCCGTCATGGATCACTTCCGAACTCAGGGCATTCTTCTTGGTGTTCTGGCAGACGAAATCCGGCGGGGCAAAATCGCGGTGGCTGGGATAGACATCGATGCGATAGATCTGCGGGTATTTGGCGAACAGCGCCTTTTCGCCGTCGGTGAGTTTGTCCGCATACTTGGACTGGTTTTGCGCGGTAATGGAGAACAGCGGCTTCTCTGCCGCGTAAGGCCCCGGCTCGAAGCCGTAAGGTCCTTTCATGCCGGGCCACTTACCCTGATATTGGCCGGTATATTCGGCCACGCCATCAGGGCTGCCGGCCTTCTCGGCACCGACACAGGTGAGGCGGGAACCGCCCAGTTCGGCGGCCTTGTCCGGCGGCACCTTGGCCTGCGCCATGGGCACCGCAAGCACGGCGCCGGCCGCCACCGCGCATGAAGCCAGGAACAGTTGCAACTTCATTGTGGCTGTCTCCTCGTTCGCACTGTGGGGACGCGCCGGAGTCCCCTTATTTATATGCAGCTATTGCGTTGCGCGCGGCGCAAGCCACGCACCCTGCAGCGTATGTATGGATGCTAAGCGCATGGAATCTGAGTGCTTCGTCCGAAGTGACTAATTATTATTTCTTAATAAGGTGACAAAGCCCGGAAAAAAAGCGGTGCCGTTGATCGGCAACGGCACCGCGAAAAAAATCGATGGAGCGGTTCGACTGGCGCGCTTAGCGCCTCTGCATCCATTCACGGGCCACGCGCTGCTTGCTGCGGCGCCCGCCGGCGCCGGGTTGCTGGTGGCTCCAGCCGAGTGCGCCGAGAATGCGCCAGACCTGCACCTCGCTGTAATCGCGTCCGAAATGCTGCGCGATGAGCTGCCGCACCCGGCTCAGGGACCAGCCTTCGCTGACGAAGCCGTGCGCCATGCCGCCCTGTTGCAGCAACTGCGCCAGCCGTTGGCGCTGCGCCTCATCCAGGCCAGCCGGACGGCCCAGGCGCGGCGCATTTTTCAGCGCGGCGAGTCCGCCCTGGCCTACCTTGTCGGCCCAGCGGCGCACCGTTTCGCGGCTGACGCGGAGCCGGTCGGCTACCTCGCTCTGGCGCAACCCCTGCATCAACAATTCACCGGCCTGGATACGACGACGTTCAAGCTCATTGCGTGAAACCGCTGTGGGCATGGCTTCCTCCGGACGATCGATGGGCAGCAGAAGTCCGCAGGCCACCGTGGCGGCGCGCACTCCCGAGCCTGTCGTCCGGCCCCGCCTCGAAGGCTGCGGATGCCGGGTCGTACCGGGTGTATCACTCACCGCCGGCAAGGGCCTGTTTTTCCCTGCTGACGTCCTTAGATGCAGCTCACCCGACATAGGGTTCAAATGATTCTTTCGGCGAGCCGCATTCCGGACAGGTCCAGTCGTCCGGCAGGCTCTCGAAGCTGGTTCCGGCGGCGATGCCGTGGTCCGGCATGCCGAGCGCTTCGTCGTAGATGTAACCGCAGATGATGCAGATCCATTTCTTCATCGGTTCGATTCAGGCTTCGTTCTTACAGAATTAAGTGCTTGTCTAGTGGCTTGTTTCAACAGTCGATTCAGGGATGAATCGATCTTGTGCAGGACGCACATTACTCCTCACCAATAAACGGTTGATGCGCCTCGCGTTGTGGTGGTTGTAGTCGTACTCGACATCGCCGTTGCCATTGACCAGCTCGGCATTGGGGAAACGCTTCATCAGTTCGCCGATCATCAGGCTGCCCTGCACCCGCACCAGGTAGGTGCCGATGCAGAAGTGGGCGCCGGCGCCGAAGACCAGGTTGCCGTCGAGGCGCCGCGTGATGTCGAGCTGGCGCGGCCGGTCCCATTTCTGCGGATCGACCCAGGCGGCGGTGAGATTGAGCAGGATCGACTGGCCCTTGCGGATCTGCTGGCCGCGGAACTCGATGTCCTGGGTGGCGAAGCGGAACTGCGGCGTCTTGCCGAAAGCGCCGACGCGCAGCAACTCGATGATGGCGTTCTCCATCAGCTCCGGCCGCTGCCGCAGCAGGCGGTACTGCTCCGGGTTGCCGAGCAGGCCCTGGATGGCATAGGTATGCAGGTCGGTGGCGGTATCGGAGCCGGCAACGATCACCGCCTGGATCATGGCCATGATGTCGTAGTCGCCGAGGCGGTCGTCGCCCTCGCTGGCGCCGATCAGGTTGCCGACGAAATCGTCGCCCGGATGGGCCGCGGCGCGGCGCTGGGCAATCACCTCGCGAAAATAGGCAAAGCCGGGCAGCGAGGCCTGGATCGCCGCCTGCCGCTCCTTCAGCGGCAGGTTGATGCGGGTCGACTTGATCACGCTGACCGCGAATTCGTGGAAGAAGGCTTCCTTGTTGGTCGGCACGCCGACCATGCGCGCGATGGCGCGCACCGGCAGCTTCTCCGCGATCATGCTGAAGGCATCGAACTGCTCGGGCTCGCCAATCTCGTCGAACACGCCGGTGACCAGATCGCGGATCTTGGCGTCGATCTTGCCCATCACCGGCTTGGAGAAGGCCGGCAGGGCCAGCTTGCGCAGGCGCAGGTGGTCCTGGGTCCTGGTGGCGAACAAACCATGGTCGAGCGAGCGCTCGAAATCGTTCTTCTCGGCTTCCGGCTTTTCCGGCGGCGCATGCTCCCAGGCCTTGTAGCTGGGCGTGAACAGGTTGTTCTTCAGCATCTCGGTGCAGGCGTCGTGGGAGCTGACCACCCACATGTTCAGGTCCTTGTGCCAGGCGACCGGGTATTCCAGCACCATCTTTTCCCAGGTGGCCCAGGGCGAGCGGATGAAATCCTTGGAATAGGGATTGAAGATGCGGCCGTCGATTTCGACGCGACCCTCGGTGGCGCTGCTGGTGCTCATGACGATCTCCTCCGTTATGAATTGAGAGCTCAAGCTCTCAGCTGGCGGCGTCTGTTGCGCTTTGCGCCACCTGTTCCGGTTGCTTGTCGTGCGGCTTCGGCGTGGTGACGAAAAACCTGGCCAGGCGCCCCTGCGGGGTGGGCAGCTCCTCGCCGCGCTCGGCGGCGATGCCCGCCAGCATCTGATGCAGTGGCACCAGCCAATGCCATTCGTCGAATTTCAGGTACTCGCTCATGGCCAAGCGCACCTGGGACAGATCGCTGTCCGCCCGCTCGATCAGGGTGCGGCGGATCTCCACATGCCAGGGCGTGCCAGCCGCCTGCCGTGCCCTCAGGGCGATCACGCCGGTGGCGGCGCCGATGGTCATGGTGCCGATGGCCCGGTGCAGCAGCAGCCCCTCTTCCGGCGAAAAGCCATAGCGGCTCATGGCGCCGAGGAACTGGTCGAGCACGTCGATCTCGACCTGCGGGCCGATGCTGCCCTTGAGGAATTCGCTGACCAGCTCCGGCTCGTGCATGAAGGATTCGAACATTTCCTCGGCATAGCGCAGCGCCAGTTGCGACCAGTGCGCATGCTCCTGCTCCGGCAGGCGCCGGCTCAAGGTCAGCTGGAATGCGGCCAGGCGCAGCAGCTCGTTGCGGTTGCGCACGTAACGGTAGATGGTGGCGACGTTCACGCCCAGGCGCGCGGCGAGCTGCTTGAAGCTGACCTTGTCGAGGCCGATCTCCAGTGCGGTGGCGATGATGGTCTGGGTGTTGAGGCTGGGCGGACGGCCGACGCGCGGCTGCGGCAGCGGCGCCGCCTTGGCCGGGATGGCGGGCGACTTCAATGCCAGGTTGGGTGCGCGCACAGGCATGACCAGCATCCCTCCAACCACTTATACAGATATTTCAGGTACTTCCATGCGATTTCTCATGGAAGTCAGCGGCCTCGGCAAGCTCAAGGACGGTACTCAGTGACGGTAGCCTTTGACCCGGACCTTGAAGCTCATCGCCGGTCCCGGCGTGGGCGCGGTCTTGGTTTTCAGCTCGTAGCCCGGCGGATCCAGCTCCAGGTCCAGCTTGTAAAACACCTGGGCCATGGTGATGGCCAGCAGCACCTCGGCCAGGCTCTTGCCCAGGCAAGTGTGATGGCCGCGGCCATAGGGGGAATAAGTGCCGACCTGCATGTGCTCGGCGCGCGGCTTCTGGTAGCGGTCGATGTCGAAGCGTTCCGGCTCGGGATAGAACTCTTCCATGAAGTGCGGCACGCTGGTGCCAAGATAGATCAGCTCGCCTTCCTTGATCTGGTGGCCGGCGAAGACGAAGTCCTTGTTGGCCGTGCGGATCTGCGCCACGGCGATCGGATACAGGCGCATCGCCTCCATGATGGCGCCGTTCAGCGCCGGCAGGCTCTTCATGAATTCGTCTTCGCTCACCGGCCCCTTGGCGAACAGCCCGTCCACTTCCTGCTGCACCCGGCGCAGCACCTCGGGATGCTTGAGCACGGCATAGACGATGGCGGAGGTGGTGTTGGCCACGGTATCGAGGCCGGCGACATAGGGGCCGGTCATCAGCATGATCAGGTCGCGCTCCGGGATCAGCTCCGGATTGACCTTGTGCGCTTCCATGACGTCGTCGATCAGGGTTTTCTGCTCGTCCGGCTTGGGCACGCCGCCGCGGGCGGCGTCCTGCGCGCGATAGTCGGCCACCATCTTGCGGCCCAGCTCGAACATGCGTGCCTTGGCGCGCTTGTACTCGGGCATCATCATCATGAATTGGGGCCGCTGCCGCGTCACCAGCACATTGAGGATGTACAGGATGGTGGTGCGGATGTCCTTGACGTACTCGCGCGGCGTGCTGCCGGTGAGCACGATGCCGAGCTGGTCCACCACCAGGTATTGCATCGCCTCGACCACCGGCACCAGCGTGCCCGGCTTCCAGTCGCGCTCCAGCGTGGCGTTGGTGATGCCCAGCATCTCGTTGTAGCGGCCCTTGATCGATTCCTTGGAGAAGCCGCGCTTCATGATGCCGCGCAGGTCCTTGTGCAGCTCGCCGTCGGTGGCGCTGAGCATCTTGGAGGCGCCGAATTCCTGCACCAGCGGCATCCAGGCCTCGCGCGAGCGCAGGCATTCCTTGCCCTCGCGCGTGCCCATGAAGTTGGCGGCTTCGGCGCCGGCGATGCAGGTATAGGTGTTGGCCAGCACCTTGACCCGGAACACCGCGCCGTATTCGCGGTAACAGCGGACGAAGAAGCGCGCCGGGTCCTTGGCGAAGTCGAACAGGCTGCCCACCAGCGGCAGGCCGCGCACGTAAGGCGGCCGTGGCGCCTTCGCATCCACCGCGTTTTGCACTGCGCTCATGCTCTCCTCCAATCCTTCACCGGGACGGGCACCATGGTCCGTCGCTCTATTTCGACAATATTTTTGCGATATCTATCGCAAAATGTAAAGCGACTTAACCCCTGAGCGAAGAAAAAGCCGTTCCGGGCCTCCGGCGGGACGGCGGAAATCAGCCGCCGGGCAGCAATTGCACGGTATCGATCACCCATAGCGGATCGGGTGCGCGGCGGCTGAAGTACAGGCACAGGGCGTGATCGCCGGTCTGCGGCGCAAAAGCCGCAGACAGGGTTTGCGGCCCTTGCGCGGCAGTATCCTGCGGCAATGGCAGCCGCGCCAGCAGCGGACCGTCGCAGCCGTCGCGATGGATCTGCAGCTCGCCGTAGCGGCTGTGCGGCGGCCGCAACACCACGTCCCGCGCCTCCGCGCCCAGCTGGAAGTTGTAGGGCAAGCGGGCCAAGCGCACCTCGATGCGGGACAGGCCGTCCAGCGGCACGGCGGCATCGATCCAGCAGGGATCCTCGATGTCCACCAGATACACCTCCTGCGTCCCGTCGGCATGCAGCGGGCCGCCGAGGCGCAGCGGCAGCTTGGCCGAACAAGTCTGCAGTTCATCGCTATTGCGCAACAGCAGGCTGGCGGCGTCGATCCTGGCTTGGGTTACCGGCGCGATGGCCCGGCCATCGAGAAACGGCGCGGCCCGCAGCTGCAGCGGCAGCTGCACGGTCAGTGGAGCCTGGTAAAGCGGCGCGGCGGCGTTGGGCTCGCTGCCATCCAGGGTGTAGTGGATGGCGCCGAAGCCGGTCTGGTTGGCCAGGGTGACGGCGGCGTGATCGAGGGCGTGTGTGGGACGCGACTCGATCCGCACGGCGAATGCGCTGTCGGCATAAGCGATGCCAAGCGCCTGATAACGCGCCAGTTGCGGCACCAGGCGCCGCAGGAAATTCTGCCAGTCATGCGTGGCGACCGGCGACCAGGCGATTTCGGCAAGGGCGGCGATGCGCGGGAACACGGCATGTTCGACCCGTTGCGGGGTGCGCATGTGCTCGGTCCAGACATTGGCCTGCACGCCGATCACGTGCCGCGCCTGCGCGGTGTCCAGTTCCGCCGGCACCGGCTGGAAGCCGTAAACATCGCTCAAGGTGGTGAGGCGGGGCCGCCCCGGCGGCTCGTCATGACCATTGCCCTGGAGATAGTCGAAGTACAGGGTGTCCGACGGCGACATGATCACATCATGGCCGGCGCGGGCGGCGGCGATGGCGCCGGGACTGCCGCGCCAGGACATGACGGTGGCATCCGCCGGCAGGCCGGCATCGACGATCTCGTCCCAGCCGACCAGCTTGCGGCCATGCGCGGCGAGCATGGTCTGCAGGCGCTGCATGAAGTAGCCCTGCAAGGCATCCTCGCTGGCAATGCCGAGCTGGCGCATGCGCGCCTGCACCCGCGGGGAAGCCTTCCACTGATCCTTGATCGCCTCGTCGCCGCCGACATGGATGTACTGGCCGGGAAACAGCTCCATCACCTCGCCCAGCACCTCGTCGACGAAAGCAAAGCTGCGCTCGTCGACGTTGAGCAGGTAGGCATGCACGCCCCAGTCGGCCGACACCCGGGGATGATCGCCGCGCGAGCCGAGCCAGGGATAGGCGGCGATGGCCGCCTGGGCGTGGCCGGGCATGTCGATCTCGGGAACGATGGTGACGTAGCGCTCGGCGGCGTAGCGCACGATGTCGCGCACCTGCTCCTGCGTGTAGTAGCCGCCGGTCCTGGCGCCGCCACCCGCCGGAGTGTTCCAGGCGCCGACTTCAGTCAGCCGCGGATACTTCTTGATCTCCAGGCGCCAGCCCTGGTCGTCGGTGAGATGCCAGTGCAGAGTGTTGAGTTTGTGCAGCGCCATCCAGTCGATCAGCTGCTTGACGAATTCCGGCGACATGAATTGCCGCGACACGTCCAGCATCAGGCCGCGCCAGGCGAAGCGTGGGCTGTCGACGATGTGCAGCGCCGGCACCGCCAGCGGCAGGCCCGCGCCGGACTCCGGCGTCAGCAACTGCCACAGCGTCACCGCGCCGTAGTACAGCCCCGCCGGTGCGCGGGCAGCAATGCGTATCCGCTGCGGCGACACCTCCAGCTCGTAACTCTCGTCGCCGGCGCCGCCGGCGCGCGGATCGATGACCAGGATAATCGCCGCCCGTGCCGCGGCAACGCCCTGCCCCGTCTCCACGGTCAGCTTGAGTCCCCGCGTGCGTTGCACATAGCCGGCGAGCAGGCCGCCGATGCATTGCACCTCGGCGTTGTCGGCCGGCACCAGGATGGGTGTGTCGGCGCCCAGCGTGAACACCCCTTCCCGCATCTCCAGCAATGCCGGTTGCGGCAGCAACGGCGGCAACGGTGCGCTGTGCCGGGCCGGTGCGGCATCGCCGATTGGCTGCGACTGGCAGGCGGCGATGGCCAGCAGCACCGTGCAGCAGACGGCGGCCGAAGTAGCGATGGGATGAAACCAGGATTTCATGATGGATCAGCGTAATGGACAAATGCGGCGAGCGAACCATGCCGTCGGTTTCCGGCGCTCATCTTCGCGCCGGAAGTGGCCGCCGCCACAAAAAAAAGCGGGTCCGAGACATCCGGACCCGCTCAAGCACCTTACCACTGTGGGAGAAACAGCGGTTACAGCTTCAGGCGCAGCGTTGCAAGGAGCTCGCGGCCGCTCTTGTACCGGGCCGTGGGCAGGCTCGGGTCGGTCAGATACTGCTTGTAGGCGGAATCGAACAGGTTCAGGCCGTCGAACACCACCGCGAGATTGCGGGTGATCTGGTACGAGGCCGTGGCATCCAGCTCGGTGTAGGCGTCGGTATAGGTCGCCGGAGCGCCCGCCACGTAACCGCCCGCCAGGTACTTGGCGCGCCAGTTGTAGGACAGATTGGCCGCCAGCGGTCCCTTCTCGAAGTACGGCGTGATGCTGACCGATTCCTTGGAGTTGTAGGGCAGATCGCCGCCGGTCTGGGTGGTGCCATACGAGTAGGTAACGTTGCCGCGGATGCCGAAGCCGGTATCGCTGAACGGCTGTTGCAGGCTCATGGCGAGACCATCGACGGTGGCGCGGCCGCCGTTCTGCGGACGGGTGATGCCGTATTCGCAGAAGCCGGTGGTGGTGTTGCAGACATTGCCCGGCGCGGCCGCCGTTGTCGCGAACAGGCTCGGGTTGCTGGTGAACAGACTGTTGAACAGCAGTTCGTCGCTGGTGCCCGACTCGATGTAGTTGATCAGCTGCTTGTGGAAGAACGTGGTCGACAGCAGCGACTCCGGCGCGTAGTACCACTCCGCGGCGAGGTTGAGGTTGATCGACTTGTAAGGCTCCAGCTGGGCGTTGCCGCCGCTGCCGGTAAGCACCTGGTCATTGAGGAACGTCGCCGGCGCCATCTGGTTGTACGGTGCGTAGGCGATCGCCTCGTACAGCGCACCGCGCAGGACGGTTTGCGGCGTCAGGTTGTAGCTCAGGTTCAACGCCGGCAGCGGATCGATGTGGATGCTTTCCACGGTCGTGTAAGGGGCCGCGGTGGTCGGCCCTGGCGTGGCGCTGCCCAGTACAAAGGTCGAGCTGTTGGTGTCGGTGCGCACCACGCGCACGCCGATGTTGCCGCGCAGCTTGTCCTGGCTGAAGTTCAGCTGGGCATAGGCCGATTCGGTCGCCTGCGAAACACCAAAGGTGTTGTTGTAGAACGTGGCGTAGTTGAAATTGCTGTTGTCGTACAGGCCCGGCGTCGCCTGGATCCAGCTGTAGATCGCGGCAGGGCTGGTCGGCTGCACGTGGTTCACCGTGCCCGGCAGGAAGTTCATGCTGTTCAGGCCACGCAGGTTGGTCGGCCCACCGGCGCCGACGTCGGCCAGCGAGATCGTATGCGTGCCGGAGCTGTCGGTGACGGTGGAGACGCCGTCGGACCAGGAGTCGATCGACTGGCCTTCATGGTGGATGGCGTAGCGCACGCCGACCAGCAACTGGTTGACGAAGCCGTCGAAGTCCTTGGTGAAATCACCCTGCCCGAACAGATCGCGCGCGCTGTACGGCTCCTGCGCATAGCTGCCGAAGCCTCCGCCCGAGAGCCAGTTGTGCGGATCCAGCGCGTTGGTCTGGCTGTCGAAGTTGAAGCCGCGGTTGATGTCCCAGGAGTAACCGCCGGTGTAGTTGGTCTCGATCGCCGCCTGGGTCAGCACGTTATGCGAATTGCTCATGCCGACCTGGCTGTACACCTTCCAGCCGTCACCCTTGTAGGTGCCGTGCAAATCGAAGCCCTGGGTGGTGATCAGCGACTGGCGCGCATTGTTGTCGTAAGTGGTGTTGGCCCCCGGCGAGCAGCCGGGCGTGGTGGCGATATTGCAGGTGCCGGAGGTGCCGCTGCTGACCACGCCGTTGCTGCCCACGTTCAGGCTGGTGATGCTCGGCGCCGCGTTGAGCATGAACGCGTACATCGAGTTGTTCAGGTTGTCGAGATGATCCTGCATCCAGATCAGGCCCGAGCCCAGCTCGATATTGCTGACAGGCTTGTACTGGAGATTGACGTTGATGCTGTCGCGCTTCTCGGTCTGCTGGAAGTCGGCAGCGTTGATTTCGTTCGGCATCACATCGTTGCCGCTCAGCTGGCCGGCGGCGATCGCGTTCTTGACGTAGGTGTTGCTCTGCGCCACCGTCGACAGCGGCGTATAGCTGAAGATCTCCTCGCCCTGGCGGTCGGTGATCTCCTCGTAATGCTGCGCCGCGACGTCGACGCCGAAGGTCCGGTCCGCAGTGCGCCAGCTATAGAACAGCGCCTCGTCGGGCCGCCCCTTGTTGGCCATGTCGTTGTAGTTGACGCCGGTCGAGGCGCGCAGGGTATTGGCCGGCAGGTCCAGCGGCTGCACCGTATGCATCAGGATGGTGCCGCCGAGGCTGCCTTCGATCAGGCGCGCTTCCGGAGTCTTGTAGACCTCCACCGAGCCGAGGATTTCCGGCGGCAGCAGCGAGAAGTTGAAGCCGCGATTGGGGATATCGGCATAGCGCCACAGGGCCTGCGACAGCGGGTGGCCGTCGAGGAAGCTGAGGTTGAGGCTGGGATCGAGGCCGTCGATCGAGACGCGCTGGTCGGCGCCGAACAGGTGATCGAGCGTCACGCCCGGCATCTGCGCCAGGGCTTCGGCGGTATTGGTCGCCGGCAGCTTGCCGATATCCTCGGCGGTGATCACTTCGGTGATGGCATCGTTGTCGCGCTTACGGTCGAGGGACTTCTTCAGGCTGGCGCGGATGCCGGTGACAGTCACTCCCTGCAGCTGTTTGGCCTGATCGCTGGTTGAGGTGCTGTCGGTCGCAGCCGGTGCCGGCGCGGGTGTTGGTGTTGGCGCGGGTGCCGAGGTGGCGTCCTGCGCGTAAGCGCCGCTCGAAACCGCGAAACAGGCGGCAATGCCGGCGATCAGTGCTTTTTTACGGTAAGGCATGTTTTCTACTCCCCTTCGTGGCTATGGCTGCACCCCTGCGTGAGCGGCGAACGCGACCGCCTTCCGACCGGATGCACATCTGCTATGGCATCTGCTATGGCTCTCTCACATTCCCTAAAACATTCAGCGCAAAACTCGATACGAAACCCGACACTCCACTCAACGCCCGCCAGCGCGTTCGGCTGCGCCTGCGTTTTCACCCGCTCCGCCCAGGTACCAGCTGGCCGCGCCGATCACGCCGATCTGGCCGTGTTCGATCAGGCGCACCGGCACCCGCTCCAGCACCGGACGCATCTGCCCCTTGTCGAGGAAGCGCGCCTTGAAGGTGCTGTGCATCAGAAAGGACTGGATCTGCGGCAGGATGCCGCCGGCCAGGTAGACGCCGGCCTGGGCGCGATACAGCATCACCAGATCGCCGACCACGCCGCCCATCAGGCCGCAGAACACCTCGAGCGCCTCGTGGGCCAGCGCGTCGTGGCCCTGCATCGCGGCGTCGCTGATCGCCGCCGGCGCGCGCAGCACCGGCGTGGCGCCGCGCAGCGCGCAGATCGCGCCATACAGATTGACCAGGCCGGGGCCGGACAGCAGCTGCTCCACCGGCACGTGCGCCGTGCCGCGGCGCAGCAGGCGCAGGATTTCGATTTCAAGATCGGTGCCGGGGGCGAAGCTGGTCTGACCGGCTTCGGTGGCCAGCACCACGGTGCCGCGGCCGGCGGGTATGCGCGCCGCCGCGCCGAGGCCAGTGCCCGGCCCTACTACCAGCACCGGTCCGGTGGCTGAAGACTCGGCGGGACCGCTGAGCAGGATGGTGCCGGCGTTGTCGATGCAGGACACGCCGTACGCTACCGCTTCAAAGTCGTTGACCAGGGCCAAGCGGCGCAGGCCGAGCGCATCGCGCATCTCGTCGATCGACACCGGCCAGGGCAGATTGGTGTTGATGACCCGGCCCGCCACGGCGTAGCCGGCGCAGGCCACGGCCCCTTCTTCGATGCCGCCGCCGGCCGCCGCGAGGAAGTCGCGCAGGATGGCGGTCAGGCTGGGATAGTCGGCACAGACATACTTGCGGAACTGCTCGACCTGGACCGAGCCGGCATCGCCGCGGCGTGCGCTGACAATGGCGACGCGGGCATGGGTACCGCCGACATCGGCGGCGACGAAGCGCTGGATGCCCGGCTGGGCGGCGGCTGTATCGATCTGGCTTGCGGCTTGACTCAAACCTGCACTCCCCTTCCATGAACAGCGAGTCTTTCGAACACTGCGTCATGACCGACCGCGTGCTCTTGTTGAATCGAGTGTCTCTCTGAATGACAACGTTGTCAAGATGGAGTCCGCAAGACATTAAAACGGGTACTGCTGGGCATTTCAGGCAGGACAGATCCCACGTTATTTAGTAAATGGATTGCCCTTGCACAATCATGGATTTATCGCTGTTATCTAAAAATCACCTGAATACAAAGGGGACTTGGCCAGCGCAACAAATCGGAGTGCCGGCAGCGCCGGGCCGGCGCAAAACGAACGGCGATGGAGTGTAAAGTTGAAGACAACGATGACAACGTTGCTCTTATTGCGCCCGCAATTGATAATCGATCGAGACCGCAGCAACTGATTGCGTCAATACGGGAGGGGTGGGAGCATGAACGCTATGCAGGCAACGGCTCGCGCGGAACGTACGCCGTTGGCGCCGACCATCATCATCGGCACGCTGTTCTTCATTTTCGGCTTTGTCACCTGGCTCAACGGGCCGCTGATCACCTTCGTCAAGCTGGCCTTCGATCTGGACACGGATGCGAAAGCCTTCCTGGTGACCACCGCGTTCTATCTGTCGTATTTCTTCCTGGCCCTGCCCTCGGCGTGGATACTTGAACGCACCGGCATGAAGAAAGGCATGGCGCTGGGCCTGCTGGTGATGGCGATCGGGGCTTTCGCCTTCGGTACCTTCGCCACCATGCGCAATTATCCGGGCGCGCTGGCGGGGCTGTTCGTCATCGGCTCCGGGCTGTCGCTGCTGCAGTGCGCGTCCAATCCCTACATCAGCATCCTCGGGCCGATCGAGAGCGCGGCGCAGCGCATCAGCCTGATGGGCATCTGCAACAAGACCGCCGGCATCATCAGCCCGCTGGTCATCGGCAGCACCGTGCTCAGCGGCGTCGACGTGATCGAGCGCCAGGTGCGCAGCGCCGGCGAT
>Ga0302311_10002491_pt1 | contig 20899 bp, 13 predicted proteins | sample III_Palsa_N1_3_FD_200449 | JGI IMG/M metagenome (GOLD analysis project Ga0302311, IMG submission 200449) | Peat permafrost microbial communities from Stordalen Mire near Abisko, Sweden - III_Palsa_N1_3 | ecosystem: Environmental > Terrestrial > Soil > Palsa > Peat permafrost | place: Sweden... | reverse complement strand
TAAGCCTCGTTTTCAGGACCCGGACGGGTCGCAAGGTCTAGCTTCCGGAACATGGCGCCAGCAAGCGCGCCTAGGTGCCATTGGCGGAAGTCGGTGGCGGGCGGCCTTAGCTCGGCGCTTTTGGTTCGTCCTTGGGAGGTTTCGCCGGCGGCTTTGGTGGTCCGCCGCCTCTTGGTGGCGACGGCGGTCGCCCTCCAGCCGTCGCCACCACCGGTTTGGAGGCCGCCGGTGGGCCAACGATAGGCGGTGTTCGGCCTTGTTGCTCACCACCATGAAGCTGCGTTCCACGCCCTTCAGGATTCGCTGCGGGACTAGACCCGCTCGGAGTGGCTGATGCGGATGCCGCAGTGTGACCGCTTAGGCCGCGTTCTGGTACGTCGGCTCCGCCCCGGACCTCGGTTTGACCCGGACCCAGCGACGGGGGGGCGGCGCCCGCGAGTGCGGGTCGCCCGGCCGGTCCGACGGCGATCCCGTGCGTGGCTTGAGCTTGGGCCTGGCGAGCCGCCACCGATGCGGGGGGATGATAATCCCCACCAGCGCGAGTGGTCTTGACAACGCCGGCGCCCTCAAAAGCCCCTGGTTTCCCAGTTGCAGCGACTGGTGGCGCGCCGTGGTTGGCGGAAGCGTGCAGTGTTGGCATTGCTGCGGCAGCGCGAACGTTCTGGACCTGCGCAGGCGTGGGCGCGATATGGCGCTCCCGCGCAACAGCCAGTTGTTGCGCGGTAGGCTGCGCGGTTGCGCCCCCCGGACCGTTGAAGCTTGCGCCCGTCCCTCGGTTGATCACGACCGTTCGTTCATAGACGTTGGTGATGTTCGCGTTGGCGATGTTGTTGACCGTCCGGTTGTAGAAAAAGTGGCCGCCGCGCCATTCGCCGCCCTCGTAGTCAGAGCCGTCGTAGCCGAAGCCGTAAGCGATGCCGCCGTAGTAACCTACCTGCGGGGCCCAGTAGCCATCGTGAAAGATGTAAGCGCCCTCACTCCATCCCCACCAAGCCGGTGTCCAGAGCAGCCCCGGTTCGGGCGCCGGGGCCCAGGTGCCAGGAACCCAGTAGTAATCGTAGTAGTCATCGTCCCAGGCCCAATAACCGGGGATCCAAATGTAATCGGGATCGGGGATCGGGGGTTGATCGTAGATTGGCAGTGGCGGGGGTCCAAAGTTCACGCTGATGCCGATCGAAATCTGAGCCTGCGCCACTGCAGGACCGAAGAATGTAGCCGCGCTCATAGACAGGGCGGCAGCGACTGCGGAACTCCGAAGTAGGTGCATGTGGGCGATCCATCAGGGTGCGACCGCTGCGCAGGCGGCTGTGTTCGTTGCGGTGCGGTAACGTGCGCGGCGGCGCTTCGTTGCACATGGCCGTCACGGGCAGGCCGGCACGGCGTCCGATGTTGGGTAGCGTCTCAGTTTGAAATCGGCGGCCGTTGACAAGCGTGGCGTCGATCAGCGCCCTCGCCTATCCTCTGGGACACTACCCGCGCGCCTAAATCGCATCGGCCGAAATCGATGACGAGTTCCCGACCAACAGTCGCCACCGGGGAATGGGAAGTTTTCCCGGTGAAATCGGGAAGCTGCGGCATGGTCGCGCCGGAGTCTCCCGCCTATCGCGCTTAGGTTTGATGCAGGGACGCCGGCGCCGTGATGAGGACTACCGCGCGCCGGCCGCTTCATGGCGCCTCGGCCGGCCTGCTCGCGGCCCTGGCCTGCCTGCTGGTTGGCGCCTGCACGGTAGGACCGAATTTCAATCGACCCGCGGCTCCTGATGTCAGCGAATATAGCAGCCAGCCGGTGTCGGACACCGTCTCCAGTCCGACTGTCGCCGGCGGGGAAACTCAACGTTTCGCTAGGGGGGCCGACATTCCCGCGGACTGGTGGACGCTGTTCCACTCCAAGCCCCTCAACGACCTGATCGAACAGTCCCTCGCCAACAATCACGACCTCAAGGCGGCGCGAGCGGCGTTGTCGGTGGCGAGGGAAAGCGTTCTGGCTCAACGAGGCGTCTACTATCCCAATATTTCGGGTAGCTTTTTGGCCACTCGCCAGCGGCAATCAGGAGCGTTGGCGCCGGTGCCGAGTTCGAATGCATCCGAATACAGTCTGTTCACCCCTCAAGTCAGCGTTTCATATGCACTCGACGTCTTCGGCCTGAACCGCCGCACCACCGAGACCGTGAAGGCTCAGGAGGAGGCGGTGCGCTACCAGACCCTGGCCGTGCGCCTCACCCTGACCAGCAATGTGGCGGCCGCAGCCATTCAGGACGCTTCCTTGCGCGCCCAGATCGAGGCGACGCACCAGCTAATCGCCGCCGACGGCAAGATCGTGCAGATTCTGAAGTACCAGCGCTCCAAAGGCTATGCGAGCCAGCTGGACGTGGCGGCGCAGGAAGCCCAGCTGGCGCAGGCGTCCGCCACCCTGCCGCCGCTGGTGAAACAAGCCGCCCAGCAGCGCGATCTCCTGGCCGTCCTGACCGGCCGCTATCCAAGCCAGGCGCCGGATGACGACTTCGAGCTTGCCAGCCTGACCTTGCCCCAGGAGCTGCCAGTGAGCCTGCCCTCGGCACTGGTGAGCCAACGCCCGGATGTGCTGCAGGCCGAAGCCAATATGCACGCCGCCAGCGCCCAGATCGGCGTCGCGATCGCCAACCGACTGCCAAACATCCAGTTGACCGCTAACGCCGGAGACACGGCCCTGGCCCTCGGGCAGCTGTTCTCCTCGGGCACGGGTTTTTGGGGTCTGGCCGCCATCGCCACGACGCCCATCTTCGACGGCGGCGCCCTGTTGCATCAGGAGCGCGGGGCCAAGGCGGCCTATGTCCAGGCCTCTGAACAATATCGCAGCACGGTCCTCACCGCCTTTCAGAATGTCGCCGACACCCTGACGGCCCTTCAGCAGGACGCCGAGGCGCTGAACGCGAGCGCCGCCGCCGACGCCGCCGCCAAGACCACACTCGATCTGTCTCAGCGACAGTGGCGGACCGGATACGCCCCATATATGTCGGTGCTGAACGCCGAGCAGGGCTATCAGCAGGCCCGGATCAGCCTCGTGCAGGCCCAGGCCAGTCGCTACGCCGACACCGCGGCCCTGTTCCAGGCGCTAGGCGGCGGCTGGTGGAACCGCGCGGAACTCGCTCAGGGCCAAAGATGAACCGCAAGCCGCCCCACGCTCGGCGCGCGATCGAGATCCGGCGCGCCTCCGTCGTGGCTTTCCTGGCGATGGCGGCGGTCTTGTCCCTGTCCGCCTGTTCTCCCAAGGCGGACACCGACGCGCCATCGCCCGCCACCGCCAATGGCGATATTACCCTGACAGCGGCCCAGAAGGCGCACATCGGCCTCTACACCGTCGCCCTTTCCCTGTACCGCCGGACCATCGAGTCGAGCGGGGTGGTGGACTTCGACAATGACCAGGCCACCAGCGTCCTGGCGCCATTCTCCGGTCCGGTGTCGCGGTTGCTGGTGTCGCCCGGCGACAGGGTAGCCAAGGGCCAGCCACTGGCCATCGTCGAGTCGCCCGATTTCGCCACCGCTCTCAGCGCCTACAGCAAGGCGCTCGCCACCGCCCGAAACACCCGTCGGCTCGCCGACATGGACAAGGACCTTCTCCAGCATAGCGGCATCTCACAACGTGAAGCCCTGCAGGCGGAAACCGACGCCCTCAACGCCGCGGCGGACCGCGACGCGGCCCTGCAATCGCTCGTCTCCCTGGGGGTCGATCCGCAGTCGATCAGGACCCTTCAGCAGGGCCGGCCGATTTCACGCATCCAGGGCGTCATCCGTTCGCCGATCGCGGGAACCGTGGCCGAAAAGTTGATCACGCCTGGACAGCTTCTTCAGGCGGGAACCACGCCCTGTTTCACCGTCGCCGACCTCTCGAAGGTCTGGGTGATGGCGCAGATTGCCGATGCTGATATTGCCCTGATCCAACTCGGCGACCCGGCCGATGTGCTGAGCGACGCCACGCCCGGCGGCTTTTCGGCAACCGTGACCAATGTCGCAGCCCAGGTGGACCCGAACACCCGTTCGGTGATCGCCCGCGTCGTCGTCGATAACCCCGGCGACCTGCTGAAGAAGCAAATGTACGTGCGCGTGCTCATTCACGCGCGCGCGCAAAGCCACGGGCTGCTGGTCCCGGTCTCGGCGATTCTGCGCGACGATGAAAACCTGCCCTTCGTCTATGTCGCCCAGGCGGACGGCGGTTTCGCCCGCCGGGCCGTGACTCTGGGGACCCGCGCCGGGGACCAATATGACATCGCTTCGGGCCTCAAGGCTGGCGAACGCATCGTGGTCGATGGTGGTATCTTCCTTCAGTTCATTCAGAGCCAATGAGCGAGGCGCCGGCGGACGCCGGACCCACGTCGCGAACCGCGTCGATCATCAATGGGATTGTCGCCTTTGGTCTAGGACGACCCTTCCTGGTCATCCTTGTGGCGCTGCTGTGGATCGGCCTGGGCGCGCGCGCGCTGCAGCGGCTGCCGGTGGACGCCTACCCCGACCTTTCGCCGCCCATGGTCGAGATAGACACCCAATGGCCCGGACATGCCGCCGAGGAGGTTGAACGGCTGATCACCGTACCGGTGGAAGTGGGGATGAACGGCACTCCGGGGACCGTCACCGCCCGCTCGATATCGCTCTACGGATTGTCCCACATCATCATCACCTTCCGCGACGGCGCGGACAACAACGCCGCCCGCCAGGAGGTGATCAACCGGATCGCGGGACTGACGCTGCCGGGCGGCGTGACGCCGTCGGTGTCGCCCCTCTCAGCGCCGTCCGGCCTGATCTACCGCTATGTTCTGCAGAGTTCCGACCGCTCGCCCATGGAGCTCAAGACCCTCGAGGCCTGGGTCGTCGAACCGCAGTACCGATCCGTCCCCGGTGTAGCGGACGATTCCGGCTTCGGCGGCGGGACCATGCAGTACCAGGTGCTGCTGGATCAGGCGAAGATCGCGGCCGTGGGCCTGTCGGCCCAGCAGGTGGAGGCAGCCCTGGCGGCCAACAACGCCAACGCCGGCGGCGGCTTCTATTCCCAGGGTGGCCAGTTCTACTACGTGCGCGGCATGGGCCGGCTGGAGACCGTGGAGGACATTGGCGACGTGGTCCTGGCCGTCCACGGCGGTGTGCCCGTGCTGCTGAAGGACGTCGGCCGGGTGGTCATCGGTATCGCCCCGCGCCTGGGCGAGTTCGGCTACCAGACACGAGATGACGCCGTCGAGGGCGTGATCCTGCTGCGCACGGGGGAGAAGACCCAAGATGTGCTGAGGGGCGTCGAGGCCAAGACCTTGGAGCTCAATGATCAGATCCTGCCCAAGGACGTGAAGATCATTCCCTTCTACGACCGCACAGATCTCATCAACCTGACCACCCATGTGGTGGAGGACAACCTGCTGCGCGGCATGTTGCTGGTCGTGGTGGTGCTTATTTTCTTCCTCTACGATTTTCGCGCCGGCCTGATCGTCGCCGCCACTATTCCCCTGGCCCTGCTTTTCGCCTTCATATGTCTGGATCTGCAGAAGGCTTCGGCCAACTTGCTTTCCATCGGGGCGGTGGACTTCGGCATCCTCGTGGATGGCGCGGTGGTGATGGTGGAGAACATCTTCCGCCAAATCGCCCTGCGGCACGGAACACCCCTCAACGTTGGCGCCATCATTCGGGACGCGGCGGCGGAGGTGGACCGGCCGCTGTTCTTCGCCATGGCGGTGATCGTCGCCAGTTTCCTGCCGATCTACGCCCTGTCGGGACCGTCCGGGATCCTGTTCAAGCCCATGGCCGACACCATGGTCTTCGCCCTCATCGGCGCCCTGATGGTCACCCTGGTCCTGCTGCCGGTGCTGTGCGCCTGGTTCATGCGCAACGGTGTGCGGGAGCGGCGCAACGCCATCTTCGAGGCGATCAAGTCGGCCTATGCCAAGGGCCTCGACTTCTGCCTGGCTCGTCCCTGGGGCACGTCCTTCGCCGCCGCCGTGGTGCTGGTCGCGTCCCTGCTGCTGATCCCCTTCATCGGCGGCGAGTTCATGCCCAAGCTGGACGAAGGCGCCCTGTGGGTGCGCGCCACGATGCCCTCGACCATTTCCTTCGACGAGTCGGCCAAGATCACGCCGAAGATCCGCGAGATCCTGAGCGCCTTTCCCGATGTCACCCTGGTCACTTCGGAACTGGGCCGGCCCGACGATGGCACCGACGCCACCGGCTTCTTCAACGTCGAGTTCTATGTGGGCCTCAAGCCATATGCCCAATGGACCGGGCCCTATCACAGCAAGGCCAAACTCATCGAGGCGATCAACGCGAAGCTGGAAAGCTTCCCGGGCATCGTCTTCAACTACACCCAGCCGGCCGAGGACGCCGTGGACGAGGCTGAGACGGGGCTGAAAAGCGCGCTGGCGGTGAAGGTCTATGGCTCCAACCTCGACACGCTGCAGCAGCGGGGTAAGGCCATCAAACTGGTGCTGGAGCATGTGCGCGGCATCCGCGACGTGACCCTGGTGCGCGAGCTTGGCCAGCCCAGCCTCAACATCAACATCAACCGCCAAAACATCGCCCGCTACGGCCTCAACGTCGCCGACATCAACAGCATCATCCAGACCTCCATCGGCGGGGATGTCGCCACCCAGGTGGTGCAGCAGGAAAAGCAGTTCGATCTGATCGTGCGCCTGGACCAGAAGTATCGCGACAACCCCGAGGAGATCGGCGACATTCTGGTGGCCACCCCGGCTGGGCAGCAGATTCCGCTCAAGGAGTTCGCCGACATCAAGGTGGCCAACGGCGCGTCCTTCATCTACCGCCAGGACAATTCCCGCTACATCGGCGTCCAGTTCTCGGTGGAGGGGCGCGACCTGGCCGGGGCCGTGGGGGACGCCATTTCCCAGGTGAAGGCCAAGGTTCCCTTGCCCCAGGGCTATCGTCTCGATTGGGGCGGGGAATATTCAGACTACACCGCGTCACGGGCGCAACTGGCGCTCATTCTACCGCTGACCGTGGCGGCGATCTTCTTCCTGCTGTTCATGCTCTACAGCAACTTCAAATTCCCGTTCATCACCGTGCTGGGGGTGGTGCTGTCGGCGCCGGTGGGAGGGCTGATCGGACTGTGGATCACCGGAACCCCGTTCTCGGTGTCATCCGGCGTCGGGTTCCTCGCCCTGTTCGGCGTCTCGGTGCAGACCGCGATTGTCTACATCTCCTATGTCAATGAACTGCGCCGCGGCGGCGCGCCGCTCGACGAAGCCGTGCGGCAAGGGGCGATCCTGCGGCTGCGCCCGATCATGATGACCGCGTTGGTGGCGGCGCTGGGCCTGCTGCCGGCGGCGTTGGCCACGGGCGTTGGCACCGACTCCCAAAGACCGTTTGCCCTGGTCATCGTCAGCGGCCTGTTTTCGCGTCTCCTCATCAGCATTTTCCTGATGCCGGCGCTCTACACTCTGGTGGCGCGCCCCGATGATCGTCTGGAAGTGTAGGCTCCAGCCTCCGCACGCACGACGATGACTGGACCGACATCCGGTCGCCGAATGAGCAGGAGGTCCGCGCCATCCCTGCCCTTCGGATTAGCGCGGGAAGCGGTCGCTCGTCGCGCTGGCCTGACGGCAAGGAACCGCCCAAGTCCGCCCCCGGAATTTCCGCTTCGACATCTCGTCTACGTAGGTTCCGAGGATTGGATAAGAGCGTTCTGACCGACCTCGCTTACCGGGTCAGGATCGTCTGCAACGGGGGCCGTCGTAGCATCGCAGATTGCCCATGGTGCGGCGCCAAGCTTCCGCCAATTGCTGATCTCGAAGCTGGCGAGTTCCGCCAACGGCTCACCTGCGAAAGATGCTTGCGGCCGATAGGCGTCACTGCCACTGCTCATTTTGAGAGTGCGGCGGGGCAGTCATCATCTTCAGTGCTGAAACTCCACTGGTCTCAGTCGTCATGCCCGTCCGCAGCGGGGAGCGCTGGCTGAACGATGCCGTGGCGAGCGTGCTGTCTCAGACGTTGGCTGAGCTGGAACTCATCATCGTGGATGACGGCTCCTCCGATGGTGTAGCCCGACAGATCGAGGCGCTCGCTTCGCGGGACCGGCGCATCAGGGTCTGCCGGCAGGATCGGCTCGGCCTGGTCGCAGCGCTCAACAAGGGGCTGAGCCTTGCGCGCGCGCCGCTGCTGGCGCGCCTCGATGCTGATGATCTGGCCCACCAGCAGCGGCTCGAGCGGCAGGTTAAATTTCTCGCCGAGCATGCCGGCGTAGGCGTGGTTGGAACCTGGACGATCGAAATCGACGCAAGCGGCGGGCATCTCAAAACACGCCGCCCCCCCTGCGATCCTGAGGCGCTCCGACAACTGCTTTCTCGCGGCAATCCGTTCGTCCATTCGAGCATCATGGGGCGCACCGAACTTCTGCGCGCGCTTGGCGGCTACCGGGCCGCGTTCGAAGCGGCTGAGGACTACGATCTGTGGCTGCGCGTGGCCGAAGTAAGTCAACTCGCCAACCTCAACGAGACATTGACCTATTATCGGGTGCACTCGGACGGCGTGAGCGCCAACGGCGCGCTGCGCCAAAGCTTTTCGGTCAGGCTAGCGCAGCGCGCGGCCGCAGCGCGGTTGGCGCAATTGCCCGACCCCGCCGAATACCTCGATGGTCCTCCCGACTGGCGGTGCGCGCAAGACCAGGGCGCATTCGCCCAGGAAATCGCGCTCTATCGGTCGCTTGATCCAACCGGCGGTCCTCCGGCCTCTTCGATCTCACTCCACCAATTTGATGGGCTCAATCACGCCGAACGCCGATTAGTGGCGCTCTCGCTGCTCTCGCACTTGCGCAGCACCGATTCATCGCAGGCCAGGCGCGCGCGGACGCTGCTGATCAACCTCCTTCGCCAGCGTCCGCGGGCCGTGATGAGCGCGGTCTGGAGCCTCCGCCAACGACTCAAGGACGTGCGGTCCGTTTGGTCTCGGGGGCATCGTTCGCGAGTGATGTATCATCGCCGCGGATCCGAAGCAGACGTTGGGTAGCCACGAAACTGAAGCCGGCCCGCCCTCGCGCGTCGTATTTGATCTCTCGTCGCTTGTCCGATGGAATGGTCCGCCGGTGGGAATCGTGCGGGTCCAGCGCGAGCTGGCGCTGTGGACGCGACGGCGCCTGCCGGGGACGGCGTTCGCCGTCTACGACCCGAGGCATCGCGCGTTTCGGCGGATTTCGCCGCGCCACCTGGACGCGTTCCTGACAGGTCAGGCCTCGCTCAACGCCTGGGCCATGCCCGACCCAACCGGCAGGCGCCCGCGACGCAGCGCCCGGATTCCGACGCCGCTCTACGCCGCGCTCCAAGCGCGCAGAACGGCGTTGAGAATCCTGGAGCGCCTGCGCCTGGCGCCAGATCGCCCCAGAGTTTCGCGCTTCGCCGACCGTCTGCAGCGGCGGTTGATCACGCCCCGCTATCACGCCGCGATGCTCAATCCCGATGGCACCCGCCGCGCACACATCACGCCGGATCTGGCGTTCGCCGAGCCGATCGAATTCGCACCGAGCGATGTTCTGGTTTGCGCCGGCTTCGGCTGGAGCCACGGCGACATCGCGGCCATCGCGACGGCGAAGGCCTCATCGGGCTTCAGACTGGCGGTGCTCTGCTACGACCTCATCCCGCTGGTCTTCCCCGAACTCTTCAAGCCGCACGATGTGACGGCCATGCGAGAGTACTGGAAAACCGCGCTGCCAGCGGCTGACGTCATCGTGGTCAACTCGCATGCGGTGGCGGGCGATGTGCGTCGATATTGCAGCGCCGAGCGCCTGAGCCTTGAGCGGCTCATCGTGCGCCCGCTTGGATCAGACCCCGCTTCTCTGCGGGCGGGAGTGATCACCTCCCTGCCGGCCACGCTCGAGGCCGGCCGATACGTGTTGCTGGTCAGCACGATCGAGCCGCGCAAGGGTCACGAGATGCTCTACCGGATCTGGCTTGACCTGCTGGCCGAGGGCGTTCCGCAGGCGCATGGGTTCAAACTGGTGTTCGTGGGGCGTCCCGGCTGGGATACCGAACGCCTCGAGCAGGCGCTGCGCACGGACGAACGGATCGCTCGCTCGCTGTTCATCCTGTCCGACGTCTCGGATGCCGACTTGGACAGCCTCTATCGCGGCGCTGCTTTTTGCCTCTATCCCTCCCTTTACGAGGGCTACGGATTGCCCGTGGTGGAGGCGTTCTCGCGCGGCAAGGCGGTGATCTCTTCTAACGGCGGCGCGCTGACCGAGGTTGTCGGCCGTTTTTCGCCAGCCTTACCACCGCGCGATGAAGGCGCCTGGCGCGAGACGCTCCGACTGTGGATCGAGGACCCGTCCGCCCGAGCTCCCTACGAGGCGGCGATCCGCGATGACTTTTCGCCCCTGTCTTGGGACGCCGCCGCCGCTGGTTTCTTCGAAGGCGTCGCGGCGGCCCTAGGCGCGACCTGGCGATCCTAGACGGCGGCAGCATCGTTTGCCTTCGCGCCGAGTCGGCGCGCTTGGGCTTGAAACCGTCGCTCGGCCAATTCACCGTGCAGCGCGCTAAGTTGGTGCAGGGCCACGAAGCGCCGGTCGATCCCACCGGTCGGGATGGCGCGGGCGAGCGCAGCCAGCGCCCCGGCATAGCGGCCCACAAACCCATCTGTCGACCAAGCCCGCCCCGCGTCGTCGGCGCCGAGGGCTCGCAGCCGGCGCTCGCCGCGCGCCTGGTTGTAAGATCGCTGAAGCAGCCAGCGCATGGTCATCTGACGCGCCTCGATGATGTGTTCGACCAAGATGTGCTCGGAGTGCCAGCACCGGTGGCCGGCCTGCGAGGCGCGCACGACAAACTCGACCTCCGATCCAGTGGCGTAGCGGGCGCCTCCGTTCGGCCCGATGCCTTCAAAGAACCGACGGCCGGCGAAGACGGAGCGACGGATGGCCATGTTCGGGCCCCATATCGAGCGCGGATCGGCGGGGCCCTCCTCGAACTCTGTCCAGGCGAAGTGACCCTTCGGCGCGCATCGCAGGATCCAGGCGGGAGGCGGGCTGGGCCACGCCGGCCGGATCGCCCCGCCAAAGATGTCGAAATCCGGTTGTTCCTCAACCAGGCGGCGGGTCGAGACCAGCCAGTCCTTGCGCGGGATCACGTCGTCATCGGTCAGAACGACCAGATCGCCTTCGATCGATTCCAGCCCGGTGTTGAGGCCAAAGTTCTTTCCCCGGCGGGGCTCGCTCACCAGGCTCAGTGGCAGCCGGGTCTGCCGCTGGCGGAGCAAGTGAGCGGTCTCGTCCGTGCTGCCGTTGTCGACAGCGATCAGCTTCCAGCCGCCGGCCGGCTCGTCGAGCGCCTCTAGCGCGTCCAACATGCGCGACAAGGTGGCGGCGCCGTTGAAGGTCGAAAAGAGCACCGAGATTGCGACCATCCGGGCGCTGATCAGATCGGCAGCAGGCGCGGGAGCAGATTCGGCCGCGCCAGCGTCAGCGCGCCCCCAGCCGCCTGCAGGCTGAGGTAGACGAATGCGATCGCCATCGCCCCCACGGCGCCCACGCGGCCAAGGCTCACCTCGGAGCGGTGACCGCCAATCCGCTGCCGCGCGTCCCGCAAGCGCTGGCCATAGTCCGTCCACACCCTGCCGAGCCGGATACGCCCGCTTTGGGCACGGACAGTCTCGACCAATACCCATTCGCGTCCGCCGTGCAGCGCGCGAGCGATGAAGTAGCCAAAGCTCGATGGGTAGGGATGCGAGACACGCGCGCCCCTGAGCCGAAAGAACCCGGCCCGCGCGGTAGCGATCGCATCACCGAGCAACGTGCATTGCCCCCGGTAAATCGGCAGATCCGGGAAGCCATGCGCGTTGAAAATCTCGCGCCTGAAGGCGACGTTGTTGGCGTGAAAAAATCTGGCCGGCGCCAAGTCACCATCATCGGCGCGCAGGCTGAAGAGCCAGAAGAGAGCGAAAGCCCGGCTAAGAAAACCATCAAGCTCGACGTAAGTCTCCCCGCCCACGACGTCGACGGCCGGATCGTCGAACGCGGCGAGCATCGCGCCAAGCCAGCCGCGTTCGGGCACCACGTCGCAATCCAGAAAGATGACGATCTGGCCTCGCGTTAGGGCGGCGCCAAGGTTCTTCTGCTGATAGTATCGCAGGTGGTCGGTCGGGACGATCCTGGTCGCCGCAGGGGTTTGTTGCGGCTGGAATTCTTCGGTGACCACTCGATCCACGAGGTCGCCATCAATGGTGAACCGATCATAGAGGAAGAGAACCTCTGGCGGTTCGCGCCGCGGGGACAGCTCGATCAGCTCCTCGCGCAGCCTCCGCAGCATGCGGCGCGTGCGCCCCAGCTCGGCGAAACGGGAATTCTCCCATTCGATCGAAATCGAAAATGTCTTGGCTTCGCCGCCTTCGATCATCTATCGCGCCGTACCCGACGTCCACACGCTGCTAGCCTAGGTACGACGCTCAGCGGCGACAAGACACAATGCCCTTCCCGCGAGTGGTTCGTCTACTCGAAGGGCGATCAGCTCGGATAGGGGTTTCATCAGTTTAGAATCCCGACGAGACTGCGTTAGGTTCGCGTATGTCTCGCGGTGGTTCGAATTGGTTGGACATTCTATCCCGGTCGCGGGGCCGCGCTCGTAGCGCGATCACGAAGCCGGCAACGCCTTCCGGCCGCGCCGTTGTCGCCCGATTGTTGCGAGACTACATGCTGCCGCGCTGGATGGGGCTCGGCGCAGGGGCCTTCTGCGCAGCGCTTGCCGCCGCCTCCACTGGAGCGCTGGCCGCCCTTCTCGAGCCCGCGGTCAATCCGTTGTTGGCGAGCCACGCCGATCTCGGCACGCTGGGGCGTCTGCCGCTCATCCTTGCCGCCCTGGCTCTCGGCCGTGGGCTCGCGTCGGTCGTCCAATCGATGCTGGCCAACCGTGTTGGCATCGATTTGGTCAGTTCCCTCCAAGTTCAGCTCATCGGCAGGCTGATGCACGCCGACCTTGCGCGTCTGCGCGCTTCCCACACCGGCGCGTTCGTCTCGCTGATCGTCAACGACACTGCGGTCATCCGTGACGCCGCGACCACCGGCTTTCTCAACTACATCCAGTCCGGACTGACCTTGCTGGTCCTGCTGGGGGTGATGCTCAGCAAGGACTGGCTGCTGACGCTCTTCGTCCTGCTGGCTGGCCCGGCGATCGGCTGGGTGCTTCGCGAATTCTCCAAGCGCGTCCACAACGCCATCAGGGGCTCGCTCGACGGCAACGCCGCTCTCGCCACGGCGATCTTGGAGAGCCTTGGCGGCGCTCGGGTGGCGAAAATCGAAGGTCGGGAGGACTACGAGACCGCCCGCGTCGCCCGCGTCATCGCTGAACGCCGCAAACACGTCGTCGCCAACGCGGATGCTCGGGCGATGGCCGCTCCGGTCTCGGAGATCCTGACCATGCTCTTGGTCGCCGCAGTCATCGCCTACTTCGACTGGCGTATTCACATGGCGCCAACGCATCTGGGCGCCCTGGCGATCGAAGGGCTCACCCCTGGGGGCTTCACGGCCTTCCTCGTAGCGCTCATGGCCGCCGGCCAGTCGCTGCGCCAGTTCGCCAGCCTTCATACCATGCTCGCGGAGGGGATAGGCGGCGCGCGCCGTCTTTTCGTCTCCCTCGATCGCGAGCCGCAGATCCGTGACAAGCCGCGCGCCCGACCGATGACGTGCGGCGCAGGCGCTCTGCGCTTCGAGGCGGTGACTTTCGGCTACAACGAGGACGCACCGGTGCTCGAGGGTATTAGCTTCGAGGCGCGGCGCGGCGAGACGGTGGCGTTGGTCGGTCCCTCCGGCGGTGGCAAGAGCACCATCCTTGCTTTGATTCCGCGGTTCTACGACGCGCTGAGCGGCCGGGTCACGATCGACCAGCAGGACGTTCGCGATGTCACCCTGTCCTCATTGAGGGCCCACATCGGTCTCGTGACCCAGGAATCCTTCCTGTTCGACGACACAATCGCCGCCAACATAGGCTACGCCAAGGCCGGCGCTTCTCAGGTGCGGATCGAAAGCGCGGCGCGGCAAGCAGCGGCTCACGACTTCATTCTGGACCTGCCGCAGGGCTACGATACGCGGGTCGGTGAAGCCGGCCTGCGGCTTTCCGGCGGCCAACGACAGCGCATCGCGATCGCTCGGGCCTTCCTCAAGGACGCGCCCATCCTGTTGCTCGACGAGGCCACCAGCGCCCTGGACAGCGAGAGCGAGGCGCAGATACAGGCCGCGCTCGCGCGTCTGATGTCTGGGCGGACGACGGTCATGATCGCCCATCGATTATCGACCGTGCGGGCGGCGGACCGCATCTACGTCATCGACCGGGGACGCCTGGTGGAGACCGGTTCTCACGGTGATCTGCTCCGCCTCGGCGGCCTCTATGCGCGCCTGGCGGGCGGGCAAAACCTCGACAGCGTCCCCGAGCCAGCCTAATGCCCGGCGTCTTGCGATGAGTTGGTGGCGTGGCTCGGCGATGCGGCGCGACGTGCGGTACAAGGCGCGCGTTGCGCGGCAGGCCCGCGGCGCGCTGGCCGAATTCCTCGCCGCCAACAGCCGACTCGTCGCCCCGCCAGTCGCTGCCGAGGTCGACCTCTCCGTCGTCATCGTCATCTGGGATCAGCCGCACTTCGTTTTGCGGTGTCTGCGCGCCCTGCTCGACCAGCGAGGCCCCTCGATCCAGATCATTCTCGTAGATAATGACTCGGCGGCGAAAACCACAGCTTTGCTGGACAGGCTCGACGGCTTCACCGTGCTGCGGAACGCGTCGAACCTGGGCTTCCTAAGGGCGTGTAACCAGGGCGCGCGGCACGCCCGCGGACGGTCGCTGTTGCTGCTCAACAGCGACGCGTTTGTCCACGAAGACGCGCTCGCCAACGCGCTCGCCGTTCTGGACTCGGAGCCCAACGCTGGCGCAGTGGGCGGGCGGCTCATCCTGCCGTCCGGCCAGCTCCAGGAAGCGGGCTGCGTGGTCTGGTCGGACGGCACCACGAGCGGTTTGGGGCGCGGCCTGGCGCCCGACGCCGACATCGCCATGGTTCGCCGGGATGTCGATTACTGCTCGGGCGCCTTTCTCATGACGCCGCGGCGGCTCTGGGAAGAGCTCGGCGGGTTCGATGACGCCTACGCCCCCGCCTACTACGAGGAGGCGGACTACTGCATGCGCCTGCGACAGGCCGGCTATCGCGTCGTCTTCGAGCCTAGTGTCCTTGTCGATCACTACGAATATGGCAGTCAGAGGAAGTCGGGTGACGCCCTGCGCATCAGCCTGCGCAATCTCAAGATCTTCCAGGAACGCCATGCTGATAGCCTGAACTCCAACCACGCCTCGCGACTCGATGTCTCCAACGCGTTCCTGCAATGGCGGCGCACCGACAGGCCGAGCCCGGCCGCGCTGGCCCTCAGCGACCTGCACAGGAGCGACCCGCCCACCGTCTCGATCATTATGCCGACCTATGGCCAGTTCGAGTACACGATCCGATGCTTGGCATCGATCACGGCCAACCCGCCCGGCGTGGCCGTCGAGGTCGTCGTCATCGACGACGGCCATCGCGGGGCGGAAGCCGACGTCCTGACGCAGATCCCCTGGGTCAGACTGATCCGCCACGAGGAGAACCAGGGCTTTATCGCTGCCTGCAATACGGGCGCCCGCGCGTCGCGGGCGGAGTTTCTGTGCTTCCTCAACAACGACACCGAGGTCGCGCCGGGCTGGCTCGACGCCCTGGTGGACACCTTCAGGCTTCGCGCGGATGTCGGTCTCGTCGGATCGCGGCTGGTTTACCCGGACGGGCGGCTGCAGGAGGCTGGAGGCGTGATTTATAGCGACGGGACCGGCTGGAATTGCGGCAAGTTCGACGATCCTCGCAGGCACTCATACCGCTACGTCCGCGAGGCAGACTACTGTTCCGGAGCGTCATTGCTCATTCGCCGACGCCTGTTCGAGGAGCTTGGCGGCTTCGATCCGATTTATGCTCCGGCCTACTACGAGGACACCGATCTGGCTTTCCGGGTGCGGCGCGCGGGTCTGAAGGTCCTTTACCAGCCGCGCTCGGTGGTGATGCACCACGAAGGTGTTTCGAACGGGCGCGATCGATCGAGCGGGGTCAAGGCTCACCAGGAGAAAAACCGCCTCACGTTTCTGGCGCGGTGGCGAGAAGAATTGGAGTCTGGCCGCCTCGCGCCAGGAGTTGCGGTCGACCTGAGGGCTCGCGACCGGGTCGGCGAGCGACCGGTCGTGCTGGTCATCGATCACTACGCGCCTGAGCCGGACCAGGACGCCGGATCGAACTGCATGGTGCAGATGATCGGCCTGTTGGCATCGGCTGGCTTTCACATCAAGTTCTGGCCGCAGAACCAGCGCTACACAGAAGCCTATGTGACGCCACTCGAGCAGATGGGGGTGGAGGTGTTCTACGGCGACGTCGCGCCGTTTCGCCGCTGGCTTCGCGCCAATCGCGCCGAGCTCGACGTGGTGATCATCAGCCGCCCGCACGTGGCGGAGGCGTTTCTTCCGGCGATCCGCCGGGCGGGCCTGCCGACCATCTACCTCGGACACGACCTACACGCCGATCGCATGAGCGCGCAGGCCAGCCTGACGAACGATTACGCTTTGGCCAAAGCCGCCCGCGCGATGCGAGCCTTGGAGCGGCGAATATGGCGGACCGCCGATCTGGCTCTCTACTTCTCGGACGAGGAAGTCGAGCGCGTGCACGCCCTTGAGCCGAGGGCGACGGCGCTCAAAGTCGTCCCCTACGGCTTTGACGTCTTCGAGCCACGGATCGCCGCGCCCCCGGGGGCGGACATCGTGTTCGTGGCCGGGTTTGGTCACCCCCCCAACGAGGACGCGGCCGAGTGGCTCGTAGCGCAGATTCTACCCCTCATCCGCGCGGAGATTCCATCCGCCAGGCTCCATCTGGTGGGATCGCATCCGACCCAGCGTGTTCGCGCCTTGGCCGGCGAGGCCGTAATCGTGACGGGCCACGTCTCAGCCGCCGAACTGGAGGCCCACTATCGCTCGGCCCGGCTGGCGCTGGTGCCGCTGCGCTTCGGCGCCGGCGTAAAGCTCAAGGTCGTCGAGGCGCTGCGACTTGGGCTGCCGCTCGCGACCACCAGCGTGGGCGCGCAGGGCCTGCCACATCTGGCCGATGTCGCCCCCGTCACCGACGACGCGGCCCAGATGGCGGCGGCGGCGATCAAGCTCATTGGCGACGATGGGCTCTGGCAGCGCCAGTCGGCGGCGCAAACAGCCTACGCTGAGGCGCATTTCTCCCTCGAGGCAATGAAGACTTCCTACCTTCGCGCCCTCGAACTCGGTGGCGTGATGGCCCGGCCACGCGCGCCTTTCGCGAAATCCTCGCGGCGTCTAAAGCAGGCAACCGACAGTTCGATGTTCACAGAAGGACTGACGCCATGGTCGCGGAGGTGAAGCATCAGGCGAGCTTTCGGTCGATGCAGGAGAGCACGGCCGAGGAATGGCGGGATATCGTCGGTCCGGCCAGCGTCTCGCAGCGGGCCTTCCCCGATCGCGTCATGGAGCAGCTAGAGCGACTGGCCGGCGACAGCGGCGGGTTCGCGGTGGATCGGCTCGAACACTCGCTGCAAACGGCCACGCGGGCACACCGCGACGGACGCGACGACGAATATGTCGTCTGCGCTCTCTTGCACGACGTCGGCGATCTGCTGTGTCCGTCGAACCACGCCGACATGGCCGCCGCAATGCTCAAACCCTACGTGTCGGAACAGAACCACTGGCTTGTGGCGCACCACACCATTTTCCAGGGCTACTACTACTTGCATCACCTGGGCATGGACCGGGATATGCGTGAAATCTACCGCGGGCACCCGCACTTTGAGCACACCGCCCAGTTCTGTCATCTCTACGACCAGAACAGCCTCGATCCGGATTACGAGTCCATGCCGCTGGAGGCCTTCAGGCCCATGGTGACGCGTGTGCTCGAGCGCCCGAAGCAGGATTTCCTGTTGCCGGAGGACGGCTGGCGACAACCCAAACCCGGCAACCTGTTCTGGCGGCTCGTCACTGGGAGAAGGTCCTGAACCCACGGCGAATCCTTGGGCCGCGTTCATGATGGCGCAGCGCGTCGCGCGCCAACCCAACCCACCCAAATGGAGCTCGACCCCGAAAGCCGCGAAATGAGCGACGAGATCCAGGTCGTAGATGACGTGTTCCCGCCTCGTCTCTTCGAGCAGCTGGCGCAGTTCGCCGCGCGCGCGGAGCAGGCGCACAATGCGCAGACCAGCCGCCGCCATCGCTGGACCCAATTCGTCGCCGGCCTCGGCCGCTCCCGCGATTTCGGCGCTCCGGCACGCGACGGCGGGGGCTGGTGCGAGAGCCTTGTTGCAGCAGGCCCGGACAATCTGGCCGACATCTCATTTCTGTTAGAGGGCCTGCAGGCGCCACCGGCCATCGCGGAAGCGTGGGCCATCCTCCGCGCCCTCCCCCCCTTGGAGGACAATGTCCCCATCGCCTGCGCCTATGCCGGGGGGGCCGAGGACGCCGGCCTGCCGCGTTCGGGCGAACGGGTGAACGTCTTCCTGAACGATCGATGGCCCCCGGCGTGGGGGGGCGAGACGGTCTTTCTCGGAGAGACGGGCGAGATCCTCAAATCCGTTCAGCCTCGGTCGAACCGTGCTGTAATATTTCCGGCGAATGCACGTCGCTCGGGAAGGAGCGTGTCGAACAAGAGCGCACAGCCGCTCAGAACGTTGGCGTTCAGAACGCGGCGCAGGGAGAGCCAGGATTTCGAGAATCTGAGTCAGTTCCTCTACCGCAATGGCGCGATGGACTGCCCGCACTACGTAGGAACCCTGCACGACCACCTGCTCAGAACGTTCCGGGCGCTCGAGGAGAGGGGCTACCGACGCGAGGTCTGTCTGGGCGGCGGGCTCCACGCCGTCTACGGAACCAGCCTGCTTCAGCACAGCACGTTGCGGCATTCCGACCGAGCCTTGGTAAGAGACCGCTTCGGGGACGCAGCCGAGAACCTCGCCTACCTATTCTCGGTCCTGGACCGACCGCGGACCTTGGCGACGCCGTTGAATGTGCACCACGAGACGGTATTGGTCGAAGCGACGGACCATCAGCCACCCCTGGCGCTTTCGCGCAGAGATTTCGAAGATCTTCGATGGATCGAATGCGCGAATCTGGCCGATCAGGAAACCTTGAAGGACTATCCCTCGCTCGTCGCGCTCTGGAACGGCGCCCCCACCTGAAACCCGGACACCCCTCCGCCACCCGCGCCTAAGGGGCAATGACCGAAATCGACTTTGTCGTGGGCGCCGCGGCCAGGACCGCTTTTGGCTCTTACCCGGACTTGGCAAGGCCGGCTCGTGGCGCCGCACGACATCCCTGTGGCCAGGGCCAGTTGCAAAAAGCGCGAAAGGCGGCAAGGCGACCGCCTCCCTGCTCGTCGAACTCAGCCTGAACCTGGAAGGCTATTCCGAGGTGCCGGTCACCGCCGGTCAGGCCATCGCGACGACGCCGTCGCGCACCTCGATCAAGGTGGCCAGGGCGGTTTCAATATAGTGGCCGGCTGGGCGGGTGAGGGCGACGCGCAGGTCGTCGTCCTTGATCGTCGCAGCCACCTTCAGCGAATGGACGGCGTGCGCAATGTCCAGATAGCTGTTCGGCCCGCCGCCGCGATTGCCGGGAAACGGAGTGAAAATGCCCGTCTCGGTGTCCAAAACGCCGCCGGGTCCGTCGACCTCGGGGTGTCCAATGATGATCTTCATGGTGTGCTGCTCCTGTTGGGGCCGTGCCTTGCAGCGAAGGAACGCCGCACCCGGCTCGGTTGCAGGACGATGAGCGCTCCGCAGGTCGAGGTCTTCAAAATCGCGATCAAATTATCTCAAAAAAAGCGGTCTCGGTGCGGAACGTAGGGGTGGAGCTTGATCGCTCGTGTGACCATCCCCTCCAGGTTCAGGGTGTCGGCTTCCGCCAAGGGTGCTGACTCGGCGAGGTCCGCCCGAATGGCCGGTCCTGGCTCATTTCGGAAGTTGGGAGCGCCTGCTTCCGCGACGGAAGATCTGGTCTGCCGTGATGGACATTCGACTGCTCCCTGAAGTGCAGCGGAATCGGTGGCGCGAACGTGCGCATCGACCGTCATCCAAAGGTGAAGACGTAGGCGCGCACGCCGGCGTCCAGGAACTGGATCTCGAATGTGCGGTCCGCCACCGGTCCCTTCTGGCGGACGAGCTGATACATGCGCGGGTCTTGGACGCTTCCGCGGCCGTCGGCGTCCACGTCCGAGCCGTGGTCGGCGGTGGGAGCGGCGCCGTCGAGCGTGACGCGGAAGCGTATCGAGTGGCCGGGAGAGGACGGAGCAAGGACGAGGTGGAGGTCGCGGGCGTGGAACCGGAGGCGGATGGCGCCGGGCGCGTTGTTCAGCGTCGCGAACTCGCCGCCGACCGTCCACAAGCCCGCCAGGCTCCACTGGTTGAGTTGCAGCGCCGGGGCGGCCCTATAAAGCCGCTGGACGTCGTGGCCAACGCCCTCTGTCGAAACGAAGTTGCTCGCCTTGGCGTAGCCGACGTAGGTCTCCTCGGATCGCAGATCCTTCAGGTCCGGCGCAGCTTCGGGTCCGCTGCCGACGACCGGCGCAATGCCGCCGCCGACAGGGGCGCCGTGGGCTTCGGAGAGCAGCTGCTGGATCAGCCGTTCGGACTGGTCGTAGCCGCCCTCGCCCAGCACCCGGCCGCGCACGCGGCCGTCGGCGTCGATGAAATAGAAAGCCGGCCACGCCTCGTTCCCGAACGCCTGCCAGATCGCATAGTCGCTATCGAGCACTACGGGATAGCTGACGCCGAGCGCGGCATTCGCTCGGCGTACATTGTCGACATCCTTCTCGAAGCCGAACTCCGGCGTGTGCACGCCGATGACCACCAGTCCGCGGTCCTTATACTTAGCGGCCCAGGCCCGGACGTAGGGCAGCGCCCTCAGGC
>Ga0302311_10002490_pt1 | contig 20904 bp, 17 predicted proteins | sample III_Palsa_N1_3_FD_200449 | JGI IMG/M metagenome (GOLD analysis project Ga0302311, IMG submission 200449) | Peat permafrost microbial communities from Stordalen Mire near Abisko, Sweden - III_Palsa_N1_3 | ecosystem: Environmental > Terrestrial > Soil > Palsa > Peat permafrost | place: Sweden... | reverse complement strand
CCAGGCCAACTCGCCATAGACCATGGCGCTCGAGACCCCGAGCACCAACTGTCCGCCGCGCATCAAGGCGATCTGTGTCGAAAAGAACGGGCACTCGCGCACGAAAGACTTGGTGCCATCGAGCGGATCGACCAGCCAGATATTTTCAGCATCCATGCCGTGGCGGCCACCTTCCTCGCCATAGAAGCCAAAATCCGGAAAGCGTGCGCTCAGTATCGTGCGGATCGCCGCCTCGGCGCGCACGTCCGCTTCGGTCACGGGGGATTTGTCAGCCTTGAGCGTGACCGTAAGATTGCGCCGATACAGGCTCTGAATGATCTCGTCGGCGGCGCGCGCGGCCTCCAACGCCGCCTGTAACTCTGGCGACATGCGGTGCGCTTCAGGCCGGCGCGTTGCCGTACGGGCAATGGCGGCAGCCGTTGCCGCAACAATAACCGCGGCGCAAATGGTATTGGCGCGTAAAGACCCAATGCGAGCCTTCCCGATAGCAATCGCCGGGCTGCAGCGGCAAATTGGGCGACATCGCGGCGTCCTGAATAACCGGAGCGCTCGGCGCGCTGCCCTGATCGGGCGGTGGTGGCTGCTCGGTTTTCATATCCAAACTATAGTGCATCGGCGTGCATGCATGGCCCGATGATAAGCGCCGGCGGGCGTTGACATCGATCGATGAGCGCGCCTAGAGTTCGAGCTTCGACAGGTGCTCGGGAAGTCGGTGACGCGCGAATCCGCGCCATTCCGACGCTGCCCCCGCAACGGTAAGCGAACTGCAACTGCGTCAAAGACCACTGCGCCTTAAGGGCGTGGGAAGGTGATGCAGCAGATCCCTCGGGATCGAGTTCGCAAGCCCGGAGACCGGCCTGTCGAGCGGTACCCTTGAGGCGCGGCGGGCGTCGGACGGGTTGCGCGATCGCGCAACGGTCCTCTCCGTACGCCTTACGGGCCTCCAAGTGCAAAGCACCATGCGGGCGTGCATGGAAAGGCCGATCAATGAACTTCCCAGCTCATGCGGGCGTACGCAACGCCGCGCTTGTTCTTCTGTGTTCACTCTACAGCGCTCTGGCCCAGGGTCAGAACGCCAATCCCGGGGCGTCCGATAGCGGCAATGCCGCGCAGGGCGGCGCGCTCGAACCGATCGTCATTACGGCAACGCGCACCGCGCAGCCGCTGGATCGCACCGGCAGCTCGATGTCGGTGATCAACGCCGACGATCTGGCTACGCAGCAGACGGCGTTCGTCGGCGATGCACTCGCGCAGACGCCGGGCCTGAGCGTGACACGCGAAGGCGGCCCGGGGCAGCTCACGAGTGTATTCATTCGCGGCGCCGAGACGGGCGAGTCCGTGACTCTCATTGATGGCATTCGCATCAATGATCCGAGTGCGCCCGATGGCGCACCTGTATTGGGTGATCTGCTGGTCAACAATATCGATCGCATCGAGGTGCTGCGCGGCCCGCAGTCCACGCTCTATGGCAGCGATGCGATTGGCGGAGTCGTGAATATTCTCACGCAGCGCGGTGGCCCGCAGCCCTTCGTCGGAACGCTCGAGGCCCAGGGCGGGACCTATGATACGTATCGGCTCAATGGAGCCGCTCACGGCTCGATCGATGCGCTCGAATACGGCGGGTCCATCAACTATTACGACACCGCCGGGGTGCCGGCGGCCTGCACCTGCGATGGCAACACCATGCCGGCGAGCTATCGCAATTTCGGCGCCACGGCGGACCTGCGCTTCCATGCCAGCGACGAGATCAGCATCGATCTGCGCGGTTTCTATCTCAAGTCGCACACCGACATTGCCGGCTATCCGCCGCCGAACTATACGTTCGCAGATGATGGCGAGTTCGGTCGTGATCAGCTCATCGCCGGCTATGCGGGCATCAATGGCTCATGGCTCGACGGCCATGTCACGCAGCGTATCGCAGTGATCGCCAGCGACAGCGATCGACGCTTCTACGGCGTGTTCGACGACGCTCCCCCCTATACCTTCAGCCCGACGCAGAATTTCTATGCCGAGGGCGGCGCCACGCGCCTCGAATACCAAGGCGTGATCAATGCCGACCCCGACAACCAGTTGACCTACGGCGCGGAAACCCAGCTCAGCACCATCAACACCGCAAGTATCTACGATGCGACGCCGGCGCCCATCACGGGCCGCGATCGGCTGACCGGCTACTACGGCCAATGGCAGAGCACGCTCGCGCAGCAGCTCACGCTCACCGGCGGCGTGCGCTATGACGAAGATCAACAGTTCGGTGATCACACATCGATCAAGCTCGCCGCGGCCTGGCAGGTGCCTGACGGGGCGACGGTGCTGCGCGCAAATTACGGCGATGGCTACAAGGCACCGACGCTCTACCAGGAGTTCTCGAGCTATTCCAATCCGCTGGCAACGCCGCAGCCGGAAAAGGCGATCGGCTGGGAGACGGGACTCGATCACGATCTGCTGGATAAAAAGCTGCGCGCCTCACTGACCTACTTCAGCCGCACCGAGCACGATCTGATCGATTTCGATGATTGCTACACGAGCGATCCGGGCTGCGTGCTGCGCCCCGAGGGCTACTACTACAACGTCGATCGCGTCTCGGTGCGCGGTGTCGAGACCGGCCTGTTGGCTCGCCCCGCGCAGGGCTGGAGTGCGTGGCTCAATTACACCAATCTTCGGGCCATCGATGAGCTCACGGGACTCTCGCTGCCGCGGGTGCCGCACGTAACGGAGAACGCAGGGCTGTCCTGGTCGAACAAGGGCACATCGCTGGGAGCCAGCTATGGCTTTGTCGGCGCGCGCTTTGATGATGCGGCGAATGTCACGCCGCTGTCCTCGAGCGAAAATGTCAGCCTGTTCGGCAGCATCGGCCTGGGTTCGGGACTACAAGTGATCGCGCGCGTGGATAATCTGTTCAAGAATCGCAGCGAGCCTGCCGCCGGTTACGGCTACGTCGGTGAAGCGTTTTATGCGGGCTTGCGCGTGACATTGTAGAGTATGCGAATGGGCAATCGGCTCTCGAAAATCATGACGCGCACCGGTGATGACGGCAGCACCGGATTGGGCGATGGCACGCGCGTGCCCAAGGACGCTGCACGCATCGAGGCGATGGGCAGTGTCGATGAGCTCAACTGCGCGCTCGGCGTGCTGCAGTCCAACGAATTGCACGATGCGCAGGCCGCGGCCTGCCTGACCGAGGTGCAACACGACCTGTTTGATCTGGGTGGCGAGCTGTCGATTCCGGGCAGCTCGATCCTCGGCGCCGAGCGCGTCGCCTGGCTCGAGGCGCAGCTCAAGCAGTTCAATCAGAGTCTGCCGCCACTCAAGGAGTTCGTATTGCCCGGCGGCGGCACACTCGCGGCCGCCAGTCATATCGCGCGTGCAGTCTGCCGGCGCGCCGAGCGCTATTGCTGGACCCTGGCGCGCAGCGAGCATGTGTCTGCCACATCCCTGGGCTACCTCAATCGGCTCTCAGACCTGTTGTTCGTCCTGGCGCGCCGCTTCGCGCGCGCCGAGCATGGCCATGAGCCGCTTTGGAATCGCACGCGTCAGCACGCCGGGGCGAGCGAGCCGGGCGATGATGACAGGGATGGTTCAAGCTAATAGCGCGCGCAGTCGCGGCCACTCGAAGAGTGGCCCCGGATCGCTCTTGCGGCCCGGAGCCACATCGCTGTGGCCGGCCAGCCGCTCGATGCTGAGTGTCGGATAGACGGCGCACAGCGCAACGATCAAAGAGGCCAGCGTCTCGTATTGAGGCCCTGTGTATGGCACCTCATCGGCCCCTTCGAGCTCGATGCCGATCGAGAAATCATTGCATGCAGCTCGGCCGCGATAACTCGATTCGCCCGCATGCCAGGCGCGAGCCGTGAACGGCACATATTGAGATGTGTTGCCGTCGCGGTCGATTACGCTGTGCGCGGAGACCCGCAGCTGTGCGATCGCCGCGAAACTCGGATCTGCGCTCGCCGGCAGGTTGCCGCAGAACAGGCGATCGATCCAGGGGCCGCCGAACTGCCCGGGAGGCAGGCTGATGCCATGCACGATGATCAGATCAGGCAACACGCCGCGCGGGCGCGCATCCCAATGCGGTGACAAGACCTGGCGCGCTGCGAGCAGCAGTCCGGTCGTGCTGTCGATCTGCGGCGCAATGGTCATGGCCTCATGAGCATAACGCTCTATTCATACGAGTCATACGAGCGCCCGGCATGCGCCTGACCCGCTGCTACGTGCCCACTGCGCTGCAGAGCCAAAGCACGCTCTGGCTGCCGGCCGCAGCGGCAGCCCACGTCGCGAAGGTATTGCGGTTGCGCACGGGTGCTGCGCTCACGCTCTTTGACGGTCGCGGCGGGGAATTCGAAGCGCAAGTGCTGGCTCTCGAGCGTCGCGGCGTGCAGGTGCGCGTCGGTGTGCATCGAGCGATCGAGCGCGAGTCAGCGCTCCCGGTGACGCTGTTGCAGTGCCTGGTACGCGCCGAGCGCATGGACTGGATCGTGCAGAAGGGGACCGAATTGGGTGTGGCCGCGATCGTACCGCTGGCGAGCCAGCACAGCGTGGTGCGCCTCGATGACTCGAGCGCCGAGCGCCGTGTGTCGCACTGGCAGGCCGTGGCGCTCAGCGCCTGCGAGCAGTGTGGTCGCAACCGCGTGCCGAGTGTGCACGCAGCCATTGCCTTCGAGCGCGCCTGCGCCGATGCGCGCGCGAGCCCGGCGCGATTGATGCTCGCCCCGCAGGCGCAGCAGTCTTTGGCCAGCGCCGCGTACGCGCTGGCAGCAGCAGGGCCCATAACGGCCTTGAGTCTGCTGGTGGGCCCGGAAGGCGGCTTCAGTGAACAGGAGCGCGCCATCGCGCAGGAGCACGGCTTCGTCGGCTGTCATCTTGGTGCGCGCGTACTGCGAGCAGAGACCGCGGCGCTCGCGGCGCTCGCGACGATTCAGGCGCTGCTGGTCGAGGGCCGCTAGCGCTGCGGCATCTCCACCGGCACGATGCTCAACGTCAGCAATTGCGTGCGCCGCAGTATCGACAATTGCAAGGGTTCGCCAATGCTCCAGCGGCTCAGGAAGCGATGCAGCGCATCGACGCTGTCGAGCGGCTGTGACTGTGCCGCGATCAGGATGTCCCCGACGCGCAGGTCCGAATCGGCCGCCGGGGTCTGCGGCTCGCGCGACACGACCTCGAGTGCCGTCTCTTCAGGCAACGCAAGCGCGCGTACGAGCCTGCGATCCAGCCGGCGAGTGCGCCCGGCGATACCCAGATAGGCGCGGCGCACGTGTCCGTGCGCAAGCACCTCGGACAGAACCCATTCAGCCGTAGCCGCGGGCACAGCAAAGCCGATGCCCTGAGCGGCCGCGATAATCGCTGTGTTGATACCGACCACCCGCGCGCGCGCATCGACCAGTGGGCCGCCTGAGTTACCCGGATTGAGCGGCGCGGTGTGCTGGACAATGCCTTCGATGAGCCGTCCGTCGCTGGCGCGCAAGGTACGGCCATGAGCGCTGAGCACGCCGGCCGAAACCGTGGCCTCGAACCCGAACGGATTGCCGATCGCTACGACGAGCTGGCCCACGCGCAAGCCCTCGGTGACCAACAATCCGGCAGCCGGCAGCCCTGAGGCCTGGGCCCTTAGTACTGCCAGATCGGTCGATGCATCTTCGCCGACGACGCGTGCCTCGACGCTCTCGCCATCGATCAACCCGATCTGTACACGCGCGGCGCCGTGCACGACGTGCTGATTGGTCAGCAGGTAGCCGTCTGGAGTCACCAGCACGCCGGAGCCGCCGCCCGCCGCCACGATGCTGCCCCGGCGCGTCTTGCCCACGTGCACGCTGACCACCGCGGCGCCGATACGCTCGACCACATCGACCACGCTGCGCGAGTACGCATCCAGCTCGCCGTTATCGACCCGCTCGGCGTCGCTCGATCGTTCAACGAACTCGGTCGGCTGCGCTGAGATGCCTTGCGGCTGCTGTGCCGATTCCAGATCTTTTATGAGTTTCGCAGAGCCATCCATGTCGCTAGCTCCAGGGGCCTTTCAGTGTTGAAAGGAAGTGCCATGGGGCCGCGCGGCGGCAATTTCAAGTCGCCTTTAGCCGGCGTCGCGCTCCGGCAAGACCGAGGTCTCCTCCGCGATCATGAGCTCGAGACGCTCGAGGTCGGGTAATAACGGGGTCTCGTTGAGCATGCGTACCTGACACAGCACCGGCGCGCGGTCGGGAAAACTGCGCGAGTTGTCGGGCCGGACCACATCGTTGCTGACGCGCACCAGCTGCGGGAAACCTTGCGAAACGATTCCGAAATAGCCGGCCTCGATCTGCCCGCCGAGTGCGTGAAACACGACCACACGCGAGCGCGGGGCCGTCGGCGGAATCGGCTGGCCGCACGCGCCTTCGAAGGACACCAGCGGCACGGGTCGCGCGTTCCAGTTGAGCAGCCCGAGGTACCAGGGCGGGGCGCTCTCCATGGGTGCCGGCAAGTGATAGCCTACCACTTCGGCCACGCAGGCCCGCGGCACCAGCAGCCGGGCGTCAGCCAGCGGGATCAGCAGGCTGTAGACTTCGGCGATGCGCTCGCTCATCGGCCGACGCCGGATGCGCGCGCGTCTGCGCGCCGCTGCGCCACCAGCGGCGTGATCGCATCGAGCAGCTGGCTCTCCTGGTATGGCTTACCGAGGTAGTCATTGACTCCGAGCTCGATCGCACGAGCGCGGTGCTTCTCGCCGACCCGCGACGTGATCATGATGATCGGCACATCGCGTAATCGCGGGTCAGCGCGTACGAGTGCGGCCACTTCGTAGCCGTCCATGCGCGGCATCTCGATGTCCAGCAGGATGATATCGGGCACCTGCTCGGACAGCAGCGCGATCGCATCCATGCCGTCGCGTGCAGTCAGCACGCGCATGCCGTTGCGCTCGAGCAGCCGCTGTGTCACACGGCGCACCGTGATCGAATCATCGACCACCAGGACAAAGGTGCGTCGATCCGTCCGGTCACGTGTCACGATCGGCGTGGCGCGCCCGCGCCATTCCGCGCGCACCAGCGCGCCGATATCCAGGATAATGACAACGCGCCCATCACCGAGAATCGTCGCGCCGGAAATGCCGCGAATGCTGGAGATCTGGGGACCGACCGGCTTGACCACGATCTCGCGGCTGCCGATCAGCTCATCGGCCAGCAGCGCGGTGGAATGCTCGCCCGCACGCACGAGCACCAGCGGTATCGTGACGTTCTGCTCGGGTAGCGGCGAGGGCTCCATACCGACGTATGCGGCCAACGGCTGCAGCCGGTATTTCTGCCCGCCATGGCTGAAGCTCGCGCCCTCGCTGCGCAGATGCGCCTCGACTTCCGAGCGCGGCAGACGCACTACGCCCTCGACCGTCGGCAATGGCAGCGCATAGAGCTCATCCCCGGTGCGCACCACCAGTGCGTGACTGATCGCGAGCGTGAAGGGTAGCCGGATCGTGAAGCGCGAGCCGCGGCCAGGAGTGCTCTCCATGTGCAGCGCGCCGCCGAGCTTTTTGATCTCAACCGCCACGACGTCCATGCCCACGCCGCGGCCGGCCTGTTGCGTCACTGCATCCGCAGTCGTGAAACCGGGCTCGAGGACCAATTGCATCACGTCCTCGTCCGACAGTGCCTGCTCGGCGCGGATCAGCCCAAGCTCGAGACCCTTCTGGCGTATCGCACGCAAATTCATGCCGGCGCCGTCGTCAGTGACCTCGACGATGACCTCGGCGCCTTCGCGCCGCAGGCTCAGATGAATCTGACCGGTCTCCGGCTTACCGGCCGCAAGGCGCTGCTCGGGCGGCTCGATGCCGTGTACCACGGCATTGCGCAGCATGTGTTCGAATGGCGGCAACATTCGCTCGAGCACTTGCCGATCCAGCTCGCCGGCCGCGCCATCGACGATGAGCTCGGCGCGCTTGCCGGTGTCCGCCGCGCTCTGGCGCACGATGCGCGCGAGCCGCGGCACCTGACGCTGCAGCGAGACCATGCGTGTGCGCATGAGCCCGTTCTGCAACTCAGTGACCGTGTGCGACTGCTGCTGCAGCAGATTCTGGGCCTCGCCAATCAGACTCTCGAGCAGGCCCTGGATGCTCGCGACGTCGTTGGCCGACTCGGCCAGCGCGCGCGAGTTCTGCTGGATCGCCGAATAACGATCCAGTTCCAGCGGATCGAATCCATGGCGGTGCCCGCCCTCGGTCTCGTGCCGATGAAGAATCTGCGCTTCGGTTTCGATCTCGAGCTTACGTAGCTGCTCCTTGAGGCGCGTGACCGTGCGCGAGAGCTCGCCGAGATTGAATTCGATCGAGCCGAACTGCTGCTCGAGGCGTGCGCGCGCTATGCTGACCTCGCCGGCGTTGTTGAGCAGCTGGTCGAGCAGCTCGGCACTAACGCGCGCCATCTCCACGCGCTCAGCCACGACGACGGGTTCGCGGCCCGGAGGCAAGGGCGCGGCCGCAGCAGGCGGGGCGGTCACGTCTGCGCCGGATTCAGCATCCACTGGCTCGTTGCCAGCCATCAGCACTGTCGGTTCGCCCACGGCGGGAGCTGGCGCGGTAAACGGCTCTTCCACCACGATGTGCTCGGGCTCGGCAGGCACCACTGGTTCGGCCACGCCGGGCTCGCTCCCGGACAAGAGCGTAGACAGCAGCGCATCGGCGTCCGCCTGCTCGGCCATCAGTCCCTCGTAGATTGCCCGGCTATCGGCGAACTGAATCGACGATGGCTCTGCGCCGAGTGCATCGGGCGCCTGCGCCGAGCTGGACTCGATCTCGCTGGGTTCCTGCGCGTCGGTTTCCGGCGCCGCCGCGGGATACGCTGTCTGCGCGCCGGCCGCCTGAATGCGCGCAATGAGCCCGGGTACGCCGGCGACAGGTTGGCCCAGCACCAGGGTCTCGCGCATGTGAGAGAGCTCATCAAGTGCCTGCTGCGCCAATGTGCGGGCGGCCGCATCCGCGCTCGCAAGACCGCTTTCAATGCGCGTAATGAGACTCTCGAGCTCATGCGCAAGCTCCCCCATGGCTTCAACGCCCGCCATGCGCGCGCCGCCTTTGAGTGTGTGCAGCGGACGGCGCAATGCCGCGACCTGCTCGGGATCGTTCGGCAATGCGTTCCAGCTGGCGAGCGCCGCCTCCGCCGCTTCAAGCAGCTCGGTTGCTTCCTCGCAGAAGATCGCGGCGATCTCGGGATCGAACTCGGCCGCGAGCGGCTGCTCGTATGGTGCGTCCGGCTCCGGGGATGGCGCCGGCTCGGGCGTGATCGGTTCGGCGTGCGCGCGCTCAGCCAGGCCGATATGAGGGCCCTTGGCCACCTCGCTGGCCTCCGCGATGCGCCGGTCCAGGTCCAGCTCCGCGCGCGCGATGCGCGCTCGCAGCGTATCGTGCACGACCATGAAAAAGCCGGTCCCCTCGTCCAGGTTTCCGGCGACGCTGTCCATCGCATTCATGCCCTCGGACAACAGCGCTAGATCCGAATCGTCGAGCCCGACGCCGCTGTCGTAGGACTTGCGCAGCCAATGGTTGATTGGCTCGGCCAGACGGATGCCGTGCCGCGCCTCGGCCATGGTCGAGCTGCCAAGCAGCGTGTGGCAGGCACGGTAGATGTCTTCGGGCAGCACATGTGGCGCACCACGGCCGCGCTCGCGCTCGATCCAGCCGCGCACCGTGGCCACGTGACTGGCTGTCTCACGCGCATAGATCTCGCGCAGCGCCGGATCGCTGGGCGACGGCGGCATTGCAACGCCCGCTGTGGCCATCCCCGCGCCGGCGAACGCCGCGCTGTGCGCTGCGGCCGCGTCACTCTGAGCGAAGATCTCGATTGCGACTGCCGGCTCCTGCGCGCCGCTGGCGGCGAGAGCGCTCGAGCTCGCTGCAGTCGTTTGCGTACGCTCTGCGCTGGGCTCAACCGTCGAGATCGCTGGCACGTCGCGCCCGCTGGCCAACGCATGGGCGCGCGCTGCCAGCCGCGTCACGTCGGTGCCCCCGGCATGACCCGTCTCCAGGTCCGTGACCAATTGCGGCAATACCTCCACCGCCGCGCGCAGCGTCTCGAGCACGGACGGGGAACGCTGCTGCGTACCGTCCAGAATCCGGTTCAGCAGGTTCTCGATCGCCCACGAAAACTCACTGAGTGCGCGCGCATTGACCATGCGACCGCTGCCCTTGAGTGTGTGGAACGAGCGGCGCAGCGTCAGCAATGGCTCAAAATCGAGCGGATTGTGGTCCCAGAGCGGAAATTGCTGGCGGATCCTGGCGACCTCTTCTCGGGCTTCCTCGATGAACAGGCCGATGAGTTCCGGATCAGGGGCCGTGCGCGCCAGCGCCGGATGATTCGCGGCAGCTGCAAGCACCGGCGGCTCAGAGATCCCTTGCGCCAGGCGTCGCGCACCCGTGGCATCAAGCGCCGGGCTCAGCGGCTCAATGCGCACGGTGCGCGTATGGCTGCCCGCAGGCAGTGGCGGCACCGTGGGCAGCTCGCGCTCTGCGGGCGCGCGCGCCAGTGCGTCCAGACACGCGCGCGCATTGTCGAGCATGTACCAGGGATCGCTGCGGCCCGCCTGCAAGGTCTCGATGTAGTACTCGAGGCTCACTATGGCATCGGCCAGCCGCTCGAGGTAGTCGGGTGCCAGTGTGATGCTACCGGGCTGCATCACGCGCTTGAGATGCTGCGTGATGTCATCAATGATGTCGACCGCGCGCGTCTTGCTGAGCATCAGCAATCCGGCCTTGATGCCGCGCATGAGCTCCGGCCAACTGTCGAAGCCGGCTGCATCGAGCGTACCGCCGACGTTCTGCGTGACGTATTCCTTGATGCGCGCCAGGTTCACGACGCACTCGCGCAGCACGGCACTTTGAACCTGGCGGAAATCCTGGTCCTGCGGCTCCTCGGTGCCCTCGGCTGGCTGCTGGCGCGGCAGTATCAGACCAACGAGCTGATCGTCGAGATGATCCTCGACGTTGATCAGGCCTGCAGCCACCTGCACGAGTGCGCTCTCGTCGGCGTCCTGCCGGCCGACGGCGATGGCCTCGAGCCGGCGTGTTGCCTCCTGCACGCGCGAGCGCAACTCGCCCAGGCCGAGCACGCCGAGCGTATCGCCGATTTTTCTGAGCAGGCCAACCTGCGGCGCGAGCTCTTCGGGCTGGCCGCCTCCGCGGCGCACAAATATGTCGAGCACATCCTTGACCTTCGACAAATCCTCGCGGATCGCCGCCGCCACCGTGTGCATGAGCTTGATTGAGGGCGCGGAGAGATTTTCACGCTCCTCCTCGATCGACTCGTCGACCGGCAGCAGTTCCGCAAGACGGAATGAGGCGCGCACGGCGGCCACGCGCGGCCCACTGCTGGTAGCCCGCGCGATGTAATAGAGCAGGTTGTTGAGCAGTTCGACCGGCGGATTCTGCGTATAGCGCTTTTCGCCCATATCGAACAGCCGCTTCATCTCGCGATCCGCCAGGCCCAGCAGCCGCTTGACCGAAATGCTGCCCTCGATGCCGTTCTCGCGCAGCGCCTCGATCAGCGCGCCGACCACCCACCAGAGCTGGAATACCGACTGGTGGGTCGCGACCTGTTCAAGCCGCGATGCGACCGCGGTCAGAATCTCAAGATTCTGCTCCATGCGCTCACCGCGGATCCAGCCAATGAGCCCCGTCTGAAAGTGCGAGCGCAGCCGCCGTGCCCACTGCGAGGGCGACAAGGGCGGCTCGCCGGGTGCAGGGGCCGCAGGCTCCGCCTGGCGATCGGATTTCAGATTCAGCAGCAGCAACGTGCCTTCAGACAGCAGCGCACTGCCGCGCACGGCCCGCAGGTCATTGAGCAGCGGCAGCAGTACCAGCGCCAGATCCCGCCCGCCGGCCAGCACGCGCTCGAGGTAGCCCGGCAGCTGCACCATGGCGCGCATCAGCGCATCGAGCGCCTCATCTTGATTTTTGCGCTCATCCCGAAGGCCGATCAGATAGCCGGTGACCTGCTCCATTTCCTCGGCGAGCAGCGCGGCGCCATAGATCTCCAGCACCCGCAGCGCGCCTTGCACCAGGTGCAGTTCGAAGCGGCAGCGCTCGAGCATCGCCACATTGTCGGGCTGCTCGACGTGCTGCTCGAGCGCGACGCGGCCTTCGCCGAGCGCTGTGCCGATCTCGCGCGCGACACTCTGCAGGGTCTGGGTCGCCAGCTCAGTCATGCTGCATGTTCAGTGGCTCATGAGAGCGGCTCAGGAGCCGCCGAGGGCTTTGATTCTGGAAAAAGCCCCGGACGCTACCGCGCCGCCAGCGCCGTCCGAGACCTCTGCCTCCGATGTGACTCCAAGCGCGGCAGCGGCTGCGACGCCGCGTTGCATACCCGTGCTCTCGGTATTGCCGGGCAGCCGGAAGCCGCTGCTGGATTTGCGCAGTGCTGCGGCCAGATCTGCCAGCTTGGCGATGGATTGCGAGGTGGCGCTGGTTGAATCGGCGGACTGCGCGCTGATCTCGCGTAGTACCTGCATGTTGCGCGCGATGTTCTGCGACGCCGAGGACTGCCCGCGCGCGCTGGCGGAGATGTTCTGCACCAGGCTTGCGATCTGGTTCGAGACCTGCTCGATCTCGAGCAGCGCCGCGCCGGCGTTCTCCGCCAGCAGCGCTCCTCCCACCACATCCGTGGTGCTGCGCTCCATCGACACTACCGCTTCATTGGTATCGGTCTGTATGGTACGCACCAGCACTTCGATCTGCTTGGTGGCATTGGCAGCGCGCTCGGCCAGGCGCTGGACCTCATCGGCCACGACGGCGAAACCGCGCCCGGCCTCTCCGGCCATCGAGGCCTGAATCGAGGCATTGAGCGCGAGGATGTTGGTCTGCTCGGCAATGTCGCTGATGAGCTCGACGATGTTGCTGATTTCCTGCGAGCTCTCGCCCAGGCGCTTGATGCGTTTACTGGTGTCCTGGATCGTTTCGCGAATCGTATTCATGCCGTCGATCGTGCGTCGCACCGCGTCCCCGCCCTTGTGCGCCACATCGACCGAGTGACGCGCGACATCGGCCGCGCGTTCGGCGTTGCCTGACACCTCTTCGATGGAGCTGGCCACGGCACCGATGGATTCGGTCGCCGCGCCGACCTGCTTGGACTGCGCATTGCTGGCGCGCGCCAGATGCGAGGCCAGTGCCTGCGTCTGCCGTGCCGCGCCGTCGAGCTGGATCGCCGATTGATTGATCGTGGTGACGAGTTTGCGCAACGCCTCGACCGCATAATTGACCGAGTCGGCAATCGCACCGGTGATATCCTCGGACACGGTCGCCTGTACGGTCAGATCGCCCTCCGCGAGGTTCGACATCTCATCCAGCAGTCGCATGATGGCCTGCTGATTACGGTCATTCTCCACTCGCTGAGCCTCGGCGCTGTGCTGCGCCTGCAGATCGGCGCTCAGTGCATGGCGCAAGCGGGCATACAGCAGCGCGAGTGGAATCAGCGCGCCGAGCGCGCCCAATCCCGCAAACCAGGCCGGCAGGCCGAAACGCGGCAGCACGACAGCGCATGCCGCGGTCACGATGATCAGTGCGATGGCCGTGAGCACCAGGCTCAGCGCTCGAGCTGCACGCGGTACGACTTCGCCGCTCATGTGCTCGCTCCGGTGAACGGCGGATCCTCGAGCAGCGACCGCAGCGCGAGCACCGGCCACTGCTCGGTGCCACGGCGAAACGAGCCGGCGATGTAGCGCTCAGCGCGCACGATCGTGGCCGGCACCTCGGCGGTAAACTCCGCGTCGGTGAACCGCCGAAAACCGAGCACCTCGTCGACCAGCAGCCCGGCTGGAATCTCGCGATGATTGACCACGATCACACGCGTCGTGCGCGAAGCCGGTGTCGGGCCGCTGCCGAGGAAGGCGCGCAGATCAATAATGGGTAGCAACTGTCCGCGAATATTTGCCAGCCCGAGTATCCAGCTCTTCGCGCCCGGCACCCGCGCCAGCGGCGTCGGCAGACCAAGCACCTCGCGCGCCTCCTCGCGCGCAACCAGGTAGAGCTCCCCGGCCATGCGCAGCGCCACGCCGACCCATTCGCCGGCCTGCGCCGTATCCGTGCTCGTATTGGCGCTGACAGCACGGCCGCGCCGTTCGAGCTCGGCTAGGAGTTCAAACGGCCGATCGCGCAGAGTCTTGAGCGCTACACTCTCCTGCATGTCAGGCGGCGAGCGTAGCCTGAGCTTTCTCGACCAGCCGCGCAGGCGAGACCGGCTTGACCAGATAGTCCACTGCGCCCTGGCGCAGGCCCCAGACGCGGTCGGCCTGCTGTCCTTTCGAGGTCACCATCACGATCGGAATCGTCCGCGTATCCGGATCGTTAAGCAATGCGCGTGTGGCCTGATAGCCGTTGATGCCGGGCATCACGATGTCCATGAAAATCAGGTCGGGGTGGATCTCGCGCGCCAGCTTGATGCCTTCGGCACCATTGGCGGCAACCGCAGTGCGAAAGCCGTGACTCTCGAGTGCCGTCTGCATGACATGCACTTCCGTCGGAGAATCATCGATAATGAGGATCAATGCCATCGCTTCATCTCCCGATGTGCGACTCGATCGCACCGAGCAGCTCGTCCTTGGTGAATGGCTTGGTCAGATAATGCTCGGAGCCAACGATGCGACCGCGTGCCCGGTCAAACAGCCCATCCTTGGACGAGAGCATGATCACTGGTATGGATCGGAAAACTTTGTTGTGCTTGATCAGCGCGCAGGTCTGATAGCCGTCCAGTCGCGGCATCATGATGTCAACGAAAACGATGTCCGGCTGGTGATCGGCGATTTTGGCCAGCGCATCGAAGCCATCCACCGCCGTGAAGACTTCGCAGCCCTCTTTGGCCAGCAGCGTCTCCGCCGTACGGCGAATCGTCTTGCTGTCATCGATGACGAGGACTTTGAGGCCCTTGAGAATTCCGCTTTGCGCGAGCATGCCAGCGGCGCGCTCTTCAGCTGTCAATTCCATGCTCCACAACCTCCGGGTCGCCGGGCATGCAGGCGGGTCGAAGGCCCGCAAGCGCGCAACTCCGGCTATCCTGATGTAAGCAAATGCGCTCCGCGTTTTAACATATCGGCTCACCCCCGGCTACGCCGGTTCCGTCACGTTTTTGAGAGCTGGCCGCAGCGGCGGGGAACATAATCATCTATCGATCCCGCAGAAGCGCCGGAACCGTGCCTGCAGCCGCGCGATGCGAAGAAACACCGCCGATTTGAAGGAGGCAGGATGGGCACCAACGTGCGGCTGGCCGTGGTCATGGACCCGATCGAGCATATCCATTACGCCAAGGACAGCACTCTCGTCATGCTGCTGGCCGCGCAGGCGCGTGGCTGGTCGTTGCACTATCTGCAGCTGGCCGATCTGCGGCTGCGCGACGGGGTCGCCGAGGGCGATGCGCGCACTCTGAGCGTCCGCGCCGACCCGAAGCTCTGGTACGAGCTCGGCGAGCCAGAGGCGACTGCGCTCGGCTCGTTCGACGTGATCCTAATGCGCAAGGATCCGCCGTTCGATATTGAGTACATATACAGCACCTACATACTCGAGCGCGCTGAGCTCGCCGGCGCTTTGGTGGTGAATCGCCCGCGCGGGCTGCGTGACATCAATGAAAAGGTCTATACGGCGTGGTTTCCGCAATGCTGCGCGCCGACCCTCGTCACGCGCGACATGGAGCAGATGGCCCTGTTCTCGCGGCAATACGGCAAGATTGTCTGCAAGCCACTGCACGGCATGGGCGGACATTCGATCTTCGTGCTCGACGCGCACGACAAGAACATGCACGTGGTGTTCGAGACCCTGACGCACGACGGCACCCGCTTCGCCATCGTGCAGCAATACCTGCCCGATATCGTGGCCGGCGGCGATGCACGGGTGCTGCTGATCGATGGCGAGCCGCTCCCCTACGCGCTCGCGCGCATTCCGGCGGCGACTGACCACCGTGGCAACCTGGCGGCCGGTGCCCATGGCGTCGGCCGCGAGTTGACGCAGCGCGACCGCTGGCTGTGCGAGCAGGTCGGACCGGTACTGCGCGAGGCTGGCATGCTGTTCGTCGGCCTCGACGTGATCGGCGGATACGTGACGGAGATCAATGTCACCAGCCCGACCGGGGCGCGCGAGCTGCAGCTTCAGTACCAGCTCGACATTGGCGGCATGTTAATGAGCGCGATCGAGCGGGCTCTGGCGGGGCGCGGCCGCTGAAACGTGTGGGGTGCGCACGGTTGGCGCCATGCGCCGCCGCTATACTTGCCGCGTGATGGCCTCGACCCTTACGAAAGGCGGCGCGGCGGTGCTGCTGCACCGCGAGGAGCGCGCCCCCGTGCGCGACCGGCTCATCTCAATGCTGCTGCTGGCCGCGCTGTTGCACGCTATCGTCATTTTGGGCCTGACCTTCAATGATGGCGCGTCCGGGGGCGACGCACAGACGCCCAAGCTCGACGTATTGCTGGTGACCGATGAGGTGCCGCAAGCCGCTTCCAACGAGCGCGCTGCCTATCTGGCCCAACGCACCCAGATTGGCAACGGCAATGTCCAGGAACCAGCGCCGATCGGCAACCCGGCCAGCCGCGCTGCCATGGCAAGGCTGCGCAGCGCCGAACTCGGCGAGCAGCGCCAACCCGGCGCTCTGCGGGCCATTGCCGCGCGGCAAGTGCTCAGCAGCGACGCCGATAGCGCCGATATTCGCTATATGGGCACGCTCAGCGCGGGGGCCGACGGCGCAGCGTCGCCGCCGGTCAGCGCCGACGCCGATGGCGAGACGCGCAACGGCCACGGCGATGCCGCGCAGCTTTTGCTCAGAGGCCGAGCCGATGCCCAGCGATGGGTCATTCCCGACACGCGCGCCTCGACGCTTGCGCCTTATCTCGCAGCCTGGAGGCTCAAAGTCGAGCGCATCGGTAACCTGAACTATCCGGCAGCCGCCCGCGATGCGGGCCTCTCGGGCAGCCCCGTGATCGAAGTCGAGATCAGCGCCAACGGTGCGTTACTGGATGCCCGCGTGCGACGGCGCAGCGGCTACGGTGCACTGGACGAAGCCGCGCTGCGCATTCTGAAGTTCGCGAGCCCGTTCGATCCATTCCCGCCCGAGCTCGCTGCTGACTATGCCCGCATGCGCTTTGCCTACCAATGGGATTTCGTAGCCGGGACGCTGCAAACGGGAGTTGTGACTGTGTCGTCAGATAGGACACCAGGACCTTGAGGCGGTCCATAGCTGACCCCATACTGATGCTCATGGGTACTTCCAGTACTTTGGCTAATCAACTGCTGATTGCTATGCCTTCGCTGGCCGATGGCCATTTTTCCCAGACCGTCGCGCTGGTTTGTGAGCACACCGAGCGCGGCGCACTCGGCATCGTGGTTAACAAGCCCATCGGCATGAAGCTTGGTGATGTCATGACGCAGATGCGCCTGCAGCCCTCCGATATCGGTATCAGCGAGCAGCTCGTGCTGCGCGGCGGCCCGGTCCATACCGACCGTGGCTTCGTTTTGCACCGACCGGGCGGCGAGTGGGATTCGACACATCGGATTTCAGATCACGTGCAAGTCACGACCTCGCGCGACGTGCTGGCCGCGATCGCACGCGGCGAGGGACCCCAGGATGCTTTCGTTGCGCTCGGCTATGCCGGCTGGGACGCCGGCCAGCTCGAGCGTGAGATGCTCGACAATGCGTGGCTGAGCCTGCCTGTGGACGATCGCATCGTGTTCGATCTGCCCTTTGAAGAGCGCTGGCAGGCGGCCTGGCAGCTGCTCGGCGTCGACAGCTCCCGCGTCAGTCTGTTCGCGGGCCATGCCTGAGGCGCGAGCCCAGGTCGTTCTCGCCTTCGATTTCGGTCTGCGTCGCATCGGCATCGCCGCCGGCGACACCGTGAGTCGTACCGCCGCGCCACAGGGGGCCGTGCGCGTCCATCAGGGCGCCGTCGACTGGAGCCTGATCGATCGCACGATCCAGACCTTCCGACCCGATCTGCTCGTCGTGGGCAATCCCCTTAATGCCGATGGCACTGCAGGCAGCCTGAGCGCCGCAGCGGATCGCTTTGCGCTCGCACTTGGCAAACGCTCGCGCCTGCCGGTGCGTCGGACCGACGAATACGCCTCATCCCTGGAGGCGCTCGAGCAGCTCAAAGGCCAGCGCTCAAGCGGCCAGCGCCGACGGCGCGTGCAACGCGGCGACATCGACAGCGCCGCAGCCGCTATCATTCTGGAGCGGTGGCTCAACAGGCAGCAGGTGCGCGATGGCAGCGAGCGGGACGGTTGATCAGCGGCGAGCCGATGGCACGTTGCGGCACCTGATTACGCTCGATGGTCTGAGAGCCGACGAGATCGAGGCCTTGCTCGCACGCGCGCAGCACTACGCTCGCAGCCTTGACCTGCCTGCGTCGCGCGCCGAGCGGCTGCGGGGCGTCACGATCGCGAACCTGTTTACCGAGCCATCTACGCGCACGCGCGTATCCTTCGAGCTGGCTGGCAGGCGGCTCGGCGCCGACGTGGTGAACATCGAGCTGCAACTGTCCTCGCGCGCCAAGGGCGAGAGCATGCTCGACACCATCTACACGCTCGAGGCGCTGCATTTCGTGGTGTTCGTGATCCGGGAGGCCGAGCCCGGCGTACTGGCGCAAGTCGCCGCCCATGTCGGGCCCAAGGTCAGCGTGCTGTCTGCTGGTGAAGCCCATCTGTCGCATCCGACGCAGGGACTGCTCGATGCGCTCACCGTGCGCCAGCACAAGGGCAGCATCGCCGCGCAAACCATCGCCATCGTCGGGGACATCCGCCATTCGCGCGTGGCGCGCTCCGCCTACCAGGCCTTTTATGCGCTTGGCGCGCGCGCCCTGCGGCTCGTCGGCCCACCGGCGCTGATGCCCGCGCCGCATGAATTCGCGGGCTGCGAGCGCTTCGAGAGCCTCGAGGACGGTCTGCAGGGCGCCGATGTCGTGATGATTCTGCGCATCCAGAAGGAGCGCCTTGCCGCCAGCGAGATTCCCGACGGGGAACAATACTTTGCGCGCTACGGGCTTACGGCCGCGCGCCTGTCGCGCGCGCACCCCGATGCCATCGTGATGCACCCGCAGCCGATGAACCGCGGCATCGAGATCGCCTCAGAGGTCGCCGACGGCCCGCAATCGGTTATTCGCGAACAGGTCAGTAACGGCGTCGCCGTGCGCATGGCAGTACTGGAGGCGGTTGCAGGGACTGCGGCGTCATGAGCGCGCCGCCGCCATCGCCTGCCGCGCCGACGCTCTGCGCGCCCGATACCGCTCTTGGCCGCCCTCATCGCGGGGCAATCCTGCTGGAGGACGCGAGCGTTGTGGCCCATACGCAGTTCGCGGGCGATCAGCACATCCTGCGGCTGCACTCCCCGCGCTGCGCTGCGCGTGCGACTGCGGGCAGCTTCGTGCACCTGCGCTGCATCGATGATCTACCGATGCGACGGCCGCTCTCAATCATGCGTGCCGACGCGACCGCGGGCTGGATTGAGCTGCTGTTCAAAGTCACGGGCGCTGGAACGCGCGCGCTGGCGCAGGCTCAGCCGCCGCAAGTGCTCAGCGTGCTTGGCCCGATCGGGGTGGGTTTCACGCCGCACGTGGAGCGCCCGCGCGCGCTCGCGATCGGTGGCGGAGTCGGAATCCCGCCGATGATCTTCCTGGCCGAGCATCTCAACGGCGATGCGAACGGCAGCTGGAAGCCGCTCGTGCTCATGGGCTCGGAGCTGCCATTTCCGTTTCGCGCACGGCCATCGACCATACTCGTACCCGGCATGCCCGATGAGGTCATCGGCTGCATGCCGTTGCTCGATCAATGGAGCGTACCCTCGCGGCTGGCGAGCCGGGCGGGTTTTCCCGGCTGCTTTGATGGCTACGTCACCGAGCTGGCGCGCGTCTGGCTCAGCTCCCGCTCAAGCTCGCAGCTCGCCGAGACCGAGATCTTTGCCTGCGGTCCGACGCCGATGCTGGCGGCCAGCGCGCAGCTGGCGCGCGAGTTCGCTCTGCCGTGTCAGGTCTGCCTCGAGGAGTTCATGGCCTGCGCTGTGGGTGGCTGCGCCGGCTGCGCGGTAGCCGTACAGACGCCAGCCGGTCCGGCGATGAAGCGCGTCTGTGTGGACGGCCCGGTATTCGATGCGATGGCGGTATTTGCGCCGGCCGGCGCAAGCGAGGCCAGCGGCCGCTAGCCGAAGTTGATCTTGGCTTCCAGATTGGTGCGCGAATCGGCGTTGGCGAGCGCCTCTTCGAGCGTGATGCGGCCAGACTTGAACAGCTTGTGCAATGCCACGTCAAAGCTGCAGACGTTGACCTCACCGCTGCGCACGATGGCCTCCTTGATGCCGATCACGTCCCCGCGCCTGACACGCTCGGAGATATAGGGCGTATTGAGCATGACCTCGACGGCCGCAACGCGCTTGCTGTCGATGCCCACGACCAGCCGTTGCGCGAGGATGGCACGCAGGTACTGCGACAGGTCGAGCGTGACCTGCTTGTGCTGATCGAGCGGAAACATGTTGATGATGCGATCAAGCGTTTCGGCGCAGTTGTTGGCATGCAGTGTGGCCAGCACCAGGTGACCGGTGCCGGCAAGGCCGATCGCGGCCTGCATGCTCTCGCGATCGCGAATCTCGCCGATCAGGATCACATCGGGCGCGGCGCGCATGACGCCGCGCAGCGCGCGCTCGTAGCTCTTGGTGTCCAGACCGACCTCGCGCTGATTGATGATCGAGCGCTTGTTGCTGTGCAGGAACTCGATTGGATCCTCGATCGTGACCACGTGATCCGAGGCATTCTCGTTGCGGTGATTGATCATCGCTGCCAAGGTCGTGGATTTTCCCGAGCCCGTGGCCCCGACTACGAGCACGAGCCCGCGCTTGGCCATGGCCAGCTCGGTGAGCACTTCCGGCAGCGCCAGGGCTTCCAGTCGCGGCATGTCGGCAGTGATGTGGCGCAGGACCATCGCGGGATAGCCACGCTGCA
>Ga0302311_10002488_pt1 | contig 20912 bp, 16 predicted proteins | sample III_Palsa_N1_3_FD_200449 | JGI IMG/M metagenome (GOLD analysis project Ga0302311, IMG submission 200449) | Peat permafrost microbial communities from Stordalen Mire near Abisko, Sweden - III_Palsa_N1_3 | ecosystem: Environmental > Terrestrial > Soil > Palsa > Peat permafrost | place: Sweden... | reverse complement strand
GGATCAGCTTTTCGGCATCAACTGCCGTGTCATAGAAGGTTCCTGACGAAGCGTCATAGAAGTGGTCAAGGACCGCGTCCAGGAGTGCCCCGCCGCGGTTGAGCCAGTCGGGATCGCCGGTGACGGAGTAGAGCGCCAGGAAACCCTCGGCGGTGTCGGCGTAGTCCTCCAGCACGCCCGCGTTGGCACCGGCCCGACCGTCGCGGGAGGTACGCAGCAGCCGTCCGTCGGCGCCGAGGTGCACCGAGCACAGCAACTTCGCTGCGGCGAGGGCGGCCCCGACGTACTCGGAGCGGTCGAGCAGCGCTCCGGTCTCGGCGAGGGCGGCGATGGCCAGGCCGTTCCAGGCGGCGACGACCTTGTCGTCGCGGGTCGGCCGCGGGCGGGTCGCGCGCGCCGCCAGCAACCGTGCCCGGACCGACGCGAACCACTCGGCGTCCAGGCCCTCCGGCTCCTCGCGGAGTTGCAGCACCGAGGCACCGTGCTCGAAGCTGCCCTCGGTGGTCACCGCGAACACCGCCGCGGCGCGGGCCGCGTCCTCGGGACCGAGCGCGGCGGCGAGCTGGGCCGGCGTCCAGGCGTAGAAGGCGCCCTCGTGGTTGCGGCCGTCCGGGCCGGGACTGTCGGCGTCCAGGGCGGAGGCGAATCCGCCCTCGGGGGTTCGGAGTTCGGCGAGCAGGAAGTCGGCGGTCAGCAGCGCGACCCGCCGAGCCGAGGCCGAGCCGGTGGCCCGCCACAGGTGCAGGTAGACCCGGAGCAGCAGGGCGTTGTCGTAGAGCATTTTCTCGAAGTGCGGCACCACCCACTCCGCGTCCACCGAGTACCGGGCGAATCCGCCGCCGAGTTGGTCGTGCATGCCCCCTCCGGCCATCGCCCGGCAGGTCTGCTCGACCATCCGCAGCGCGCTCCGCGAACCGGTGGCGGCGTGGTGGCGGAGCAGGAACTCCAGCGCCATCGACGGCGGGAACTTCGGAGCCCCGCCGAACCCGCCGCGCTTGTCGTCGAACTCCCGGGAGAGCGCCTCGGCGGCCTGGTACAGGTCCGCCTCGGTGGGCGGGCGCAGACCGGCGGCACCGTAGACGTCACCGCGCGCCGCGAGGTCGGCGGTGATCCGCGCGGCCACCTCGGCCACCTCTTCCCGCCGCTCCCGCCACGCGTCCTGAACCCCCTCCAGCACCTGCCGGAACGACGGCATCCCGTGCCGGGGCGCGGGTGGAAAGTACGTGCCAAAGTAGAACGGCTCGCCCCCTGGCGCGAGGAACACCGTCATCGGCCACCCGCCCTGCCCGGTGGCGGCCTGCACGGCCTCCATGTACACCGCGTCAACGTCGGGCCGCTCCTCGCGGTCGACCTTGACCGCGACGAAGTGCTCGTTGAGGTAGGCGGCGGTCGCCTCGTCCTCGAAACTCTCATGCGCCATCACATGGCACCAGTGACAGCTCGAATACCCGACCGACAGCAGAACGGGCACGTCACGACGCCTCGCTTCAGCAAAGGCTTCGTCGCCCCAGGGCCACCAGTCAACGGGATTCTCGGCGTGCTGGAGCAGGTAGGGCGAGGACGTGCCAGCCAATCGGTTCACAGGAATCACCCTCTCATGCCGTGCCCGGCGGCCCCACGGGGCTCAGCCGTGAAACCGGGAAGCGTCGCGGTGCCGGGCACCGGACTCCGGGCACCGGGCACCGGGTGCCGGGTTCGGCGGGCTGGGTTCGGCGGGCTGGGTCCCGGCGGGCGCGGGTGCAGGGACCATTGTCCTATAGCGGAACGGCTCATCCGTCGGCCAGAGTAATAACTGCGCCGAGGAAATACGCAGAGGCCCTGACGGGAGTGATCGTGTCCGCACAGATAATAATTGATCCTGGCCGCCTGAGCCAGTTCGGTGAAGCCACCGGAAGCAGCTTCTGTCTGATCACGAATTCTGAGCTGGTCGACCGGATCGAAGTCATCGAGACGGCTCCCTACCGGGAATTCCTCACCATCACGCTGGACCAGGGAGACAACTTCACGGAGATCCTCGACAAGAGGATCCCGGAACCCGCGCATGTGCTGGTGGTGTCCCCGGCCCGATTCTTCGAGTCTCCTGACCCCGATCTGGTGGGGCAGCGGAAGATCATGGGCATGGCGTGCAACTCGACGCCCACCGGCATCGAGGAGCTGCGGCACTTCCTCGCTGTGATGGAGCGGACCTCGGCGGCCGACCAGGCGGCGTTCTGCGACGTGTTCTTCGAACTGGCCGAGGACTCCGACCACCTGGTGTACTCGGACCCGGCGCACGGCACCCGGGCCACCCTCGACCACCTGCGCGAGGGCCTGGTGTGGAACCAGCAGGCCGGACCGCTGGACTGGGGCGACCAGCAGATCGTCCCGTCCGGTGAGATCAGCGTACTGCCGGTCGAGATCAGGGAGTTCGACGAGGCCCTGAAGCTGCCGCTGGAGGGCGAGATCATCCTGCGCGGGTACCCGATCCTGCACAACGGGACGCCCTCCTTCTCCCGGGCCGACCAGGCCCGCATCCACGCCCAGCTCTGGTCGATGCACGACAACGCGATCAAGGCCACGGTCGAGGACGGCAGGATCACCCGGCTGGAGGCGTTGGACGCCGGAGCGGCGCCGGCGGTGGCGATGCTGGAGCAGATGTTCGCCGTGGACTCCCGCTACCGGATCGTGTGGGAGATCGGCCACGCCCTCAATGTCTCGCACGACATCCTGCCCGGGAACCACGCCATGAACGAGGTGTACGGCGGCACCGAAGGCTGCCTGCACTTCGGCCTCGGACTCACTCCGTACACCCAGTACCACCTGGACATCATCGTGCCCGGCACCCGCGTGCTGACCAGCAAGGGCATCGCGATGATCGGCCACCCTGACCGCCCCACCGTCGAGCGGGTCGTCTCCGCCGACTAGCGGAGAATGACCGCCTCGCCGGCCGGGGTGAAATGTAAGGAAATAAAACAAACAGGAGGTGAATCCCCATGAAGAAGATCAAGGTGCAGAAGAACCGTAACTACCTGGGCACGCTCCTGGGCTGAGTACTGACCCGCGGCGGGGCACGCTTCGTGCCACGCCGCGGGGTTCTCGTTGGATTTCCTAGCATTTTCTGGGGAGTGGGCCCGTGCCACCGCTGGAATTCACCACAAGCGACTTCGGCCAGTTCGGCGAACCGGCCGGGACCTTCTGTCTGATCACGAGTGAACAGCGCGGAGCACCGCTTTCCCTGCTTCCCGGCGACGGATGTCGGCGGGTGCTCCAGCTGACGCTCCCACCCGACACCCGCCTGGGCGAGCTGATCGCTCGGAGCGTTCCTGAGGACGCCCACGTTCTGGCCGTCTGCCCCGGCCGGTTCCTCGACTCCCCCACCGAGCGGGAACTGGGCGCGCGCAAGCTGGCCGTGCTGCCGGACGGGTCCACACCGTTGACCGATGAGCAGCTGCGCTACTTCCTGGGCACCGCCGTCCGCACCGACGCCGGCCAACACGCCCGGGTGGCCGAGGAGTTCTTTGACCTGGTCGGCGAGAGCGACCGGCTGGCCGTCGTCGATGACGTGTCGGGCACCGAGGCCGAGTTCGACCACCGGCTCGGCGAGTGCGTCTGGAACCAGCAGGCGGGCCCGCTGGAGGCGGGCGACCAGCAGATCTTCCCGCCCGGGAAACTGAGCGTCACCGCCGCGGAGATCACCACCTTCGCCCCGGACGCCCGGCTGCTCGGCCTCAGCGGGGACCTGACCCTGCGCGGATGGCCGATCGTCCACCGCCACAACGACCCGGCCGACGGCGCCGAGCAGCAACGACTGTTCGACGCGCTCTCGCCGCTGGTCGCCAACGCGGTGACGCTGCACGTGGCCGCCGGAATCATCGAGGGCGTCACCCCGCAGACCGCAGCGGCCACCCCGGCCGCCGAGGAGCTGGACAAGCTCCTCAGCGACGACCCGCGCTACCGCGTCATCTGGGAACTCGGCTTCGGGATCAACGCCACCATGGAGATCATCCCGGCGAACTGCGGTCCCAACGAGGTGTACGGCGCGACCGGCGGCGTGGTGAACCTCGGTCTGGGCGTCACCCCGACGACGCGCTTCGCGCTGGCCTTCTCCTGCCCCCGCAGCTCGCTGCTGACCTCGGACGGAACCGCCGTGCTCGGCGCCCGCAAGGCGGTACGCCGCGGCCGGATGCAACGCCGCTCCAGCGCGAGCTGCGGCTGTCACTGACCCCACCCCTACAAAGGAGGGATATCCGCAATGAAGAGCTCCGAACTCCGCACCAAGGTCGACGCGATCCTCGACACCTTCATCAAGGACTTCTACGAGACGGTCCCGTACGCCCAGCACCAGAAGAACTCCTCCGAGTTGAACCTCGACTACTACAAGCGCCACAACATCGAGACGATCCTGCGGCTGCGCCGCAAGCGGACCGTGGACGCGCTGGCCATCAAGTACTTCACCAAGGTGGACCCGGTCCAGGCCAAGGCCTGGGCGCACTACACCGACGACGAGATGCTGCACGACCGGCTGTTCGCCGCCGACCTCGCCAAGGTCGGCGTCACCAAGGACCAGATCTACTCCACCGAGCCGCTGCTCTCCACCAAGCTGCTCACCGGATACCTCCAGTACGGCATGGAGTTCGAGGACAGCCCGATGGCGCTGATCACCAGCGTCTACTTCGTGGAGTACGTCACCACCCGCACCCAGCCCGACTGGCTGGACAACCTGGGCAGCGTCCTCGGCGAGGACAACGTCAAGGGGGCCCGCGCCCACGTCAACACCGACCTCGACGACGACCACGACGACTTCGTGTGGCGGGTGCTGTCCACGCTGATCACCTCGGAGGCCGACGAACAGAAGGTCGTCGAGCACCTCAACCACGTCTACTGGCTGTGGAAGCTGTACTTCGTGGAACTGCACCAGCTCACCGTGGTCGGCAAGACCGACGCGCAGATCCCGCTGCCCACCGCGGCCGAGATCTGAGCGGGGACGGTGGTGGCTGACGACGACCGCGGCGCGCGGCCGGACGGGCGGCACAGGGTCGAGATCCGGACCCTGCCGCCCGGCCGGGAGCTGCCGACCGAGACCGAGAAGTGGATCGTGGACGGCCTGGTCCTCGCCATGCCCGGGCTGCGCACCCGTCAGCTCTTCACACTCCGGCGCGACATGCTGACCGAGGCCGACCACGTCGTCGTCGGGGTGGACCGGGAGCTCGACCGGGTCGTCTCGCTGCTCACCTCCCGGTGGGCGCGGATTCCGTCGGGTCGGCCCTGCCTGCACATCATGATCCAGTTCGTCGGTGACGGGTACCGGGGCGGCATGATCTTCAAGGAGAGCTGGGCGGCCCACTTCGCCCGGTTGCTCGCCCACGGCAGCCCGTTCCCTGAGGTGATCGCGCTCAAGACGTACAACCCCGTGGCGCACTGCGCGATGGCGGCGTTCAGCGGTCATCCGGAGATCGCCATGTACCCGGACCTCGCGGGCGAGGACCACAGCCAGGCGACCCTGGCGGCCGAGGTCGCCGGGGCGCTGGCACCGGGGGTGGCCTTCGACGCGGCGAGCGGGGTGTTCCCGGGCATCGGCCGTCCGCTGGACCTCTACCGGGACCGGCCGCTGTGCCAACTGCCGCAGGCCAACCGGTACTTCGTGGAGCACACGGAGAGCGGCGACCGGGTGCTGTGCCTGCTGCACGTACCGACGCAGGCAGGGGCGCACGCGATCCTGACCGCTCTGGGGCTGCCGTTGCCCTCCGCACAACACTGAGCCCCCTCGGCCCTCTGCGGGCCCGGTGCCGCCACGCGGCCCCGGGCCCGTCGGCCGTCCCCACCCACCAGGAACTCCAGAATTTCCAGGCACCCCAGGAACCCCAGGAACGCGAGGCAGCATGCCAACCGATAATCCCCTCGACTTTCCGCTCGACTACGCCCGGGCGCGCGCGGACTTCCTGGCGGCGGCGGAGGAGGCGGGCGCCCGCCTGAGGACGTTCGTCCTGCCCGGCCACCGCGGGCCCGACGGTGGCGAACTCTGCGTCGACACCGCCTACCTGGGGCCGCCCGACCCGCTGAAGCTCCTGGTGACGGTGTCCGGGACACACGGCATTGAGGGCTTCTGCGGTTCCGCCTGTCAGACCCGGATCCTGCTCCGGGAGGGCGTCGCGAAGGCCGCCGCCGGGCCCAGCACCGGCGTGCTGCTGGTGCACAGCCTCAACCCGTACGGTTTCGCCTATCTGCGGCGGGTCAACGAGGCCAATATCGACCTCAACCGCAACTTCGTCGATCACGACGCCCCGCCGCACAACAACGCCTACGACGCCGTGCACCACGCGCTGGTGCGGTCGGACAGCGCCGGGTTCGCCCCCGGCGAACTGGTCGCGGATCTCGATGAGCTGCGCGGCCGGCTCGGCCCGCAACGCCTGCAGGAGGCCGTGACCCGAGGCCAGTACCGCCACCCGGAGGGTTTGTTCTACGGCGGGCAGGCGCCGACCTGGTCCCGGCGGGTGTTCGAGACGGTGGTGGCCGAGCAGATGGCGGGTGCCGCCCACGTCGCCTATATCGACCTGCACACCGGGCTCGGCCGACGCGGCGTCGGCGAACCCATCTTCCGCGGCGGCCGCGACGCCGACGCCCACCGCAGGGCCCACCGCTGGTACGGCGACGCGCTCACCGCCTCGGAACAGGGCACCTCCTCCTCCACTCCGATCGTCGGCAACACGGCGACCTCCGTCGCCGACGGCCTCGGCACGAAGAGCCAACTGACGGCGATCACACTGGAGTTCGGCACCCAGTCGGGCCCCGAGGTGCTGCTGGCGCTGTGCGCTGACGCCTGGCTGCACCAGTACCACGCGCCGGCCGACGCCTACCGCTCCGACCTCAAGCAACTGATCCGCGACGCGTTCTGCCCCGACGACGCCGACTGGCGCGGGCGGGTCCTGCATCGGGCGCGTGAGGTGTTCGGCCAGGCCCTCGTCGGCCTGGCCGACGCCAAACAAGAGGACGTCCAACAAGGGGACGCCGAATAGGAGGACGTCGAACAAGGGGACGTCGCCTGACGCCGACGCGCCTGCCCGATCACCGCCGAACCCCCGCAGCCTGCTCGGCAGCTGCGGGGGTTTCGCGTCCGACTCACCCGGTGGGAACCGGCGTCGGGGGCGTCGGGGTGTCGGGGGCGTCAGGAACCGAGCGGATCGATCACCACCTTGGCCTCGATGTCCCGCACCCGCTCGGTGTCCTGATCGACGGCGTCCTGGTCGGGGCCGGAGAGCAGCACCCAGCCGAGTGTGGTGAACAGGTCCTCGGTCTTGGGCACCCGCGAGCCGTTGGGGTAGCGGCAGCCCATCTTCTGGAAGCAGGCCAGCTCCCGCGCCGCGTCGAGCACCTCGGCGTTGCTCATGGTTCCGCTGTTCGCGGCGGAGAGCCACACCACCCGGGTGGGCCGCACGATCTTGAAACCCGGGGTGTAGGAGGCGTCCAGGTGATGCCGCACGGCACGGTCGATCTGACTGTCCCCGGTCGCCAGCCGCGCGGCCTGCTGCCCGCAGCCCCCGTCGAGGCGTGCCGCGATCTCGATCAGCCGGGGTCCGCGATCCGTCAGCATGATCTCGGTGTGCGTGCATCCGGTACGGATGCCGACCGCCCGGGCGACCTGGCGCGTGTAGGACTCCAGCACGCCGACCAGCGGATCATCGGGCTGGAGGTAGTCCTCCGCGTCGTAGACTCCGATCCGTTCCCCCCGGGTCGACTTGGTGTACTGGACCACGGCCACCACGCCGAGTTCCTCGTTGACGGAGTAGGTGTCCACGATGAACTCGGTCCCCGAGACGAACTCCTGAATCAGGATGCTGTCGTTGGTCAGGTCGAACATGTTGGTCGAGCCCAGAAGTCGACGGAAGGGGGGCCGCCAGTCCGCGGCGGCCTCCACCTTGTGCACACCGTCGGTCCCGCCGCTGCAACGGGGCTTGAGAACCAGGGCCTGTCCCTCCAGGCCGGTCGCCCGCAGCCAGTCGGCGGCCTCCTCCTCGGTGGTGGCGGCGAAGGTGCGCAGGTGCGGAACACCGGCGTTCGCCACGGCCTGGAGCATCGGCCACTTGTCCCGGCGGGCCGCCGAGAGCCCGGGCACGTTGCCCGTCCCGGGCGCCAGCTCCTCGATCAGCGCGTCCACGAGCATGACCGCGGACTCGTTGCCGGGTATGACGGCTATTGGGTCGTAACCGCGCACGATGCGGGTGAGTTCGGCCAGGTCACCGTTGTGGAAGTGCGTCGCGCTGAAGGCCTCGGGCCTCCAGCCGTGCAGGTAGGACCTCAGTGGCGCCGGTGTGCTGAGAACGGCGACCGGTGCGACTCCCCGCTCCCGAAAGGCGTGCGCGTACTCGACAGCCTCGGAATAGGGATCGACCAGGACTACATGGCGTGGCATCTGTCTGCTTCCCTTCTACGATGTTCCCGCTGATTGCGTGATCAACTTCCCGTGGTCCTGGCCCTGGTCCGTCGCCTCGGCCGGACGCACTCCGGCCCAGGCAGCAGCGCCGGCGACCAGGCCCACCGCCCCGCAGCCGAGCCACAGGCCGTCCCCGAAGTGATTCCAGAGCATCACTCCGACGAACGGGCCGATCGAACTGCCGAGGCCGTACAGCGCGTTCGAGGCCCCCAGATAGCGTCCCCGCAGTTCCGGCGGGCCGGCCTGGGCGGGATAGGCGAAGAACAGCGACGGATATCCGATGATCTCGCCGAGAGACCACACCAGGGTGGCGATCACCAGGGCGGCCAGCCCCCAGGGCAGGGCGTAGAGGCTCATGCCGATACCGGTCAGCAGCACCCCGGTGATCACGGCTATCCGGATCGGCCAGCGCTGCACCACCTTGGCGACGAGGAGTTCACAGGCGATGACCAGAAGGCCGTTGATCGCGATCATCGCCGCATAGACCCCGATCCCCATACCGAGGTGCTTCACGGTCAGCGGCAGGGTCGAGATGTGCTGAATGTAGATCACCGAACTGACGAACATCGCCAGCAGGAACATCAGATACCGGCGGTCGGCCAGTACCGTCAGATAGGAGGCCTTGGGCGCCGCGACGGCACCGCCTCCGGCCCCGTCGTCCGCCTGCTGGCTGGTCTCCGGTTTCACGCGGTGCGGCAGTGTGGTGGCGGCGACCGTGGAGAAGATCACCACGGCCAGCGCCTCGCCCCAGAACAGGAAGTTCCAGGAGATGGTGACGAGCACCGCGCCCAGCAGGGGAGCGGCAGTTGTACCGAGGTTGATCGCCAACCGGCCCATCGCGAAGATCATGATGTGACGTTCGGGTGGAGTGAGGAGACTGATCATGCTGGTGGAGGCCGGCTGGTAGGCCATGCTGGCCGCGCCGCTGACCGCGATCACCACCAGAATCGCCCAATAGTTGTGCAGGTAAAGGACACAGGGGAGCAGCACGGCCGCGCCCAGCAGCGTGGAAACGATGGTCAGCCGCGGTCCGAGATTGTCCGACATCCAGCCCCCGACCAGGGTCCCGAACACGGATCCCGCGCCGTAGACACCGAGCGCCGCACCCGCCTGGGTGTCGGAGAAGCCGCGATGCGTCAGGTACAGCACCATGAAGACCTGGACGAAACCGCCCAGCCGATTGATCGTGGTGCCGACCAGCAGGGATTTCACCGCTCTTGGGGACTCGCGCCAGACCTGCCGCACCCCCGCGTGCTGTTTCCCGGCCCGGTCGGAGTCGGATGCCTTGGGCCCGCTGTCCTGTGCCATGCCCATCACTGTGCGGGGCGATCCGCGCCGGCAACAGTGACCGCACTGACGAGGAACATCGAATTCCTGCCACCGCCGCGCTCCGGGGCGCCCCGGTCCAAGTTCGCCCACAACGGGGCCAGGAACGGGACCAGGAACGACACCGGGAACGACAAGGCACCGCGCGGCAACAGCCCGGCGGGGCACCGGCGGTCCCGCACGGTGAGAACCCGGCCATAGGACTCCCGACCTATAGCGGGACCGGGGCCGACTGACTAGTGTGGCCCTCACCCAGTCGAATTTCGGATGAACAGCGTCACTAATTATCCCAAATTTTCCGAGATGTCCGAATGCTTTTCATTTCTACGCATTCCTTCTCGGTCAGATTCTGATTCTCTAAGTCCAGTCAAGGAAGACGGGGTGTCGGTCCGTGGAGTCTTTCGCTTGGGGCGGAGGAATTGCGCCGGAGCAGGAACGAATTATCAGCTGGCAGGCTCCACCGCTGAGGTTCGGAGTCGGCGCCACACGGGAGATCGGCTACGAATTACGCAAGGCCGGTATCAGGTCGGTGCTGTTGGTGACCGACCCCGTGCTGGCCGGTCTCGGACTGCCGGCCCGGGTGGCCAAGCAGATCGAGGAGGAGGGGATCTCGGTCGCGCTGTTCGACCGGGTCCAGGTGGAGCCCACCGACGAAAGCTGCGCCGAGGCGGCCCGTGAACTGGCCTCCCTCCAGGTGGACGGCTACGTCGGTCTCGGTGGCGGCAGTTCGATCGACACCGCCAAGATGCTGAACCTGCTGCTCAGTTACCCCGGCCGCCCGGTGCGCGACTATCTCAACCCCCCGATCGGCGCCGGTGCCGCGATTCCCGGACCGCTCAAGCCGCTGCTGGCGGTGCCCACCACGGCCGGCAGCGGCAGCGAGTGCACTGCCATGGTCGCCCTCGGCGTCACCGGCCTGAACGTGAAGACCGGGATCAGCGACCCTCGGCTGCTGCCCTCCCTGGCGCTGGTCGACCCGGCGAACACCCTGACGCTGCCCCCCGCGGTCACCGCCTCGTCGGGGTACGACGTCCTGACGCACGCCTGCGAGTCCTACACCGCCCGCGCCTACGACCGGCGCCCGCCGTACCCCACGCCGGCGGACCGTCCGCTGTACATCGGTGCCAATCCGATCAGCGACGTGTGGGCGGAGCAGGCGCTGGTGCTGGTCGGCCGTTACCTCAGGCGCGCCGTGCTCAACCCCGCGGACCTGGAGGCCCGCACCGGAATGAGCCGGGCGGCGAGCTTCGCCGGCATGGGATTCGGCAACGCCGGAACCCACATTCCGCACGCCTGCGCCTACCCCATAGCCGGGCTGGTCCGCGACTACCGTCCGGACGGATACCAGGTCGACCACGCCATGGTGCCGCACGGAGCCGCGGTCGTGTCCACCGCCGCCGCCGCCTTCGAGTTCACCTACCCGACCTCTCCCGAACGTCACCTGCGCGCGGCGGAGTTGCTCGGGGCGAACCTCGACGGCGTGACCGTGGCCAACGGTTCGGAGGTGCTTCCGGCCACGCTGCGGAGCATCGTGGCGGACACCTCGGGGCCCACCGGGCTGGGGGACTTCGGGTATTCCGCCAAGGATCTCCCCGGGCTCGTCGCCGGCGCGCTGAAACAACAGCGGCTGCTGGTGTGCTGTCCGCGTGAGGTCACCTCACGCGATCTCCAGAGGGTCATCGCCGCCTCGATGGCCGCCTGACACCGGAGCCTGACACCGAAGCGGTGCAGCCCCCGTCCCCCCACCAAGGAGCTGGACGCACCCGTGAGTGAAGCAGCGTTGCCGGAGCACCCGGCTGTCATCGCCGGGAAGAGGATCCCCGCGACTCGGTGGATCGACGTCATCGATCCCTCCAACGGCCGCCCCTTCGCCCGCGTCGCCCGGTGCGGCCCCGCTGAGGTCCAGGCAGCCGTGCGGGCGGCCCGAGACACCTACGAGAGCAACTGGCGCTTCGCGACGCCGACGGACCGCTCCCGGATCTGCCACCGCATCGCCGAGGCCCTGCGCGCCGAACGCAAGGAACTCGCCGCACTGGAGACGCTCGATACCGGAAAACCGCTCAGCCAGTCGCTGACGGACGCCGATGTCGCCGCCCGGTACTTCGAGTTCTACGCCAACGCCATTGAGGCGCACGGCGGGGAGACCATCCTGCAACGGCCGGACCGGCTCGCGTTCACACTGCGTGAACCCTACGGCGTCTGCGGACACATCATCCCGTGGAACTACCCGCTGCAGATCGCCGCCAGGACGCTGGCGCCGGCCCTCGCGGCCGGCAACTGCTGTGTCCTCAAACCGGCCGAGGACGCGCCGCTGACCTCGCTCCGGCTGGTCGACATCGCTCAGGACGCCGGACTCCCGCCGGGCGCCCTGAACGTCGTGCCCGGCTACGGAGCGGAAGCCGGCGCCGCGCTCGCCGCCCACCCGGACGTGGACCGCCTCGCCTTCACCGGTTCACGGGAGGTGGGCGAGGCCGTGATGACCGCGGCGGCGCGCAATATCGTGCCGGTCAGCCTGGAGCTCGGCGGCAAGTCACCGCACCTCGTGCTGCCCGACTTCGACGCCGCCCTGGCGGTGCCGCAGATCGTGGAGTCGATCACCGAGCACGCGGGGCAGAACTGCTCGGCCGGCAGCCGGCTGCTCGTCCACCGCTCCGTTCACGACGAACTGGTGGACGAACTCGCCATCAGGTTCCGCTCCCTGCGGATCGGGCCCGGGATCAGCGATCCCGACATGGGACCGCTGATCTCCGCGAAACAGCGCGCCCGGGTGCTCGGCTACCTGGCAGAGGGCCGACAGGAGGCCGTGCTCCGCACCGGCGGAGGGGTACCCGACGGGGAGGCGTACGCCGAGGGCTTCTACGTGGAGCCCACCATCCTCGATGACGTGTCCCCGGAACACCGCGTTTTCAACGAGGAGATCTTCGGCCCGGTCCTGTGCGTGACGGCTTTCGACTCGCTGGAGGAAGCCGTCAGGCTCGCGGAACACACCACCTACGGGCTGGCCGCCGGGATCTGGACCTCCGATGTCACCACCGCCCTCTGGCTCGCCCAACGGCTCCGGGTGGGCCAGGTGTTCGTCAACAACTACAGCGCGGCCGGTGGTGTCGAGCTGCCGTTCGGCGGCTACCGGCGCTCGGGCATCGGCGTGGAGAAAGGACTGGAGGCGCTGCGCGAATACACGCGATGCAAGACGGTGGCGGTACACGCGCGGCTGCGTTCCTGATCCGACGCCCCAACTCATCCACACCGACTCATCCACACCGTCCCGGTCCTCACGGAGAAATCCGGCCCCCTACGAAAGGCGCGTTCCAGTCCATTTACATCAGCCTTACTGGCGGAGGGAGTTCATCGGATGTCGCGTGTAGCGCGCGAGCCCGTCGCGGAGTTGACCACCCAGCCATGCTGTGAGTACTGCGGGGCGCCGACACCGGCCTCGGCGGCACTGACGGAAGCCTTCGCCGATGTGCACAAAGCGCTGGGCGAGGCGCAGGAGGCGCTTGAGGTCCAGGAGCAACTGATCGAACACCTACGGGCGACGCCGGAACCGCCTCCCTCCGAGGAGGTCCTCGCAGCCCGGGCCACACTTGACCTGCTGACGGACCGCGAGCGCCAGATCCTGGTGCTCGTCTCCCACGGGAATTCCAATCGCCGCGTCGCCAAGGCACTCGGAATTTCCGAAAAAACAGTCAAGAACCACTTGTCCGCAGTCTTCACCAAGGCCGGTGTATCCGACCGCACACAAGCCGTCGTACTGGGCATCCGTGGCGGGATCGTCTCCCTCGACGAACCCTTCGACGATGCCTTACCCACGCCCTTGAGCACGAGTCGCATGAGTATGCGTCAATGACTCACAATCGAGGGCCAATCCGACGATTCACCAGTACAGAGGGTACCAGAACGCCACGCATACTGCCACATTGGGTCCCATGCTGAAAAACGTGGTCGCGGTCTTGTTGCAGGACATCCATCCGTTCGAACTGGGTGTCATATGCGAAGTATTCGGAATCGACCGCCGGGAGGAGGGGCTGCCCTTCTACGACTTCACGCTCGTCGCCGCGGAGTCCGCCTCGGTGCGGGCGGTCCCGGGGTTCACCATCAGCACGCCCCACGGGCTCGACCGACTGGAGTACGCCGACCTCATCGCCATCCCGGTCGGTGACGACTTCCACACCAGGGACTTCCCACCCGCGCTCCTGGAGGCCCTGCGCCAGGCGGTCGCCCGCGGCGCCCGGGTGCTGAGCGTCTGCGTCGGCGCCTTCGTCCTGGGCGCCGCCGGACTGCTCGACGGGCGACGCTGCACCACGCACTGGCGGTACGCCGACGCACTCTCCGAGCGCTACCCCAAGGCCCAGGTCGAACCGGGGGTGCTCTACGTCGACGAGGACCCGATCCTCACCTCGGCCGGGACCTCCGCGGGCATCGATGCCTGCCTGCATCTGGTGCGCAAGCTCCAGGGGAGCGACGTCGCCAACGCCATAGCGCGGCGGATGGTGGTCCCCCCGCACCGGGAGGGCGGCCAGGCCCAGTACATCGAGCGGCCGGTCGCCCACTACGGCGAGGACGGCGTGCGCGAGGTGCTGGTCTGGGCCGAGGAGCACCTGGAACAGGAGATCAGCATCGAGCAGTTGTCGGCACGGGCGTGCATGTCGCCACGCACCTTCGCCCGCCACTTCCGGACCGAGACCGGGACCACTCCCTACCGCTGGCTGCTGGCCCAGCGGGTGCTCAGCGCCCAGCGGCTGCTGGAGAACACCGACGAGACGGTGGAGATGATCGCGGCCTGTTCCGGGTTCGGCAACGCGGCGGCCCTGCGCCACCAGTTCGTGCGCTCCCTCAACACCACGCCCAACGCGTACCGGCGCGCCTTCCGGGGCCGGTCGTCCGGCACAGACACACACTGAGCCCCGCGTGGGGACCGACAGGAGGCCGTGAATGCTGCGCATCGCGATAGTGGGAGCCACCGGAGCGGTGGGCCGGGAGTGCCTGGCTCTGCTCGACGGGGGAATCGTGCCGGTGGAACAGGTGGTGCCCGTGGGATCGGCGCGCAGCCTCGGCCGGGATCTGCGCGCCGAACTGGAGCTGTCGCTGCCCATGACGGAGCTGGTGACCCTCGACGGCCTGGACCCACGGGACCTGGATGTCGCCGTCTTCTCCGCGGGCGCGGAGGTGAGCACCCGGGAGGCGGAACGGCTGGCCTCGGCCGGGGTGCTGGTCGTGGACAACAGTTCCGCCTTCCGGATGCGGCCCGACGTCCCCCTCGCCGTACCGCAGGTCAACCCCGGTGTGCTCGATGACCGCCCGGGATCGAACCTGGTGGCCAACCCCAACTGCTCGACCATCCAACTGGTACGTGCCCTGAGCCCGTTGCACCAGTTGGCGGGGCTTGAGAGCGTCGTGGTGGCCACCTACCAGGCGGCGTCCGGCGGCGGGGTGCGTGGCCTGCGGGAACTGGCGGACGGGTCCAGGGCCGTGTTGGACGACCCCCGCTGGCAGGGCGCCCCCGGCGGGCGCTTCGGGCAGCCGCTGGCCTTCAACGTCGTTCCCGAGATAGGACTTCAGGACGAATCCGGGTTCACCCACGAGGAGCGCAAGCTCGTCCGCGAGCCACGCAGGATCCTCGGTCTGCCGGACCTGCGGGTGAGTGCCACCGCGGTGCGGGTGCCGGTCTTCGACTGCCACAGCGAGGCCGTGCACGTCCGGCTCCGCGAGCCGGTCACCACCGCGTCCGTCGAGGAGGCTCTGGCCGCGACCGCCGGGCTACGGGTCTACCGCCAGTCGCAGAACCCCTCGTACCCGATGCCCCGTACCGTCTTCGCCGGCCCCGAGGACCGGGCCCGGGTCCATGTCGGCCGGATCCGGGTCGATCCGGAGGACGACCGGGCGGCGGCGCTCTGGGTGGTCGCCGACAACCTCTGGGTGGGGGCGGCGCTCAACGCGCTGCAGATCGTGGAACTCGCCCTGAAGAACGGCTGGCTCGGATGACGGACCGCCGCAGGTCGGACCGCGGTCCGCTGGTGATGAAATTCGGCGGCTCCGCCTTCGCCGACCTCGACGGCTTCCACCGGGTCGCCCGGTACACGGTGCGCCGCGCCGCCGAGGAGAACCGCCCGCTGGTGGTCGTGGTGAGCGCGATGTCCGGGACGACGGGCAGGCTCCAGCAGATCCTGGACGCGGTGTCCGAGGACCCGCCGGAGCACGCCGCCGCGATGCTCCTGACCACCGGCGAGACGGTCAGCGTCGCCCTGCTGGCCGCCGCGCTCGACGCGCAGGGCGTCACCGCGTGCCCCCTCACGGCGGCGGGCACCGGGCTCCGCGCCGAGGGATCCGGCGACCGGGCGGGCCTCGCCCAAGCCAGCCCCCGGGCGCTGGCCCAGGCCCTGGAGGACTGTCCGATCGTGGTCGTCCCCGGCGGCCAGGCGGTGGACGCGGCCGGACGGACCGTCATGCTGGGCCGCAACAGTTCGGACCTGTCGGCAGTCGCGGCGGCCGCCGCGCTGGGCGCCGACACCTGCGAGCTGTTCTCCGACGTGCCCGGGGTGTGCACCGCCGACCCCTATCTGGTCCCGGAGGCCCGCACACTCCGCCAGGTCAGCTACGAGGGCGTGCGCCGGATGTCCCGGCACGGCGCCAAGGTCGTCCACGAGGGCGCCGTGGACTGGGCCGAGCGCGGGGGGGTGCGACTGCTGTGCCGCCCCTTCCCCTGGCGCGAGGACGCGGACGACGGGACCGCCGTGGGAACCGGCCCGGAGGCGGCCGCGGTCGTCGTGCACAAGGACAGCGACGTGTGGTGCTTCCGGTCCGAGCGGGACCGCCTGGCGGCGGGCGGACAGCTTCGGGCCGAGGGCCTGGCGGTCACGGAGTTCGACACGGCCGGAGAGGCATGTCTGACTGTGCCGAACGGCGTCCGGGGCACGGCCCGGCACCTGCGGACCGCGCGCCGTCTCCAGGACCTGTGCCTGGTCACCACCTTGTGGGCGGACGGCAGGACCGAACGCACCATGGTGCAGCGCGCCGAGGCCGCGGCCGAGGCCCGCCGGTGCCACGCGCTGCTGTACCCGGACCCCGGGGGCGCCCCGGGACCGGCCGTCCCTCCGCCGGCCAAGGCCCGCTCCCCGCACAGCGACGTGCTGCTCGGCCCGGCCCGACTGCTGCCCACCGAGTTCGGCCCGCCGAACTGACCCAGGACCGGACCCGTCCCGGCGGGATCAGCCGAAGCGGCCGTGGACGTAGTCGGCGGTGCGGGGGTCGGCCGGGTGCTCGAAGATCTGTGTGGTGGGCCCCGACTCGACGATGCGGCCCGGCTGCTCCTCCCCGGCCAGGAAGAACGCGCAGTGCTGGGAGACGCGGGCGGCCTGCTGCATGTTGTGCGTCACGATGACGATGGTGACCTGGCCGGCCAGCTCTCCGATGGTCTCCTCGATCCGACGCGTGGAGGTGGGGTCCAGGGCGGAGCAGGGCTCGTCCATCAGCAGCACGTCCGGGCTGACGGCGAGCGAGCGGGCGATGCACAGGCGCTGCTGCTGGCCGCCGGACAGGGCGCCGCCGGGCGTGCGCAGACGGCGCTGCACCTCGTTCCACAGCCCGGCCCGCTTCAGCGAGTTCTCGACCACCTCGTTCTTGTCCACCCCCTTGATCCCGGCGAGCTTCAGGCCGCTGGCGACGTTCTCGTAGATGGTCATCGCCGGGAACGGGTTGGGCTTCTGGAACACCATCCCGATCCGCTTGCGTACCTCGGCCGGGCGCACTCCGGGGTCGTAGATGTCGCCCGCGCCGAGCAGCACCTCGCCGGCGAGCGCGGCGCCGCGGACCATCTCGTGCATCCGGTTGAGGATCCTGAGATAGGTGGACTTGCCGCAGCCGGAGGGGCCGATCAGCGCGGTCACCCGGCCCGGCGCCATCGTCAGCGAGACCCGCTCAAGCACCTTGTGGTCGCCGAACCACGCCGAGACCGCCCGGGTCTCCAGCCCGGCCGGGCTGTCCCGGCGGACCGGCGCCGCGCCCTCCGGGTCCAGGTCGAGGCCGAGCGGTGCCGTCCCGTTCAAAGCGCTCATGTCCGCGCTCATGTCTGTGTCCTCCCGGTGGGGTTCGGCATCAGTAGAGGTTCGGTAGCAGCAGCGAGAGGTTCTCGTACACGGTCCAGACCAGGGCGAGCACCAGCGGCGCGGTGCACAGCACGGCCGCCCAGCGGGACCAGCGGTACGCGGCCAGCGTCCCGCCGAGGGAGACCAGCAGCAGCGCCTGGGCCCAGAGCACCAGCGGGAGCAGCGCCGCGGGGTTGCCCGCCAGCGGGAGTTCCTGTGCGCTGACGGCCGGCCACGCCGTGGGCGTCGGCTGCGGAGCGCTCCACAGGTCGGCGCTGACCTGGGCCCAGCCGGTCGGGTAGTTCGAGCTGTTACCGGTCTCCAGCAGCAGCCGGTTGGCGGTGGGATCGGGGGCCGGGTGCGCGCTGGTGCCGAAGGACTCGACGACGTACGTCGCGGTGCCCTGGCCCGTGGTCACGGTGATCCGGTCGCCGCGCCGCAGTTCCATCAGGTGGGCGAAGGGGCCGCCGTAGCTGACGTCGCGCCCGTAGAGCACGCTCACACCGTACTGACCGGGCAGCGGGGTGGCCCGCAGGTGTCCGGGACCGTGGGTGAGGTCCTCGGCGCTGGTGCCCTCGACCACCACCAGGTCGTGGACGCCGATCGCCGGGATGTTCAGGATGGCGACCGGCGCGCCCTCGGTGGTCGGCCCGGTCGGCGCGGTCGCCTGGGAGAGCCGACCCGCGAAGGTCTTGTACAGCACCGACTGGGCGCGCTGCTCGCTGAGGCTGGACAGGCCGTAGAGGTAGACGAAGAACCCCAGCATCAGGATGGAGATCAGGCTGATCGTCAGGCCGATGCCCTGCACGACGGGCCGTCGCCGGACCGGCTCGCGCGGGCGGACCGGAGGTCTCCAGGAGTTCCCGGACCCGGACCCGTGCTCGTGCTCGTGCTCGGGCCCGTGCTGGGGTTCCGGCTGGGGTTCGGACTCGGCTGTCGATTCGAGGAGTTCGGGTCGAGTCACCGCTCAGCCCCGCTTCCGGCGACGCTGGACCCATGCCCCGACCAGGACCGGCGCGCAGACCGCCGCCAGGATCTCCAGCACGGTGAGCGTGGCGAGCAGCGCCTCCTCACTGGGTCGGCTGGCGACCATCACCGGCTCGGCCGCGATGGACTGCGGGGAGCCGGAGTTCGACCCGGTGTCGACCTCCTGTCCGGTGTTCGGATCGAAACTCGCCTTCGCCGTGGGCCCGCCGGTCGCCGCGCCGTTCGCGGCGGCCGGGTTCGCCGCGTCGCCGTTGCCCGCGCCGCCCGCACCCGAGCCGGTCCCGGAGCCTGAGCCGGTCCCGGAGCCCGACCCGCCGCCCGCGTCCACGGCCACCGCCTTGCCGCCGGAGACCGTGCAGTCCAGCGGCGCGCTGACGTAGTCGCACGGACTGGGCTGCGGGGCGTCCGCGATCAGGTGGTTGACCCCGTTCGAGTACGTCGGGTTGTTGCAGCCCATCAGCTGGCTGAGGTCCGGGGTGGCAACGTGTCCCGGCAGGTGGTCGACCTGTTGGAACCCGCCGACCACCAGGTTCTTCGGCAGCGGCGAGTAGCCGAGGTTGCCGGCGCTCTGCTGGGCGCCGCAGAGCACGTAGTTGAGCCAGGTGCTCAGCGTGGTGCCCTTGGCCGTGGTCCAGGACGGCGGTGGCTGTTTGTTCCGGCCGCCGCCGACGTCGCGCGGGATGACCAGGTAGCTGTAGCTGGAGAGCGGATACGAGCGCGGGTCCTTGGACGTGTAGACGTTGTCGAGGTCCTGCATCAGGAAGTCGACGTCGTTCGGGTTCTCGTCGATCACGGCCGACTGGAGCGCGATCGCGACGTTCGACGCCGTCGGCAGCGTGTAGTAGCCGGCCGCGTTGAGCATCTTCACGGCCGGCAGGCCGTAGTCGAGCGCGTAGGCGTACTCGTCGTAGCCGATCGCGCCGTTGCTGATCGGGGAGGCCAGGAACGAGGCCATCTGGTCCGAGCCGTCCTTCTGCACGGAGCTGGCGAAGCCCGGGTAGAACTCGGTGGGCCCGCAGGAGGACTTGGGGCCGCCGTGCGCGGCGCAGAAGGAGTTCCACATCGACGGGTACTCCTTCGCCAGCCACCGGGTGAACATGTAGCTGGCGCCGGAGCCGTCGGAGCGGGTGACGACCGTGATCGGCTGGTCGGGCAGCTTGCTGCCGTAGTCGTGGGTGATCCTCGGGTCGTCCCAGTTGGTGATCGCGCCGGTGAAGATCTCGGCGATGGTCTGGCCGGACAGGCGCAGGTTCTTCACCTTCTGCCCGCCGACGGTCAGGTTGTAGACGAACGTGGTCCCACCGGCGACGATCGGGATGTACGAGTAGTTCCAGGTCGGTGTCTCCAGCCCGGCCCCGAAGGGGTCGCCCTGGGTGAGGAACGCGATGTCGGAGCCGCCGAAGTCGTTCTGGTCCTCGATGTACTTCTCCCGTCCTTCGGCGGAGCCGTCCCCGGTGTAGTTGATCTGGATGCCGTCCGGCGCCATGTCGCGGGCCCACTGCTGGATCGCCGGCTCGGCCCAGGAGGAGCCGTCCCCGTCGAGCGGGACGAAGCCCGAGGCCGAGGCGGAGGTCACCGGCAGGGCGGCGAGCGTGAACGCCGCGGCGATCACGGCGATGAACAGTCGGAGCCGGAGTCTAAGCGGACTCATTCGTCTCCCTTTCCAGGTCGGTGCTTTCCAGGTCGGTGGCGCTGAGGCCGGGGAGGTGAGCGGCGGGTCGCTCCGCGGTGTACGCGAGCCGGTCCCGGGCGACGCGGCGACGCTGACGGCGACTCAGCTCCCCCGGCGTCCGGCCGCCGAGCACCCGGGCGACCGTGAAGAGCACCAGGACCAGGGCGATCAGGACCAGCGCCGCGCCGAAGGCCCGGACCCGCTGCACGTCGGCCGGCTCGCGCACGGTCTCGTAGATGTAGAGCGGCAGGCTCGTCTGCCAGCCGGAGAACGGATTCGCGTTGACGTAGTCGGTGTATCCGGAGGTGAGCAGGACCGGTGCGGTCTCGCCGATCGCGCGCGCCATGCCCAGGACGACGGCCGTGGTCAGCCCGGACCGGGCGGTCGGCAGCACGATGCTCCAGATGGTGCGCCACTGGCTCGCGCCGAGCGCGTAGGA
>Ga0302311_10002487_pt1 | contig 20915 bp, 17 predicted proteins | sample III_Palsa_N1_3_FD_200449 | JGI IMG/M metagenome (GOLD analysis project Ga0302311, IMG submission 200449) | Peat permafrost microbial communities from Stordalen Mire near Abisko, Sweden - III_Palsa_N1_3 | ecosystem: Environmental > Terrestrial > Soil > Palsa > Peat permafrost | place: Sweden... | reverse complement strand
AGTTCGCTGGTCGCGTCGGCGGCTGCCTGTTCCGCCGGCGCCTCCGCGCTCGCCTCCTCCGCCGCTGCTTCGGCGACCACCTCCGCGGCGGCCGCCGGCTCGGCTGCGGCCGGCGGCGGGCTGGCGGGGGCAGGCCGGGCCGGCGCTGCGGCCGGCTTGAGGGTCGGCGCGCCCCAGAACCCGGCGAGCGGCGTGCCGGCCAGCGAAGCGAACCCGCCGAGCCGCACCTCCGGCCGCCCGCGCAGCGAGAGCAGCGGCATCACCCGGTAGCTGCCCACCTGCACCGCCTGCCGCTCGGTATACAGCCGCTCGGTGCAGGGCAGCGCGATCTGCTCGCCGTCGGTATCGGTGTAGACATAATACGGCATGTCGCCGACGGTCAGGATCGAGCCGAGTTGCATCTTGGCGCCCTGCTTCGCCCAGGTCTGCGCCAGCAGCAGCGCCGGCAGCAGCGCCGGATGGCCCCACAGCATCGCACCGAGCCCGCCCTGACGGGTGAACTCCTCGAACGCGAAGGCGTCGATCGGGTCGGTTTTCTTGCCGTACGGCATGCGCAGCAGGAAGCGCGGCGCGGCCAGCCCCAGATAGGCCGCCGCCGGCAGCGCCTGCAGCGCGGCGAAGGCCTCCTTGGTCAGCGGATGCTGGTCGTGCACCGGCAGCGCCAGCGGGTCCGGGCCGATGCCGGCGACGAACGGCGCGCGCGCCGCCGCGGCGATCTGTGCGACGCGGCCGAGCAGGTCGGCGTGCGGCGGCATCAATTCAAATGTGTACAGGCCGATCACCGCACCGAGCGGCCCCTGATGCGCATCCAGCGCCGGCTGCTCGACCAGCATGCCGTAGAGCCCGGTGTCCTCCAGCGCGTCCGTCGCCGCGAGATCGGCGGCCAGTTCCTCGGCCGAGACGTCGTACAGCACGATCTCCATGCGGGCATCGGTCTCGATGCGCCGCACCAGCATCTCGACGCCGCGCCACGTCGCCTCGGCGGCCTGGAAGTCTGGGTGGTGCAGCACCCGGCGCATCGCCGCCGACAGGGCCTCGTCCACCCGCGCGGTGAGTTGCTCCTGGCGGGCATCGCGCGCGGGCTGGATGAACGGGCCGACCAGCCGGCGCATCAGGTCGTCGACCGAGGCGTCCTCGGCATCGCCTTGCACGGCGCGCCCAGTCAGCCGAGCAAAGTCAGAGAGCCGCCGGTCGGTGGCGACCGCGGCACCGCGGGCGCGGCGCGGCGGCGGCGGCAACGGCGCCTCCCCGCCCCAGGACAGCACCTGTTTCGCCGCCCGGTCGAAGCCGGCGCGGCTGCCGAGGTTGCGGCGCACGGTCAGCAACTGCTCGAACAGCTCCAGCTTCTCGACGAGCTGGTCCGGATGGAAGTCGTCCATGCTGCCGATCGGCACCGTGACCGTGCTGTCCGCCTCGGCCAGCGGCAATGCGAGCGACAGGTTCTGCCGGGCGATGACGTCGTCGAGCGTATCGACATCGACCTTGATCGGCTTGCGCTTCGCGAGCGCGGCGCCGGTTTCCAGCTTGCCGGCATTGGCGCGGCCGGAGAAATCGCCGAGCAGCGCCAGGCGGAATTTCGTGGTCGGCGTGGCGGCGCGCTGGGCGCGGCCGAGTTGGCCGAAACTGACCTCGTACTGCATACGGACGCTCCCGAGCGGATGACCAGACCATACCATTCTGGCGCCGGGCAGGCGATTCGGCACGGTGCCACCCGCCATGGCGGTGATGTCCCCATCTGTACATGTTCATCCCCTGACATGGGTAAGAGAACATGTACATGTCGTCTTGATCCTTCCCGTACATGATGATATGTCGGCATCTGTGATTCTGTCATCTTGCCGTTGTGTCAACACGCTGACCTGTAAACCTGACCAGGAGACGTCATGGCCACCATCGCCATTGCCAGCGCCAAGGGCGGCTGCGGCAAGACCACGCTTGCGATCCTGCTCGCCGCGGAGCTGGCGCTGGACGGCTATCGGGTCGCCCTGCTCGACAGCGACCTGAACCAGCACGCCTCCGCCTTCGGCGCCAAGGCGCGCATCCCGGGGCTGACGATCGTCGCCGACATCACCGAGGCCAACGTGCTCGCAGCCCTGCGCGAGGGCGAGGCGCAGCAGGACGTGGTCGTCATCGACCTGCCGGGGGGGTCGTCGACGCTGGCGCTGAAGGCACTGCAGCGCTCGCAGTTCGTGCTGGTGCCGGCGCAGGCCTCGCTGCCCGATGCCCGCGATGCGCTGAAAACCATCGCCCAGGTCGACGACGCGCAGGACCTCGCCCGCAGCCCGATCGCGCGCGCCATCGTCTGGACCCGGCTGCTGCCCGGCTTCGAGAGCCGCGCCGCCCGCCATGTCCGCCAGACCGTGGAGGGCAGGGGGCTCACCGTGCTCGAGGCGGCACTGATGGAGCGCGCGGCGTTCCGCGAGATGCATATCAGCGGCGAGGTGCCGCGCCAGGCCGACCCGCGCGGCGCGCCCGCCGGCAACGTCAGCGCGCTCGCCCGCGAAGTGCTCGACCGGCTCGCCGTGCTGTCGGTGGCGGCCTGATGCGCCAGAAACCGGCACTGCCGCCGATCGACGCCGATCTGGCCGGCGCGCCGCGCCCGCGCCTGGACCTGCGGGCGCTCAAGCCGCGCGAGCCGCTCGCCGACGCGGAAGTCGAGGCCAATTCCCGCGCCCTCGGCGCCCGCTGGGGCGCGTCCACCAGCCTCGAGCCGCCGCCGGCGCCTGCTGTCCCGTTCGCCAGCCTGCGGCTCGAGGTGCCGGCCTATCTGGACCAGGCGCTGACCTTGAAGGCGGCGGAGCAGCGGGTGACCAAGGCGTTCCTGGTGATGAGCGCGCTGGCGCAGGCCGGCTATCCGGTCGAACCCGCCGACCTGGTGCCGGACCGCCGCAAGACCCGCGGGCGAGGCCCGTGACTCCTTACATGTTATCATGTTCATGATGACATGTACCTCGGGAGTTTGGACTCTACTGACGCAAGGCGGGCCACGGCGACGCAAGGCGGGCCACGGCGACGCAAATCGCCGGTCCGAGTCGCGCATCCGGCCGGCCTTTGCCGCCGCTGTGGATAAGATTCCCGCCGTCCAGGGTTATCCACAGCGGGTTGAAATATCCCCAGGACTCTACTGACGCGACTTTGGACTCTACCGACGCGACTCCGGGTTATCCCCAGGACTCTACTGACGACTCTAATAGTAGCTGCTATTAGCCTTCAAATAGCGTGCGTCAGTAGAGTCCAACTTGCGTTCGGCTCCCGACATGAGGCCCTATGCGGCGCATGGGTGAAGTGCATCAGCTGATCCAGCGGCATGGCCTCAGTGGTGCCCGCGCCATGGCAACCACGCGCATGGAACGGCAGGCCGTCGATGCCGCCGCGACGATCCTGGCCGAGGAGGAAAGCCGGCTCGGGATCACCCATGCCGGTTTCGCCATGACCTCGCTGCCGCACAAGCGCATCGACGACGCGGTCTGGAAGCGCGACGGCAACCGGACGACGCTGCTGGTGGAATCCGGCCGCGACCGCGAGGGCCAGATCATCGGCGTGCCGTATGGCTCGCTGGCCCGGCTGATCCTGCTGTATCTGCAGACCGAAGCGATCCGCACCCATTCGCCCGAGGTCGAGCTCGGCCGCTCGATGAATTCCTGGATGGGACGCATGGGCCTGCGGTCCGGCGGACGCACCTATCAGCTCGTGAGCGAACAGGCGCGGCGAATTTCGGCCTGCCGGCTGACCTTCTTCACCGAACACCGCAGCGGCGCCGAGCGGCGGCAGAACGGCGCCTTCGTGCAGGACGCGATCTCGCTGGCCGGGCTTGCCGACAGCAACCAGCCGAGCCTGTGGCAGGATCGCGTGCGACTGGACGACGGCTTCTGGCGTTCGCTGCGCGATCATCCAGTGCCGGTGCGGGAGGAAGCGCTGCGCGCCATCGGTACCCGCAGCCTCGCGATCGACATCTATGTCTGGCTTGCCTACCGCCTGCATGCGCTGGCCCGGCCGACCCCGGTCGGCTGGCCGGCAATCCATGGCCAGTTCGGCGCCGGCTTTCGCCTGCTGCGCCAGATCAAGCCGACGTTTCTGGAGTCGCTCAACCTCGCCCTCGCCGTCTATCCGGAAGCCCGCGTCGACGTCGACAAGGACGGCATCGTGCTGCACCCGTCGGCACCCGCCGTCCCGAAACTGGAAGCGCAGCGACTCGGGCTCGGCTGACCGGTTTGGACTCTACTGACGCGCTCCGGTTGGCAGTCCGGCTTGACAATTTCCGTCAACCGCGTCGTGCGAGCGTCCGCGCAATCGCCTAACGATGTTGACGGGGGCACCACCACCGCCCATGCTGTCTGGCACCCAGACGCCGGATCATTACGCACGGCTGTCGGGATCGGGCTTCGCCAATCCGCCGACAACGCAGGGTGCGTTGTTGCTGGACATTTGCATCGGCCTGCGCGACTGTTTTCGCGCGGGGAGAGTGCGCGGCGGAATGTCGATGGCGTTGAGACGTGGTTTCATCCATGCACTGGACATGCTTCTGACGCAGGAGCGCGCATCCGCGTCGGCTGGCTGGTGTCCCTGAGATGCCGCCGTTCGACCTGACGGGCTGGCTCGCGGCTGTCGACGACACGGCGCCCTCTGGACCCAACCTGGAATTCGACGCCGATTTCGGCGCGCTGGAGCGGGCAGCACAGGGCGAGCCGGAGCGGCAGGCCGGCGACACGCTGATCGCGGCCAAGGAACCCGAGTGGAAAGCCGTCGAGGCGCAGGCATCCGCGCTGATGGAACGCACGCGCGACCTGCGGGTGCTTGGACATCTTGCGGTCGCCCGGCTGCATCTGGCCGGGTTGCCGGCGTATGCCGACATGCTTGGCCTCGTTCACGAATTGCTCGAGACGCGCTGGGACGACGTGCATCCCCAGCTCGACCCGGAAGACGACAACGATCCGACGCTGCGCGCCACCTCGCTGCTGCGGCTGGCCGATCCCGCACTTGTCCTGCGTTACCTGCGCGATACGCCGCTGGCCCGCTCGCCGCGGCTCGGGCGGTTTTCCTGGCGCGATATCTCGGTGGCAATCGGCGCGATCAAGGACGACTCCCGGCCCGAAAAGCCGACCGAGGCCCAGGTCCGCTCGGCCTTCCAGGACACCGACCCGGCCTACCCGATGGCCCTGCGCGCCGCCGCGATGGCGGCCAGCGCCGCCGCGACGGCAATCCCGCAGTCGTTCGACGCCAAGGCCGGCATCGGCACTGGCCCGAACTTCACTGATCTCAGCAAGCTGCTCAGCGAAATCACCCGCTTCATCGATCGCTTCGCCGTCGTCCCGGCAGCGGCCGGGGATGCGGAGCCGGAGGCCGCGGATGTCGACGCCGGTGCGACGGTGCCAACGCCAGCCACCGCCGGGCAGCGGTCATCTTCGGTGGTGACCGCATCGGCGCTGACCGAGATCTCCAACCGCACGGACGCGTTGCGGCTGCTCGACCTCGCATGCCAATACTATCGGCGTTACGAACCCTCCAGCCCGCTGCCGCTGCTGATCGAACGCGCGCAGCGACTGGCCGAAAAGAACTTTCTGGAAATCCTGCGCGATCTCGCTCCGGACGGGGTCATGCAGGCGCAGAACATCGTCAGCGGCCGCGATGAGTGACCAGGGTCACACGCCCGACGGCCGGCATCGTGCCAGACTTCATGTCAACAGCCAGGGACAATAGGGGCGCATCGTGGCCAAAGCGAACAGTCAGAAGTTCATCGCCCGCAACCGGGCGCCGCGTGTCCAGATCGAGTACGATGTCGAGACCTACGGCTCCGAGAAGAAGGTCCAGTTGCCGTTCGTGGTCGGCGTCATGGCCGACCTGTCCGGCAAGCCGGCCGATGCGCTGCCGCCGCCGGCCGACCGCAAGTTCCTGGAAATCGACGTCGACAACTTCGACGACCGGCTGAAGGCAATGAAGCCGCGGGTCGCCTTCATGGTGCCGAACACGCTGACCGGCGAGGGCAACCTGGCGGTTGACCTGACGTTCGAGAGCATGGACGACTTCTCGCCCGGCGCCGTGGCGCGCAAGGTCGAAGGCTTGAACAAGCTGCTCGAGGCGCGCACGCAACTGTCCAACCTGCTGACCTACATGGACGGCAAGGGCGGCGCCGAGGAACTGATCGCCAAGGTGCTGAACGACCCGGCGTTGCTGCAGACGCTGGCGGTCGCCCCCAACCCGGCCGCGGCTGACAAGCCGGCCGACGGGGAGGGCTGAGCCATGTCCGGAACCCAGACCGATCCGCAGGGCGCCGCGGTTGCGACACAGACCGAGGGCTTTGGCGACTTCGCGGCACTGCTCACGAAGGAATTCAAGCCGAAGACCGATCGCGCGCGCGAAGCGGTGGAATCGGCGGTCCAGACGCTGGCGCAGCAGGCGCTGTCGCACACGACCCTGGTCTCCACCGACGCGCTGCGCAGCATCGAGGCGATCATCGCCGCGATCGACCGGAAACTGACCGAGCAGGTCAACCTGATCATCCACACCGAGGAATTCCAGCAACTGGAATCCGCGTGGCGTGGCCTGCACTATCTGGTCAACAACACCGAAACCGACGAGATGCTGAAGATCCGCGTCTTCAACATTTCGAAGAAGGAACTCGGCAAGACCCTCAAGAAGTTCCGCGGCACCGCCTGGGACCAGAGCCCGATCTTCAAGAAGGTCTATGAGGAGGAATACGGCCAGTTCGGCGGCGCCCCGTATGGCGTGCTGGTCGGCGACTATTATTTCGACCACGGCCCGCAGGATACCCAGCTGCTCGGCGACATGGCCCAGATTGCCGCCGGCGCGCATGCGCCGTTCCTCACCGCGGCGGCGCCGACGGTGATGCAGATGGACAGCTGGTCGGAACTGACCAATCCGCGCGACCTGACCAAGATTTTCCAGACGCCGGAATACGCCGCCTGGCGTTCGCTGCGGGAGAGCGAGGATTCGCGCTATCTCGGCCTCTGCATGCCGCGTTTTCTCTCCCGCCTGCCATATGGCGAGAAAACCGAGCCGGTGGAGGAGTTCCACTTCGAGGAAGACACCAACGGCGCGGAGAATCGCGACTTCTGCTGGACCAATGCGGCCTATGCGATGGCGACCAACATCACCCGCGCGTTCAAGCTGTATGGCTGGACCACGCGGATCCGCGGCATCGAGAGCGGCGGCGCGCTGGAAGGGCTGCCGGCGTACAGCTTCCCGACCGACGACGGCGGCGTGGACATGACCTGCCCGACCGAGATCGCCATCTCGGACCGGCGCGAGGCGGAACTGGCGAAGAACGGCTTCATGCCGCTGATCCACAAGAAGAACTCGGACTTCGCCGCGTTCATCGGCGCGCAGTCGCTGCAGAAGCCGCAGGAATACGACGATCCCGGCGCGACCGCCAACGCCAACCTGTCGGCGCGGCTGCCGTACCTGTTCGCCACCTGCCGTTTTGCCCATTACCTGAAATGCATGGTGCGCGACAAGGTCGGCGCGACTCTGAACAAGGAACAGCTGCAGGGTTGGCTGCAGAGTTGGCTGCTGCGCTACGTCGACGGTTCGCCCAGCACGTCCAACGAAGAGTGGAAGGCGTCGCATCCGTTGACGGACGCCTCTGTGGTCATTGAAGAAGACGAGTCGAATCCAGGTTACTACAGCTCGAAGTTTTATCTCAAGCCGCACTACCAGCTCGAGGGCCTCACCGTATCGCTCCGGCTGGTTTCACGTATGCCGAAGTAGGTTATTGAGTTAACCGCAACCGCCAACGCGAATAGCAACAGGAGAACACCATGGCTATCGACTCCTATATGTCGTTCCTGCAATCGGATGGTTCAACATACCTCCAGGGAGAGTCGCAGGTACAAATCACCGCCGATTCTCCGCTGGGTACCGATATCAAGGTGGGGTACGTTTTCGAAATCGACGATTTCAGCTTCGATGTCGAGCAGGTGCTGAACATCGGCAGCCAGAGTTCGGGCGCCGGCGCCGGCAAGATCACGTTCAACCCGTACCAGATCACCCGCAAGACCGATCGCGCCTCGCCGATCCTGTTCCAGATGTGCTGCTCCGGGATGCACTTCCAGCAGGTCAGCCTGTTTCTGCGCCGTGCGGGCGGTGCAACGACGGGCGCGACCATCGCCAGCGGCACCACGTTCCTGCGCTTCGACTTTGCGCTGGTGGCGGTGGCGACGATCTCCTGGAGCGGCGCGGACGGCGACGAGGCCTGCAAGGAGGAAGTGACCTTCCAGTACGGCGCGCTGCAGATCCGCTATCAGCAGCAGGATGTCACCGGCCTGGCCAAGGGCGGCCCGATCCCGGGTTCGTGGAACCGCGTCAACAACGTCGGCGCCTATCCCCCGAACGGCAAGCTCATCGCAACCTGAGAGACAAGGTGCCACGGGACGACCGGTGAGCGACGCGCGCGAGACGCTGCGGTCGGGAGATGCGCGCGCGGCGCTGGAGCAACTGAAGCAGGACGTGCGCAAGGCGCCGCGCGATGCGCGCCTGCGCGTCTTCCTGTTCCAGTTGTTCTGCATCTTCGGCGAATGGGAGCGGGCGGTGACGCAACTGACCGTCGCCGCCCAGCTCGATCCGTCGACGGTGCCGATGGCGCAAGCCTACCGGACCGCGATCCGCTGCGAGGTGATGCGCACGAAGGTGTTCGCCGGCACGCGCTCGCCGACCATCTTCGGCCAGCCCGAGCCGTGGATGTCGTTGCTGGTCGAAGCCGTCCGCGTGCTCGCCACCGGCCAGGAGAGCGAGGCCGCCGGGCTGCGCGACGCCGCCTTCGAGCAGGCGCCCGCAGTGCCCGGCAGCATCGACGGCACGGCGTTCGAATGGATCGCCGATGCCGACCCGCGCCTCGGCCCGGTGCTGGAGGCGATGATCGACGGCAAATACTACTGGGTGCCGTTCCACCGGCTGCATTTGCTGGAGATCGAGCCGCCGGCCGACCTGCGCGATCAGGTCTGGCTGCCGGCGCGCTTCGTCTGGACCAACGGTGGCGAAGCGTTCGGCTTCCTGCCGACGCGCTATCCCGGTTCGGAGGCTGGCGCCGACCCGGCGCTGGCGCTGTCCGGCCGGACCGAGTGGCGCGAGCAGGGAAGCTGGTATCTCGGCCTCGGCCAGCGGATGCTGGCAACCGATACCGGCGAGTTCGCGCTGATGGATGTGCGGCGGATCGACCTGGCCGCCCTGACCGAACCGGCCGCGCCGCACGTCGCCGAGGCCTGAACATGCGCGGAGCCGTGAGCCATGGCTGAAAACATCAGCCGCGAACGGCTGCAGCCGTCGCTGCTCGACCGGCTGACGGACCATGCGCCGGAGACCGGCCGCGAGACGTTCGAGCAGCAGACGCTCGGCCTGCTGCAGCTCCGCCAGGCGGTGCTGCGCGACCTCGCCTGGCTGCTCAACACCACCAACATGGCCGCCACCGAAGACCTGACGGCGACGCCGCTGGCGATGAAATCGACGATCAATTTCGGCGTCCCCGGCCTGGCCGGCAACATCGGCACCGCGAACCGGCTCGGCGCGATCGAAGCCGGCATCGCCGATGCCATCCGTGCGTTCGAACCGCGCATCCGCGCCGACACGCTGAAGGTGCGGCTGCGGCCGTCCGGCGACGACAAGCCGACGCCGTCGCTGGTCTTCGAGATCCGCGGCGAGTTGTGGGCGCAGCCGGTGCCGCAGCAACTGTTCCTGGAAACCTCGATCGAACTGGAAACGCGGATGGCGGTGATCACCGACGTCCGCGGCGGCACACGATGAGGACGCCCTTGCCGATCCGGACCCGCGGCTGATGGACCCGCGGCTGCTGCGGCTGTACGAGGCCGAACTGGCCTATATCCGCGAAGTGGGCGGCGAGTTCGCCCGCGAGTTCCCCAAGATCGCCGCCCGCCTCAGCCTCGGCAGCCTGGAAGTGGCGGACCCGTATGTCGAGCGGCTGCTGGAGGGCTTCGCGCTGCTGACCGCCCGCGTCCAGCTCAAGATGGAAGCGGAATTCCCGACCTTCACCCAGTCGCTGCTGCAGATGGTCTATCCGCACTATCTGGGGCCGACGCCGGCGATGGCGGTGGTGCAGTTCCGTCCGGAGCAGACGCTGCGCGGCCTGCCGAACGGCGTGGTGCTGCCGGCAGGCACGGAGTTGCGCAGCCTGCTCGGCACCGAAGACCAGACCAACTGCGAATTCCGCACCGCGCATGAGGTGCAGTTGCTGCCGATCGAATTGGCCGAGGCCAGCTACATCGCCTCGCCCGCCGCCGTCGCGGCGCTCGGCCTGCCTGAGCAGCGCGGGGTGAAGGCGGCGATCCGGCTGCGGCTGCGCGCCACCGGCGAGGCGCCGTTCGGCAAGATCGCGCTCGAACGCCTGCCGCTGTTTCTGGCCGGCCCCGAGGGCGCGCGGGTGCGGCTGTACGAGCAACTGGTCGCCAACCTCGCCGCGGTCTACGTGCGGCCGACCGAGCGGCCGCTGCCCTGGCAGGAACGGCTGCCGGAGGGCTCGATCCGCCCGCTCGGCTTCGCCCCGGAACAGGCGCTGCTGCCGCGCACCGCGCAATCCTTCGACGGCTACCGGTTGCTGCAGGAATACTACGCCATGCCGGAGCGGTTCCTGTTCGTCGAACTCGGCGGGCTGGAGCGCGCGGTGCAGCGCTGCACCGGCAAGGAACTCGAGGTGGTGCTGCTGCTGACGCGCAGCGAGCCGGTGCTGGCGACGACCTTCGCCGCCGACCAGTTCGCGCTGTTCGCGACCCCGGCGATCAACCTGTTTCCCAAGCGCAGCGACCGCATCAACCTCTCCGAGCGCGAGGCCGAGCACCACGTAGTGCCGGACCGGATGCGCCCGCTCGACTTCGAGGTGTTCAGCGTGGCCGGGGTGGAGGGCTATGCCGCCGACGGCAGTGCGCCGCAGCCGTTCCTGCCGTTCTACACGGCCAACGATCTCAGCCGTAACCCGGAGCATCGCGCCTACTACATCCTGCAGCGCCGGCCGCGCCAGCTCTCCAGCCAGTCGCGCCAGCGCGGGCCGCGCTCCAGCTATCTGGGCCATGAGGTCTACATCTCGCTGGTCGACGCCGAGCAGGCACCGGTCAGGCACAGCCTGCGCCAGCTCGGCCTCGACCTGCTCTGCACCAACCGCGACCTGCCGCTGTCGATGCCGGTGGGCAAGCAGCACACCGACTTCACGATCGCGATCAGCGCGCCGGTCGCCGCGGTGCGCTGCCTGATCGGCCCGGTCAACCCGCGCCCCTGCCGCAGCGACGGCGAATATGCGTGGCGCTTCATCAGCCATCTGGGGCTGAATTATCTGAGCCTGGTCGATTCCGACGAATTGCAGGGGGCAGCGGCGCTGCGCGAGTTGCTGCGGCTCTATGTCCCGTCGAGCACCTCGATCGCCGCCCGCCAACTGGAGGGGCTCGGCTCGATCACCTCGCACCCGATCATCCGGCGCATTCCCGGTGCCGGCCCGGTTGCCGCCGGCCGCGGGCTCGAGATCACGCTGACGATCGACGAGGCAGCGTTCGGCGGCTCCGGCGGCATCCTGCTGGGCGCCGTGCTGGACCGTTTCCTGGCCAAATACGTCTCGATCAACGCCTTCACCGAGACGGTGCTGCGGAACCCCGAGCGCGGCGAGGTCATGCGCTGGCCGCTGCGCATCGGCCAGCGAGCGGTGCTGTGACCGACCTGCCGGCGGACGTTCAGGAGCCGCCGCCAGCGCCGGCGGCTCCGGTCGCGCCCCCCTTGGTCGCCCCGCCTGTGTCGGACCTGCTGGCGGACCTAGCCGCAGCGCCCTGGTCGTGGAGTTTCTATCAGGCGCTGCGGCAGCTGGAGGCGCGCTATCGCGACCGGCCCCGCTTCGGCCGCAGCACCAAGCCGGTGCAGGACGCCGTGCGACTGGGGCAGGAGCCCGCGGTGGTATTTGCCCCCGCCACGATTGCGGCCTGGACTGCGGGGGAGGGGGGGCGGCCGGACCGGCTGCTGGTGCATTTCTTCGGCCTGTTCGGCCCGGACGGGGCGCTGCCGCTGCACCTGACCGAATACGCGCGCGACCGCCGTCGCAATTTCCGCGATCCGACGTTCCAGCGCTTCGCCGACATCTTCCACCATCGCGCGCTGTCGCTGTTCTATCGCGCCTGGGCCAACTCGCGCCCGACCGTCAGCTTCGACCGGCCGGAGCAGGATCGGTTCGCCCTCTACGTCGGCGCGCTGATGGGGCTCGGCACGGAGTTCGTGCGTCATCGCGACGCGATGCCGGATCTGACCAAGCTGCACTTCGTCGGCCATCTGTCCGGCCAGACGCGCCACGCCGAGGGGCTGGCGGCCATTCTGTCGTCGTTCTTCCGCATGCCGGTGCGCATCGAGAGCTTCATCGGCGCCTGGCTGGTGCTGGAGCCGCGCGACCGCACGGCAGTCGGGGAGTCGCCGCGCACGGCGAGCCTCGGCCGCACCGCGGTGCTCGGCGGGCGGGTCTGGAGCCGGCAGCACAAGTTCCGCGTCGTGTTCGGCCCGCTGAGCCTGCCCGAGTATCTGCGCCTGCTGCCGGGTGGCCCCAGTTTCCATCGGTTGATCCCGGTGGTGCGCAACTATGTCGGCGACGCGCTGATCTGGGACGTCAACCTGATCCTGAAGGCCGACGAGGTGCCGCCCATCCAGCTCGGCCGGCAGGGCCGGGTGGGCTGGACCACGTGGCTGATGCCGCGGCGCACGCCCACGGACGCTGCGGACTTGTTTCTGGATGCGAGCGCCGACAGCATGGCCCGCGCGGTCGACGCCAAGCTGTCCCGCGGGCACAGTCCGGCGACCCAAGCGGAGCCAATGAGATGAGCGAAATAAGCCGCGCCTCCCTGTTCGGTAAGCTCAACCCCCTGGCCTACAAGGCCATCGAGGGTGCGACCGTGTTCTGCAAGCTGCGGGGCAACCCGTATGTCGAGCTGGTGCACTGGATCCACCAGATCCTGCAAACCCAGGACTCCGACCTGCACCGCATCGCCCGGCATTTTTCGCTCGACGCGTCGCGGCTCGCCGCCGACATGACCGCGGCGCTGGACCGGCTGCCGCGCGGCGCCAGCTCGATTTCCGATTTCTCTCCCAACATCGAGGAAGCCGTCGAGCGCGCCTGGGTTTTCTCCACGCTGATGTTCGGGGAAGCGCAGGTGCGTACCGGGCACCTGCTGTACGGGGCATTGCGCACGAGCACGCTGCGCAACGCGTTGTATGCGATCAGCCGGCAGTTCGAGGCAGTGAAGGCCGAGGCGCTCGGCGACGATTTTGCGCGCATCCTCGCCGGCTCGCCGGAAACGGCGCTGGCGGCGACCGACGGCAGCGGCACGCCGGGCGAGGCGAGCGGCGCCGTCGCCCCGGCGGCGATGGGCAAGCAGGAGGCGCTGCAGAAATTTTCCGTCGACCTGACCGAGCGCGCGCGGGAGGGGAAAATCGACCCGATCGTCGGCCGCGACCAGGAAATCCGCCAGGTCGTCGACGTGCTGATGCGCCGCCGGCAGAACAATCCGATTCTGACGGGCGAGGCGGGCGTCGGCAAGACGGCGGTGGTCGAGGGTTTTGCATTGCGCATCGTTGCCGGCGACGTGCCGCCGGCGCTCAAGGAGGTCACGTTGCGCGTGCTCGATGTCGGCCTGTTGCAGGCCGGCGCCAGCATGAAGGGCGAGTTCGAGAACCGGCTGCGGCAGGTGATCGAGGAAGTGCAGTCCTCGGCCAAGCCGATCATCCTGTTCATCGACGAGGCGCACACGCTGATCGGCGCGGGCGGCGCCGCCGGCACCGGCGACGCGGCGAACCTGCTGAAGCCGGCGCTGGCGCGCGGCACGCTGCGCACCATCGCCGCCACCACCTTCGCCGAGTACAAAAAATACTTCGAGAAGGACCCGGCGCTGACGCGGCGCTTCCAGGTCGTGCAGGTCGACGAGCCGGACGAGACAAAGGCCATTTTGATGCTGCGCGGCACCGCCTCGCCGCTGGAAAAGCACCATCGCGTCGCCATCCTCGACGAAGCGATCGAGGCGGCGGTGCGGCTCTCGCACCGCTACATCCCGGCGCGGCAGTTGCCCGACAAGGCGGTGAGCCTGCTCGACACCGCGGCGGCGCGCGTCGCCGTCAGCCAGCACGCGGTGCCGCCGCCGGTCGACGATTGCCGACGTCGCATCCAGGCGCTGGAGACCGAGCTCGCGATCATCGCGCGCGAGAGCGCCATCGGCATCGACGCGACATCCCGCGAGGCGTCGGCCAGTGCTGCTGTGGTGGAGGAACGGGAGCGCCTCACCGGTCTGGAGGCGCGCTGGGAGACGGAAAAGGCGCTGGTCGATCGCGTGCTGGCGCTGCGGGCGCAGTTGCGCGAGGGCGCGGCGCCGGTGGAAGGCGGGGCGGGGCCGCCGGCCGACCGGGCCGCGCTGCTCGACGAACTGAAGACGCTGCAAGCCGAGCTTGCCACGCACCAGGGCGAGACGCCGCTGATCCTGCCGAGCGTGGACGAGCAGGCGGTGGCGACCGTGGTCGAGGACTGGACCGGCATTCCGGTCGGCCGCATGGTCAAGAACGAGGTGCAGGCGGTGTTGGCCCTTGCCGACACGCTCGGCAAGCGGGTGATCGGCCAGGACCACGCCTTGCAGGCGATCGCCAAGCGGGTGCAGACGGCGCGCGCCGGGCTCGACAACCCGAACAAGCCGATCGGCGTGTTCATGCTGTGCGGGCCCTCCGGCGTCGGCAAGACCGAGACGGCGCTGGCGCTGGCGGAAAGCCTGTACGGCGGCGAGCAGAACCTGATCACCATCAACATGAGCGAGTTCCAGGAGGCGCATACCGTCTCCACGCTGAAGGGCGCGCCGCCCGGCTATGTCGGCTACGGCGAGGGCGGCGTGCTGACCGAAGCCGTCCGCAGAAAGCCGTACTCTGTCGTGCTGCTCGACGAGGTCGAGAAGGCGCATTCGGACGTGCACGAAATCTTCTTCCAGGTGTTCGACAAGGGCATCATGGAGGACGGCGAAGGCCGGCTGATCGACTTCAAGAACACGCTGATCATTCTCACATCGAACGCCGGCACCGACCTGATCATGTCGCTGTGCCGCGACCCGGAACTGATCCCCGAACCCGACGAAGTGGCAAAGGCGCTGCGGGAGCCACTGCTGAAAGTGTTTCCGCCGGCGCTGCTCGGGCGGCTGCTGGTGATCCCGTACTACCCGCTCAGCGACGCGATGATGGGCGACATCATCCGGCTGCAACTGCGCCGCATCGCCACGCGGATCGGCGAGCATCACAAGGTGCCATTCAGCTACGACGATGCCGTGGTCACGTTGATCGGGAGCCGCTGCACCGAGCCCGAGAGCGGCGGCCGCATGATCGACGCGATCCTGACCAACACGATGCTGCCGGCGATCAGCGGCGCGTTCCTCACACGGCTGCTGGAAGGCGGGCAGATCGCGCGGGTACATGTCGGCGTCGCCGACGGGGAATTCACCTACGCCTTCGAATGACGCGGGCGCCCCGCCGATCATTGTCGAGACCTGGCGGGGCCGCGTAGGCTCCGCCGGGACAGCAGCGGCCAACTCTGCAGCGAACATGCCGGGAGAGCGCAAATGTCGCAGACAACCCAGACCGTCGCACCGCCCCAGGACGGCGCCCCCTCGGGCGACCCCGTGGTCGCCAAACAGGACGCCTGGGTCACCAAATTCACCGGCGAGGCCACCGACCGCAGCACGTTGACGCTGGGCACGCATCGCACGCCCGACACCCCGCCGACGTCGCCGCCCACGCCGCCGACGGCTTCGCCGCAGCCGTGGCAGCGCGCCACGCCGACCGGCGACGAGTCCGCCAAAAAGCCGCAGGAGCGCGACAAGAAGCTCGCCGAGGTGGACGCGGCCATCAAGACGATGACCGCTGCGGCCGACGCGATCGGCTCGCCGGTCGGCCGCAAGACGGTCGAGCCGGAGATGGCGCAGATCCAGATCCGGCGCGATGCGCTGGCGAACGCCGCGGACCGCGCCGAAGTCGCCAAGCAGATGGCGGCCGCGCCGGCGCTGCTCGCGGATATCGAAAAGGTCCGGCTGGCGGCGGTCCAGGCCAAGACGGACTGGACCGCGCAGGCGACCAAGCTGGCGGAGGTCGATGCCGCCATGCTGGCGCTGACCGGCGCCGTCGGCGCGATCGGCTCGCCGGTCGGCCGCAAGACGTTCGAACCGGTCGTCGCGCAGGTGAAGGGCCGGCGCGATGCGCTGGCGAACGCCGCGACTCAGCCGGACGTCGCCACCCAGGTCGCCGCGGCACCGGCGCTGCTCACGGATATCGGCAAGGCCAAGGCGGCGGCCGACAAGGCGAAGACCGATTGGGAGGCGGTGGCGGCGAAGAAGGCCAAGGTCGACACGACGCTGCAGAACGCCCGGGCGTGGCTCGGCGTCGCCGCGAACGGGCCGCAGAAGAAGGCGCTGCTCGACGAGACGTCGGCCATCGAGAAGTCGCTCAAGGATCTCGACGGCGTGGCGACGCTGAAGGCCTATCAGGACGGGGTCAGCGCCGCGAAGGTCAGCAGCGATACGCTCGTCGGCAAGGCCATCGCGCTCGGCGCGCCGGGAAATGCCGACAGCTGGCTCAAGACGCTTGCGGGCTGGCTGCCGCTCTACAAGAAGATCGCCGATCCGAACCCGGTCAGCCGGCAGCACAAGGCGCTCACCGACCGCCGCAATGCCGCGGGCGGCACGTCCGACCCGACCTCCACGTATCACGGGATCACCAACGACGCCGTCGCCGCGAACACCGACGCCAAGGCCGCCTATGCGGCGCGGGACGCGATCAACCGCTACATCGCGGCGGCCGAAGGCGGCCTGTCGGGCCTGCCGCCCGAGCAACAGGGGGCCGTCGTCGCGCAGCGCGATTTGCTGCTCGGCAAGATCAGCAACGCCTTCAGCACCGCCGCCACGGCCGGCGCCCTGAAAGCCACGCTCGATACGCTGAAGACCGACGCGCAGGTGTTGCAGGCGCAGACCATCAGCCTGACCAAGCAGACCGCCGAGGTGCAGGCGAGCCTTGCGGAGGCGAAGAAGGCGGTCGACGGCCTCGCCGACGGCACCGACAAGACCAACTTCGCCAAGCAGTACGCCATCCTGCAGAAGCGGCTGACCGACGCGCCGAAACTCGGCACGGTGCTGGCGCAGAAGCAGGAACTGGTCGCCCTCGGCAAGGACGCGCTCGTGCTGGTCGAGGCCACGCGCAAGGCCGGCTTCGCCGCCGAGTCGGCGACGCCCGAGGGCAAGGCGAAGATCGACAAGCTGATCTCGGACTACGGCGCGTCGACGGACGATCCGGTGAAGCAGGCGGTCTGCCGCGCCGCCATCGCCGGTTGCTACGACGTGCCGCTCGACATCCCGGAAGGCATGTCGGTGAAGACGCTGCCGGCGATCTACCAGATGATGACGAAGGTGCCGGCGAAGGACCTCAAGGGGCTCAAGGGCATCGAGTACGAAACCGATCCGCTGATGGGCAGCAGCTACTACGGCAGCGGCAAGGTGGTGCTGAACAAGATCGGCGACGGCACCTCGACCTACGACATGGTCAACCAGGCCGATCCGTCGAAGAAGGAACAGGTCAACTACTTCAACGCCACCACGCTGCACGAGCTCGGCCACTACGTCGACGACAACAACGGGGTGATGAAAAGCCACATGGAGACGGCGGATTTCGGCAACTGGAAGGCGGAGTCGATCGACACCGTGGCGACCGCCTACTCTCCCAAGTTCGCCGCCTTCGTCGGGGCCGGCAAGAAGCCCACCCAGGCCGACATCATGGCGCTGATCACCACCGTGCTGGAGAGCGGCGACGCCAAGAAACCGGCCAGCGCGACGGCGCCGCTGGGCTCGCTGTTCGACGACTGGACCAGCATCGTCGCCAGCCAGGGCTACAAGGATTGCGTGGCGATCCGCGATTCCGAAAAGTCGCCGTGGGACAAGCCGGTCGCGGCCCCGGACGGGCGCGCCTACCACGAGGGCTATGCCGGCCAGTGGTACAGCTACGCCATGACGGAGCGCTCCAAGGGCATCAGCGACTACCAGTGGCGCGCGCCCGCGGAATGGTTTGCCGAGCAATACGCCTTCTACCGGCTGCTGCCGGACAAGACGAAGCCCGCCGCCATCGCCAACTATCTCGTCATGTAGCCGGAGGGCACACCCATGTCGCTGTTCAATCGCGCCGCCGTGCAGTGCCCGAACTGCGGCACCGAGCAGACCGTCGATCTGGTGGTCAGCATCAATGCCGACCGGCGGCCGGACCTGCGCCAGCAGATCCTGGATCGGGCGTTCCAGGGCCCGACCTGCAGCGCCTGCGGCGCCAGCTTCCGCATGCCGCCGCGCTTCACCTACCTCGACTTTGCCCGCCGGCAGTGGATTCTCGCCCATTCCGGCGAGGATCTGCCGAAATGGTCGGAGCTGGAGGCGGAGGCGGCCGAGGTCTTTGCCACCAACTACGGCCCCGGCACGCCGCCGGCGGCACAGCAGATCGGGCGCGAGATCAGCCCGCGCATCGTGTTCGGCTGGCCGGCGTTGCGCGAGAAGCTGGTCCTGCGCGAGCTCGGGCTGGACGACGTCGAATTCGAGCTGATGAAGATGGCGGTGATCCGCAACGTCCCCGGCTCGCCGCTGACCGACGAGACCGAACTCCGGCTGGTCCGCGGCGAGGGCGATACGCTGGTGCTGGCCTGGATCGAGCGGGCGACGGAAACGCCGGGCAAGTCGCTGCGGGTGCCGCGGCAGGTGTACGACGAGGTCGCCGCGGATGGCGAGGCATGGGCGCCGCTGCGCGCCGAACTCGCCGGCCACAGCTTCGTCGACGTCAACCGGCTGCTGGTGAGCTGAGCGCGGCGCCGGCGGCCCGCCCCGGCGCGAACCGGGGCGGGGGACGGGTCAGCGTACCGCCTTGCTCAGCGTGTCGAGCGTGCCCGCGATGGTCGCGCGGATCTGCAGCGGCACGAACGGATTGGTGTCGAGTTCATTGATGGTGTCGTCGCTGGCCAGGAATTGCTGGTAGAGCTGCAGGATGGCGCGGGCGTCCTGCACCAGGGCCGCGCGCTTGGCCGGGTCGGTGGCGTTGGTCGCCTCGTCGAGCTTGTCGGCCAGGCTCTCGTCGAGCGTCGACAGCACCGGTGCGACGCGGCTGCGATAGGCGGCGTCCAGTTTGTCGGCGATCCCGTCCGCCTTGTAGGTGGCGACGATCTCGCCGCGCAGCTTCTCGATGTCGCCTTCGACTTTCTTGCGCGCCGCCAGCCATGCCAGCCGCGACTTGCCGTAGGCGACCGCGCCGGCGGCGGGCGAGGCGGGCTGTGCCGAGGGAGCCGGCGCGGGCCCCTGCGGCGCGTTGTCGAGCGCACGGCGCAGCGATTCGATGTGGGTCGCCGCATAGACCAGATTGTTGGTCTTGAGGTTGACGTTGGCATCGGTCGCGAGCTTGCTGAGCTGGTCCTTCAGCCCTGGCGTGACCGCGAGCACCGCGGGAATGCGCTTGATCAGCTCGGCGAGCGCGCGCGCCAGCGCGGCCGGATCGGGCTTGGCCTCGGCCGGGCCGGGCGGCGGGGGCGGCTCCCCGGCGACTGCGGCCGGCTGGCCTTCCTCCTGCTCGGTGTAGGCCTCGATCGGCGAGCCGTCCTCCAGCAGCAGTTCGACCTTGGTATAGCCGGTGCCCTTCAGCGTCTTCACCAGCTTGCGCGCCATCGAGGAGACGGGCTTGTTGATGATGAAACGCACCAGCTTCGGGTCGACTTCGGTATCGACGGCGGCGGTGCCCCAGCGCGTGTTCTTGGCGTTGGGGAATTCCTTGGTCAGTTCCTTCTCGACCGCCTTGGGCTGCTTGACCTTGTCCAGCATCAGCAGCGCCATGGTGTTGTCGTCGCCCTGGCCGAAGGCGCAATTCACCGGCTCTTCCTTGGACTTCATCAGCAGGCGCTTCATGTCCGGCTTTTCCATGCCGGTGTTGACCTCGGCCGCCATCTTCGCCCCCAAAGGATGTTGTCGCTTGTGGCAATCCTAGCACGGCACGGCGGCTCCGTCGAAACACGTCTGTCGCAACATGTTGGCGGTCGCGATCCGGTCGGCCATCGCCTTCCGGCGGTGGAAATCGGCTGCGGAAGGCGCTACATGTAACGCATGGCAGCGACGAAGACAGGCACGCAGCGGGTGCAGCGCCGGCGCGACAAGCTCCGGGCGGCCGGGCTGCGGCCGGTGCAGATCTGGGTGCCGGACACACGGGCTGCCGGCTTCGCCGGGGAATGCGCCCGGCAGGCACGGCTCGTGCGCGCAAGCGAGACCTTGGCGAGCCGTGCCGAGGATGAGGCCTGGTTCGGGAGCTCCGATACGGCCGGCTGGACGGCGTGAGGCGCGGCGATCTTGTGACGGTCGCCTTGCAGGGTGAGCAGGGAAAGCCCCGGCCGGCCCTCGTGGTGCAGTCGGATCACTTCGATGGGCTCGCGTCCGTCACCGTCCTGCCGATCACCGGCACGCTGATCGACGCGCCGCTGCTCCGGGTGGCGGTCGAGCCGACCGAGCAGAACGGGCTGGCCAGGCGCTCGCAGATCATGGTGGACAAGCCGCAGACCCCAGCACGGGGCAAGGTCGGACCGGTCATCGGCCACCTGGATGACGCGACCATGGTGATGGTCAACCGCGTCCTTGCCGTCTTTCTCGGGCTGGTCTGAGCACGCGGCCGGCAAACCTGCGGCCCGGCCCTCAGCGCGCCACGTCGACGATCACCACGGTCACGTTGTCCCGCGCCTGCTGTGCCAGCGCGGCTTCGATCAGGCGCGCCGCCACGTCGCCGTCGGCCCCGAGCAGGGCGGCGATGTCGGCTTCCGGGATCGACTTGGTCAGCCCGTCGCTGCACAGCAGAAACCGGTCGCCGGGGCGCAGCTCGTCGGTCGACTTGTCCAGCATCAGCCCGTCCGGATC